>Ga0209373_10000043_pt1 | contig 299281 bp, 246 predicted proteins | sample Higcelweek5metaG_FD_187173 | JGI IMG/M metagenome (GOLD analysis project Ga0209373, IMG submission 187173) | Freshwater pond sediment microbial communities from the University of Edinburgh, under environmental carbon perturbations - High... | ecosystem: Environmental > Aquatic > Freshwater >...
CTGATCGTTGACGTGCCCCGTCTGGTCGCCCTGGGGCAGAAAGGTCGCGATGGGGCGCTGACGGTACAGGAGACCGCATGATGAGCACTCTGGCCATCATTGACGACGAACAGGAAGACCGTCAGGACGAGATGCTCTCCGTCCTGTCCCTGACGCTGGCCGGTGGGCTGTTTGCCATTGAAACCGCACAGGTTTTAGAGGTTCTGGACGATACGCCACTGGTGGTGGTGCCGAACAGTCGCCCGTTTGTGCGCGGATTGCTGAACATGCGGGGCAAGGTGGTGCCGGTGGTGGATTTGCAGCGGTTGCTGGGGATGCCGCACGGCGGCACCGTCGCCGATCCGCTGGAGCGCCGCATCGTGGTGCTGACCCTGATGGCCCACGGCGAACAGGCGCTGGTGGGGGTGCTGGCCGACCGGGTGCATCAGGTGACCAGCCTCAGCCAGACGGAAACGGAAACCATCCCGTCGGTCGGTGTTGGCTGGGATGTGTCGCTGATCAAGACCATCGGCAAGGATCACGGGGCGTTCATCATCGTCCTCGACATGGAAAAAATCATCCTGCCGCTGGTGGCGTAAGACCGCGGTGGTGTTCAGGACGTGCGGCCCGCACGGTGATGGAGGAAAAAGGCATGCGTTTCACCATAAAAGCCAAGCTGGCGTTATCGTTCACGCTGATCTTGACGCTGTCGGCCATCGGAATGCTGGTCGAACTGAACAGTCTCGCCGACATCAACGCGCGTATGGAGCGGGTCGTGAAAGACTCTGCGGTCAAGGCCTTCCTGCTTGAGGAGGCCAAGGGTGATCTGGTCTATATGACCAGCCAGTTGCGTGCCATCATGATTTCGAGCAATCCCGATCAGAAGGAAGCCTTCTTCCAGCGGTATCAGGAAGCTCAGGTATCGCTGGAAGGCAAGTTGACCAAGGCCGATGCGATGCAGGTGGACGAAAATGGTCGCAAGATGATGGCCGAGTTGCGAAACAGCCTGCGTTCCCTGCTTGACCTGAACAAGGACATCTCCCGCTTTGCCATGGATGACAGCATTCTCGCCGGGCGGACCATGCTGGACGAGATGGAAGAGAAATTCCTGCCGGGCATGCGGACTGCGCTAAAAAATGCCAAGGATTCCATTCAGAAAGAAGGCAACCCCGAGACCATTCTGGCAATCATGACCCTTGATGGCCTGTACTATCAGCAGGCAACTCTGAACCGAAGGTTGATTCTCGCCAAAAATTTCGAGCAAATGGAGAACTTCGACAAGCAGGCTGCGGTACTGGATCGTCAGGTCAGTGACTTGCTGGCATCGATGCCGTGGCACAAGATTGGCAATGGGGAGGCCATTCATGCGGATCTGGGCCGCTATTTTACCGACTACATCAGCAAAATGGTTGCCTTGCGTGAGCGTGTTCTGGTCAACAGTACCGCCAAGGCCGATGCCCTGTTGTCGGGAAAGGGGCTGGATGTCTCCCGTCAGACCCTCGCATCGCTCGATACCCTGCGGACCTACAACGTCAAACTGATGGACGATGATGCAAAGGACGCATTGTCTGCCTATCAGGACGCCCGCACCCTGACCATTGGCCTGCTGGTGACCGTGCTGGTGGTCAGCAGTCTCATTGCGGTGTTTATTGCCCTGTCGATCAGCCGTGGTCTGGCCAAGGCGTCGTCGCTGGCCAATGCGGTGGCGCTGGGGGATCTGGAGCAGTCGGTCACCGTTTCCACCAACGATGAAATCGCCGATCTGGTGACGGCGATGACCACCATGACCAGCAATCTCAGGGATGTGGCTGCCAAGGCAAACGAGATTGCGAACGGCAATCTGACCATCAACGTACAGCGCCTGTCTGATCGGGATCAGTTGGGGATTGCACTGGAAACGATGATCGAACGTCTGCGGTCGGTGGTCGCCGAAGCCCTGAATGCCGCCCAGCAGGTTGCCGCAGGCAGCCAGCAACTGTCGGCCACCGCGGAACAGATGGCGCAGGGCTCGACCGAGCAGGCGGCGGCGGCAGAAGAAGCCTCGTCGTCGATGGAAGAAATGGTCTCGACCATCCGCCAGAGTGCGGATAATGCCTCGGAAACCGAACGGATCGCCGGCAAGTCAGCCAAGGACGCCGAACAGAGCGGGCAGGCGGTGGTCAAGGCAGTCGAGGCGATGAAGACCATTGCCGAAAAGATTACCATCGTGCAGGAAATTGCCCGTCAGACCGACCTGCTGGCACTGAATGCCGCCATCGAAGCGGCGCGGGCCGGGGAACACGGCAAGGGCTTTGCGGTGGTGGCCTCCGAGGTCCGCAAGCTGGCCGAGCGCAGTCAGGCGGCAGCGACCGAAATCATGGTCCTGTCGGGTGAAACGGTGACGGTTTCCGCTGATGCCGGGCAGATGTTGGGCAAGCTGGTGCCGGACATCCGCCGGACGGCCGAACTGGTCGAAGAAATCAGTGCTGCCGCCCGTGAACAGAACGTCGGTGTCGAACAGATCAACACCGCCATCCGCCAGCTGGATCAGGTGACGCAGCAGAATGCCAGCGCCTCGGAGGAAATGTCAGCAACCTCCGAAGAACTGGCGGCGCAGGCGCAGCAACTGGAAAGCACCATGGCGTTCTTTGTGATCGACAGGACGGGTGCCGGGGCTGGCCGGGTCAAGCCGGTGGCAAGCACAACGAAAAAGAAGGCAGCCCCGACCCGGCGGCCTCCAGCGGCGGCGGCCAGCGGCAAGGGTGGGGTGGTGCTGAACATGGATGACGATCTCGATAGCCAGTATCAGCGGTATTAGGAGCATTGTGCGTTAAATGTGACGCCACAGTACACGACAGTTAGTGAAACCAGTGCAGGCTGCCGCCGATCCCCATTCGGGGCATGAGGCCCCGAACCCCCATTTTTTCTTTTATGATCAAAGGAATGGGGTCTGGGGCCTCAAGGCCCCAGCGAGGTGTGGAGCAGCGCTCCATAATCTTGTTTTTTTGTGTCGTGTACGGTGTGTTCACATTTAAAGATCACAACGCTAGGTAATTCTTATCCGTGAAAATGGCCCCACTGAACCGGCAATGACAGGAGCCCAGCCACCATGGCGCAGGATCGTTCTCCGCTGGCCTCGTCGTCGATCGGGGTCGAGCAGCACTATGTCACCATCGGGATTGCCAGCGAGACCATCGCCATTGCGGTGGCACAGGTGGAGGAAGTCCTTGATGTCTTGCCGTTCATCCGCATCCCCAACATGCCGCCGGTGGTTCGCGGCATGATTGATGTGCGCAAGCGGGCCATTCCGGTGTTTGATTTGCGCCTGAAATTCGGACTGTCTGAAACCGAGGTGACACCACAGACCCGCATCGTGGTGCTTGACCTGATCCGTGGGGACAGCGTGCGCCGGGTGGGTATTCTGGCGGATCGGGTGTTCGAGGTGACGGCGCTGGACCAGACCAACGTTGAGCCGCCGCCCGATATCGGCATGGCATGGCAATCGCAGGCGGTGATCGGGCTGGGGCGGCGGAACGGGGCGCTGGTGATCGTGCTGGACGTCAACAGCCTGTTTGATGCCGATGACCTGCCGGCAGCCTTGCTGCAGCGCGGTGAGCATTAGGGTATTTTCAAGTTGACCGTCTCTGGTCAACGGCCCGGAAAATGCGGCACTAAAAACAGAGAGCGTTTTCGCTCAGTGTGAACACGCTCTAACGATTGGTGGGAAAAGCGCAGGCTGCCGCCTGAACTGCCCGGGGCCTCCGGCCCCGAACCTCAACGTGGGGCTCATTTCCCCAAACCCAAATTTTTTCTTTCAATATCAAATGAATGAGGTCCTGGGCCTTAAGGTCCCGGCGAGGCATGGAGCAGCGGCTCCATGATCCTGTTTCCTTTTTGTCGTGTACTGTGGCGTCATATTTAACGCACAATGCTCTCGTCAGGAGACACAACACCGTGTTCTTGAGGCGTTGTGTCAACATCTCATTTCGTTCCCGGTGAGGTCCGTTGCGCCGGCAGTCTGTGTTCGCGTGTCACTGTTGAGGATAACAATGCCTGCCACGTCCCGGGGATCCCGCCGCATCAAGGTTCTGATCATCGACGATTCTGCCTCGGTGCGGGAAACGATGGCGGCGTTGCTGGACGAGGACCCTGACATCGAGGTGATTGGTACCGCCAGTGACCCTTATGTAGCGGCCCGTCGGATGCAGACCGATGTTCCCGATGTGGTGACGCTTGATCTGGAAATGCCCCGGATGGATGGGCTGACGTTTCTCGGCAAGCTGATGGAACAGCACCCTTTACCGGTGGTCATCTGTTCATCACTGGTCGAGCATGGCAGTGGGGCAGCCCTGCAGGCCATCGAGGCCGGGGCGGTGGATGTGATTGCCAGACCCGAGATCGGAACCAGACAGTTTCTGCTGGACTCCCGCATTGCCATCCGGGAGACGGTCAAGGCCGCAGCCCGGATCGATGTGCAGCGGTTAAAGCGCGTGCGGCAAATGGTCCCGACACAAAAGCTGACTGCTGATGTGGTTCTGCCTCCGACATTGGGCCCTGTGCGGGTACAGGTGACAACCGATACGGTGGTGTGTATCGGTGCTTCGACGGGAGGCACCGAAGCGTTGCGCATGCTGCTGGAGGCTCTGCCTGCCGACTGTCCCGGCATCGTCATCGTCCAGCACATGCCGGAAAACTTTACCCGCGCTTTTGCGGAGCGTCTGAACAGTCTGTGTACCATCAAGGTCAAGGAAGCCGCCGATGGCGATCCGGTGCTGCGGGGACAGGCATTGATTGCGCCCGGCAATCGCCATACCCTGTTGCAACGGAATGGGGCTCGTTACTCGGTCGAGGTCCGTGAAGGGCCATTGGTGAGTCGCCATCGCCCTTCGGTTGATGTACTGTTTCGGTCTGCATCCCGTTGCGCTGGAGGAAATGCACTCGGAGTGCTGTTGACCGGGATGGGCGATGACGGAGCCCGTGGCTTGCTGGAAATGCGGGAGGCGGGTGCCTATACCATCGCTGAAGATGAAAGCTCTTGTATCGTTTACGGAATGCCGAAAGAGGCCGTGAAGCTGGGGGCCGTTGACGAAAGCCTGCCCCTGTCGGCCATTCCGGCGGCCATTTTGCGCCTGTCTGCGGTCTCTGCGCCCAAGCCTCACCATGGATGAAGATGACATGCCCGCCATTCCTGAACCGGTCACGTTGTTCCTGTCACCCGAAAGCGGGTTGGAACAGCACGTCTCGTCGTCCTTTTTGCATCCGGGCGAAGTGTTTGCCTCGGCAACGCCACATGTCATCACCACCATTCTGGGATCGTGCGTTGCCATGTGCCTGTTTGACCCGATGAGCAGTGTTGGCGGCATGAACCATTTTGCCATTCCCCACGCTCCGGCCAGCGACCCCCAGTCAACCCGGGCGGCGGCAGGGGCCCTGAAAGCCCTGTTGGCCCGCATGGAATCCCTGGGCGCCCGTCGCCAGACCATTCAGGTCAAGCTGTTTGGCGGTAATTCCGTTCTGTCCCTCCCCGAGCGGAGCGACGAGGAGAATCGTCCCTATGTCGGACAGGTCAACGTTGCGGTAGCCCGCATTTTGCTGGCAGAATATCGACTACAGGTGGTGCGCGAACTGGTGATGCGACCGCATGGGATGATGCTGAAAATGGTAACCGCGACCGGTGATGTGTGGGTCCGTCCGGTCAATACGGTGCGTCCGCTACGGCACACGGCTGCCGAGAAATAAGGAAATTGCATGAGCTCTTCTCCCGCAGTCAGCCTGATGCCGGGTCGTCCGCTGCCTGATCTGGATGCGCCTCTGGCGACGATCATGCGGGATTTGCGCCTGCTGTATGAGCCATGCGAACAGGACTGTCTGTTTATCGGCCAGCAACTGTCGCAAGCACGCTCGACGGTGCGCAGCCTGACCGCGACAGCCGGAGACCTGGTGGGCATGTTTAATGCCGACTGGCTGTTGTCGACCATCGTTCAGCTTGAACAGGATCTGCAATCACTGAACCGCCTCTTGTCTGACCGCAGCGAGCAAAATCTGGGATTACAGCGTATTGATCAGGCTGCTGCCGATATTCAGCGAGCCCTGACCGATCAGGGCAAGATCATTTCCCATGTGAAAATGTTGTCGATCAATGCGAGGATCGAAGCCGCGCTGGTGGCCGATCTGGGGATTGATTTCAGTGTCTTTACCCGCGAAATCGGCAGTCTGGTGACACGGGGTAGCGATACGGTCCGCAATATCCTCCTGATCCTGCAAGAGTTGCGGACCCTGCTGGCGCGGTCGATTTCCCTGCAGGTCGAGTTCCATGGTCAGCACCGCACCGAGCTTGATGCGATCAACCGTCGCCTGACCGGGGCGGTGCAAGCCTTGCACGCCCGGCAAGACAGTGCCCGCCAGACCATTGATCAGCTCTCGTGGGTGTTGCGGCAGACCGATGAAGCCATCGGTCATGTGGTGTCGGGGCTGCAGGTTGGTGACATGATCCGCCAGCGGCTGGAGCACATCGAGCAGGCCGTTGATACCGTTGCCCGCGTACTGAAAGGCGAACAGGTCGATCAGCCGTTGTCGATGATGCAGGTGGGCCGGTTGTGCCATCTGGTCAGTCATCTGCAAATCCATCAGGTGCAGGCGATCCGGCATGAACTGGATGATCGGGTTGCCGATGTTGAACAGAACCTGCGGCGGCTGGGTGACCTGATGGAGGGTGTGCAGGAACAGGTTCATGCCCTGCACGGTGCCGACCAGCAGGACCATGGGGGCTTTTTGCTCGATATGGAACGGGACCTGAAACAGACCGAAACCATTCTGGAGCATTACCGCCGGGCACGTCAGGAAACCGACGAAAGCCTGTTGCGGGTGCGGGGGATGGCTGACGCCATGAGCCGGACGTTGCATGCCATCCATGACATTGATGCCGAAATGCATCTGATTGGCCTGAATGCCTCGCTGAAATGTGGCAGCATCGGAACCCGTGGGCGGTCGTTGAACGTGGTGGCGGGGGAATTGCAGAGCAGTGCCCGGCAGACGCGGACAACCGCAGCCCAGATTTCCGGTCAGCTTGGGGTGATCAGTCAGGAAACCCTGATTCTGGAAAGTCATGAGAAAAGCAGTGACGGGGTGCTGATCGGGCATCTGGACAAGGTTCTGCGCTCGTCGATCGACTCGCTTGATCAGGTCGGCAGCAGTTCATCGCGGGACTTGACGGCGATCCAGCAACAGGCCCGCGAGTTGACCCGCTTCATTGACAAGACCTTGCAGACCTTTACCCTGCGGCCCCGCTTGCAGGCTGGTCTTAAAAGCGTGCTGTTCAATCTGGAAGAGGTGGAGCGCAAAACCGCCAGCTACCCCTGCGAGGGAGATCCTCGGGATGAGCAGCAGACGTTGCTGGCGTTCCTGCGCGATCATTACACCATGCTGAGTGAGCGCGGTGTCCATGCCGCACTGCTGGGGGAAGACCTGAGCGAAATGCCACATGCCCTCGAACCTGCTCCGGTTTCTGCCAGGGAGGGCGACCTCGATATTTCCGGGTTTCTTTTTTAGAGCAGTGAGCGCAAAAGCGGGAACCGGTTTTGCGCAAAATTACTGCGACAGATTAAAAGGTTAGACCGGCGTGCGTTAAATCTGACCACGGTACACGACACAAGGAAAACAGGACCGTGGAGCTCTGCTCCATGATGTGGCAGGGCAGACGGATGCGGTTACGGCGTTTCTGGCCCACTGACCGGGCGCCGGGACGGACTGGGGGGAGCGCTGGGGCGGGTGGCGATCCATGCCCCGACGCTGCACAGGCACAGGGCGGTCAGCGTCTTGGCCCAGACCGGCGAAGGGGTCAGGATGGCGACATAGACCATGCTGAGGCTCATCATCGACAAGGAGGCGGTTTTTGCCCGCCACGAAATCACCCGGTGATCACGCCACGACCGCAGCGACTGGCCAAAGCGGGGATGATGATACAGCCAGTCGTGCAGGCGGCGGCTGGAGCGGGCAAAGGCCCAGACGGCCAGCAGCAGGAACGGTGTGGTTGGCAACAGGGGCAGCACGGCCCCCAGTAGCCCGAGGCCGACAAAAATCCACCCCAGCCCCAGATAGCAAACCCGCAGCATCGGGCGTGGTTCGCGGGGGAGGCTGGAGGCAGAGGTGCTGCTGGCCACATCAGACATGGCGGGTCTCCCGGGAGCTGGAGCGTTCGGCAGTTTGGACGGATGCTTTACTGGATATGCCCCTTTTGGGGAATGATTATCAGGGGTCGCTTGTGTATTTTCATGTATTTTTCGGCAAAGACAATAAAAAAGCCGTCCTTACGGGAAGGACGGCTTTTTTCGTTCGAGAGTGGCGCGAGTGACGGGGCTCGAACCCGCGACCTCCGGCGTGACAGGCCGGCACTCTAACCAACTGAGCTACACCCGCTCTCGATTGCGTGGGCGGTTTATAGCGGTCTGGAATGGGGGACGCAAGAGAAAAATGCGCCGTGCCATGAAAAAAATTTACTGACCGTCGGAGGCAAAAGAATTTGCCCGTTCAACAGGTTATCCGTACGTGCTGATGTTGGGGGGAAACAAAAAAGCCGTCCTTACGGGAAGGACGGCTTTTTTCGTTCGAGAGTGGCGCGAGTGACGGGGCTCGAACCCGCGACCTCCGGCGTGACAGGCCGGCACTCTAACCAACTGAGCTACACCCGCTCTCGATTGCGTGGGCGGTTTATACCTGCTTGCGGGCAAATGTGTAAGATAAAAATGCACTGAAACGCAAAAAAAATGACATTCGGGGTCCTGAGCATTTTCAAGTTGGCCGTTTACGGTCAACGGCTCGGAAAATGCGGCATTAAAAGTAGAGAGCATTTTCAAGTTGACCGTTTACGGTCAACGGCCCGGAAAATGTGGCACGGAAAACGCTCTGGTGTGAAAAGCGGGCAATAAAAAAGCCGTCCTTACGGGAAGGACGGCTTTTTTCATTCGAGAGTGGCGCGAGTGACGGGGCTCGAACCCGCGACCTCCGGCGTGACAGGCCGGCACTCTAACCAACTGAGCTACACCCGCTCTCGATTGCGTGGACGGGTGTATACCGAGCCTGACGGCAGCCTGCAAGAGGAAACTTTGATTTTGATGATTTTTTTATGGCAATGGCCTGAGCGGTGGTTATTCCGGCATGGTTTGCCGTGATCAGGGCGTGGCGGCAGGGTGACGACCGACCAACACCCCTTTGCGGTCAAAGACAAGCACGCTGACGGCCACGTCGTCCCGGTCCAGAACTTCGCTGGCTGCGCGGGTGGCATCGGCGGCGATGGCATCGCCCAGCGGCAAGCCCGCAGACCGTGACATCTCCAGCACTTCAAGGGCGGTATTCGCGCTCATGGCGCGGGCAATCAACGCCTCGTTCGCCCCCAGACAGCGCAGATGGTCGGCCAGATACGGCAGGTCAACCTGCGAGCGTTTCGAATGCAGGTCCATTGCTCCCCTGGCCAGCTTGGACAGTTTGGCGAAACCTCCGGCAATGGTGACGTGGGGCAGGGGGTGACGTCGCAGATACTTCAGCATGCCGCCGACAAAGTCCCCCATGTCGATGACCGCTTCGGCGGGCAGGCCAGTCAGGGCGAGGGCTGCCCGTTCCGAGGTGTTGCCGACGCTGGCCACCACATGGGACAGGCCGGTGGCGCGGGCAACGTCGATGCCGCGCTGGATGGAATGAATCCAGGCCGAGCAGGAATAGGGGACCACCACCCCGGTGGTGCCCAGAATGGACAGGCCGCCCAGAATACCCAGCCGGGGATTCCAGGTGGCCAGCGCCAGCGCCGCACCATTCGGGACGCTGATTTCAATTTCCAGATCGGCCGGGCAGCGGTGGCGGTTGGTGATGGCGACGACCTCGGCACTCATCAGGCGGCGGGGCACCGGATTGATGGCCGGTTCTCCGGGGGGGAGGGGCAGGCCGGGTTTGGTGACCGTTCCGACGCCCGTTCCGGCCCGAAAGACAATACCACTCCCCGCCGGGGCGTGGCGGACGGTGGCGATGATGGTTGCCCCATGGGTCACGTCGGGGTCGTCTCCGGCATCCTTGATCACCGCCGCCCGGGCCCAGCCGTCACCGCGTTCGGTCAGTGACAGGGCAAAGCTGGGGGTTTCACCGCGTGGCAGGGTGATGGAAACCGGGTCGGGGAAGCCATCCCCGAACAGGGCCATACAGGCGGCCTTGGTGGCGGCGGTGGCGCAGGCGCCCGTCGTCCAGCCGGAACGCAACGGTTTGCCATCGCTGAAGTCTTCGGGGGATGCGGGCATGGGTTCAGGTACTCTTGCGCTGGTGGCGACGGAAAAACGGTATCTGATTTTCGACAGAGTTCCCGAGACGTTGCGAATTGTCAAAGCTGGTGTTGCGGGAGTGTGCTGTTGTAGGCACGGGGCAGGTGGTCTCTCCGACCCGTTCCACTGGCGAAACACCGGTCCCGTTCGAGATGTTGCCCGCTCTGGGGCACACCTCCATTTGCCGATAACCTTGGTGGCCGCTCCGGGAGACCGGGGCGGCCTTTTTTGGTAGGGTGGCGCGGGGGATGCCTTGCCTTGACCTGACCATGCCGTGGGTATTGGGGTATGGTGATCTGCCATCGGTATAAGGGCTGGTGCTCTTATGAACCCCTAAAGAAATAGTCCGGAAGCCGTATGATTGCTAAAAGGGGTCGGGAAACGCTGCAACGGAGTATGACAGGGATGGCTCGCGGGATGACATGGCCCCGGCTGGCGCCGATGGCGAAAACCCTGCTCCGCTGGCGTCAACGCTGGTGGGGGCTGGGGCATTCGCTGTGGCAGCGGCCATTGCTGGGCGGTGTGCTCGTGGTGGTGGTCTCTCTGGGGATGGTGCTTTATGCCGTGGCCGATTTCGATCACCAGCGGGTGCGGGTTGGCGTTGAGCAGACCGCCCGCAGCCTGTCTCTGGCCCTGCGCGAGTCGGTGGCCCGGTCCTTTGCCGAGGTCGATCGCCTGCTGGTGACCGTTGGGCATGGCATCGAGACCGGAGAGCGGGCACAATTGCCGCAGGCATCGTTGTTGCCGCCCTATGTCCGCACCCTGTTGATCGTTTCGGCTGATGGCGAGACGCTGGAGAGGGTGGGCGATGCCGATGGTCTCTCGTCCGCCGAGCTATACCGTTATCTGCAAGGTTTGCCGCAGGCTGCTCCCCCGCCGGTGAAACAGGACGGGGTGGTGGTGATTGCCGGCGATGCGCGGGAAACGCCGGGGCAGGGCATGCGTTTGGGGGCGGTGGTCATCTCGCCGCCCTATGCGATCCCGGTGACGCCGGAAGGAACCGGCGAGGGGCATGGCGGAGAACGCCGGGTCTTTGTCAGCCGCGCCGTTTATGGCGAGGGGCAAACCGTCCGGGGCTGGGTGGTAGCCACGCTCGATCCCAATGTCTTTGGCGGGTTTTACCGTGCGCTCGACATGGCCGACAGCAGTGAAATGGTTGTGCTGCGGCGAGATGGCGAGGTCATTGGCCGGGCCCCCTATCGGGTTGCCGGGGCGGCGGGGTCATGGCGCGGATCGTTGCTGTTCAGGCGGTTGCTGGAACAGGCACCGCAAGGGCTGTCCTGGGGGCAAAGCGGTGATCTGGCTGCCCGTCTGGACAGTCGGGTCGAAACGAGCCAGCCGCCGGGCATGTTCTCGCTGGGGGGGACGGCACCGTTTGTCTATGGTTATGCGGCGCTGGCCGACTACCCGTTGGTGGTGGTGGTCGGCGTTCCGGCGCGGGATGCCTTTGCCAGTTGGGGGGCGCGGGCGCTGACGCTGGTGCTGGTGGGATGCAGTGGCGTGTTTGCCCTGTTGTTTCTGGCCCGGCAGGTCAGTGTCTATCTGCGGTCGTTGCACCAAAGCGAACAGCGTTACCGGGCGGCCGAAACGCATCTGTCGCATGCGCAGTCCTTGGCCCATATCGGCAGTTGGGAATGGTCGTTGCGCGATAACCGCATGTGGTGGTCAGCCGAGCTGGCCCGCATCTGCGGATTGTCCGGCTCAACGGGGCGAGGCTCTGCCGCCAACCCCAGCTATGAGATGTTCCTGACCCTCGTCCACCCGGAAGACCGGGCGCGCACGGCCATCGTGGTCGGAAAGGCGCTGGAGGATGGACAGGCTTTCTCCATTGATTACCGGATTCGCCGTCATGATGGCTCGGTACGCCATCTGCATCACGAAGGGCAGTGCGTTCTGGAGGAAGATGGCAGCGTCGGGCGGATGGACTGCGTCATTCAGGATGTGACGGAAAGTGCCACCCTGCATGCCCAGTTGGCGCAGGCTGCCAAATTGTCGACGCTGGGGGAAATGGCGGCCGGGATGGCGCATGAACTGAGCCAGCCGCTGAACATCGTCAAAATGTCGGTTGAAGGGGCGCTGCTCGAACTGGAAGCGCGCGATGGCCGGTTGCGGGCCGAAGACGCCGTGCTCAGTCCGGCCCTGAGGCGGGCGGTGGCGCAGGAAAGCGATGCCGGGTGGCTGGCGTCGGGGATTGCCCGGGCGGGAGGACGATCCGAAGCCGATGGCGGTGTGTCTTCTGTGCCTCCGGCCATTCATGCCGCCTTGCAACGGGTTGCCTCCCAGGCGGACCGGATGGGGCAAATTCTGGAACACATCCGCATTTTCTCGCAGCGGGATACCGCTCCGGTTCACATTTTCGATGGTATCACCGCCGTGGCGGTGGCCGGGCAAGTGATGCAGGGACAATGTGCGGATGCCGGTATCGAGCTGCGCATTGATCTGCCACCTCAGCGGGCAGCGGTCAAGGGGCGGGCGGTCCAGCTGGAACAGGTGCTGGTGAACCTGCTGTCCAATGCCAAGGATTCAGTGCTCGGCCATCTGGGCAAGGGCTATCGTGAACAGCGGAGCCTGCCGCTTGCCGCCGGTGTTCCGCCACGCGGTTTTATCCGCTTGTCCGGGCGTGTGGTGGGGGGGGATCTACACATCGTGGTCAGTGATAACGGTGCTGGCATTCCGGCCAGTCTGTCGAATCGTTTGTTCGAGCCGTTCTTTACCACCAAAAGCATTGGGCAGGGGGCCGGGCTGGGGTTGTCGGTGGCCTATGGCATCATCACCGCGATGGGCGGCAGCCTGAGTGCCCGCAATGACGAGCAGGGAGGAGCCTGTTTTGAAATCCGCCTGCCTCTGGAGACCGGGGCCGTGCTGGCCGGGCCGCTGGCGGAGCAGCCCCGGCGTGTCGAGCCGGTGGAGAACCAGATGCGGACCGTGCCGGATGCGGCCAATGCCTGGCGGGTGTTGCTGATTGAAAGTGAAACCGGGCAATCGTCCTTGCTGCGGGCGGCGCTGATTGCCAAAGGGCTGGATGTGCTGGTGGCCAGCAAGGACGAGGAAGCCGTCGGCCTGTTGCGCAGCAAGGCCGTTCAACTGGTGCTGATTGACGCCGAGAATGCGGCGCGGGCCGAGGTGATCGAGCGGGGAAGCGGGGTTGTGCAGGCGGTCCGGCGGGTCGATCCGCTGGTGCCAATTCTGCATATCCTGCCCCCAGCCGATGCCGAGGCTCCGTTCGGGCCGACCCCGGCAGGGGCACGCGGAGTTTATCGTTTGCCGATGCCTGCCGAGCGCAGCCGCCTGTTGGCAATGATCTGTGCCTTGCTGGAAGACGAGGGTGGAGCGTAATCCACCCTCATTCCATCCTGCCCCACAAAAAATCAGGGGATGATTTCGATCGGTGTCCCCGGCGGGACCATCTGCCACAGCTCGTCAATCTCGCTGTTGGTCATTGCAATGCAGCCTTCGGTCCAGTCGACGTATTTGTGGATGCGCTTGGCCGCGTCCTTGTCGGCGTCGTTGGGCAGGCCGTGAATCATGATCGCTCCGCCGGGGCTGACGCCCTGCTTTTGCGCTATCACGGAATCCATCGGTGACGGATAGGAAATGTGGAAGGCCCGGTAAAAGCTGCTGTCGCTTTTGCGGTAATCGATGCTGTAGACGCCTTCGGGGGTACGGCCGTCGCCTTCCCGGCTTTTGGCGCCGGTCGGGGTGCGTCCCAGACGAACCGGGAACGTCGCCAGCAGGCCGCCGTCACGCCAGACGGTCAGGCGGCGTTTTCCCTTCTCAACAAAAACATAGTCAGCCGTCTTGTGAATTTCGGCATCGGGCAACGACGCCATTTCCTGTCTGCGTTCATTGGCCTGTGCTGATCCGGCTGCAACAACCATCCCAAATGCGCAGATGCTGGCAAGCATCATGCTGCGCAGACCCAATCCCCCAAATATCATTGTCCCTGTTACCCATAGCTGTTAGAGCATGCTGCGTTGATCCTGTGGTGGGCCGCATGCTGTTGTCTGTGTTCCAGCGCATCGTTTGCGGTGACAGAATAGCAATGGCCTGTTGCAGCGCCAAGAGGGCAATCATTGCTTTTGTGCTGGATCTGCCCTGTGACCCCTGTCTGCAAAAGAGATTGTCGATGAGTGTTGTTGCCTGCACCGATCTTTCTGAACAGCATCTGCCCGCAACATTGGCCGAGGCGGCCGTTCTGGTGCTGACGACGTCCTCCCCGGCAGACAAATGTGCCCTGACAAAACTGATTGCCGATGCCTGGGCTGCCGGGCGCATTGCAGGGGTTGGATGTTGCCCGCCGCCGGACCGTCCGGCGCGCCCGGAACATCCGCAGTTGTTGCCGCCCAAGGACATGCCAAAGCGGTCCACCGGGCCGGGCAAGGGCCGACCGGCGCTGATCCACGCCCTGTGTCATATCGAGCTGAACGCGGTCGATCTGGCGTGGGACATCGTGGCCCGCTTTACCGATCAGGACTTGCCCCGCGCTTTTTACGATGACTGGGTGCAGGTTGCCGTCGATGAGGCTTTGCATTACCAGATGCTGGAACAGATGCTGATCGGTCTGGGCGAACACTATGGGGCGTTTCCTGCCCATGACGGTCTGTGGCAGGCGGCGGAGCAGACCGCCCACAGCCTGAGCGCCCGTCTGGCCATTGTCCCTTGCACCCACGAGGCGCGGGGGCTTGATACCACGCCACCGACTCTGGCCCGTTTGCAGGCGCAGGGAGAGCAGGCAATGGCCGATGCCCTGCAGATCATTTATCGCGACGAGATTACTCATGTGGCGGCCGGAGTTCGCTGGCTGACGCTGATGGCCGAGCGGCAGGGGACTGACCCTGCCACACTGTTTGCGACCGAACTGGGGCGGCATTACAAGGGCGGTCTGAAGCCCCCCTTCAATGATGCTGCGCGGGCCGAGGCCGGAATGACACCGGCATGGTACATGCCGGTCGCCCGCATGGATGAAAAGATGGCCGGATAGACCATATGGGGGATGCGGGGGCGGTCTTCATTGTTTGATAAGCTATCTTTATCTATACTTTTAGCCATGTCATATACCTTGTTGTTCCATAGTACTTTTTTATCATTGTGCTGTGCTGTTGCCGGAGACCATCCATGCTGCGCCGCGTGATCACCGGACTTGCTGTTCTGGCCTCGTCCCTGCTGGGGGCGTGCGAGGATGCCCCTGTTTCGACAGTTCTTTACAGCAGCGGTCAGGCATCGACCTATCTTGACTATGTTGCGTCGCGGGGGGCCTTGCTGGTCGAGCCGTTGAACAATCCGTTCTCGGTCGGACAGACGTGGTTCAGTGAAACCTTGGCGGGGATGGTTCGCAACAGCATCAGCTATCGCACCCTGAGTACGACTGGCGATGAGCGGCGGGCGATGGAGACCAAATTCCGCCTGCGCTTCGTGTTCGACCCGCCGGATGGCTATGATCCGCGTCAGATATGTCAGGGAGTGGCTCCGGCAGAACACCAGACCCGTGATCATCTGGTGGTGCTGGCGGTGTTCTGTAATGACGGCGAGATGGAAGCCGCTGTCCGGGGCTCGGTGATCTATCCGAACCAGCCGGGAGACAAGCAGTTCGAAGCCCTGATCAATCAAATGATCCGACAGATGTTTGCTCCCCCCAGTCCAGGGGGGCCGTAACGCCATTCGGTGGGGGCGGACCCTGATGGGGCATCTCCATGGAATCGGGGATTGTGCCTGCTCAACAAAGATACCATCTGGTTGGTATCTTTGTTGAGCACCTGCGTCCCGAGAGCAAATCCTGATGATATCAAGTGCCTATGGCTGGCTGGCCGCCGCAATTGTCAGCGAAGTCACCGGAACAACGTTCCTGCAAAAATCAGAACAGTTCACCCGGCTGGGGCCAACGGTGGCGATGGCCGTCCTTTATGCGCTGTCGTTTTATTGTCTGTCGCAGGCCTTGAAAGGCATGCCGCTGGGGTTGGCCTATGCCATCTGGGGAGGGCTGGGAATCGCCCTGACCGGTGCGATCGGCTGGGTTGTCTTTAACCAGCGTCTTGACGCCCCGGCCTTGCTGGGGATGACCTTGATCATCAGTGGAATTCTGGTGATCCACCTGTTTTCGCGCTCGTTGGGGCACGAGTCCTGATGGTGATTATGGCAGGTAGGCCATTTCCGTGGCACCCGGTCGGATGATGACACAGCTTTTTTCCTTGCCCTTGAGTGTGTTACAGGCACTCCGGGCGGTCTGTTCGCTGCTGAGGCCCAGAACGCGCGCCCTGTACAGGGTGCTGGCTCCGGATTTGGCCGAGGTGACGGCGGGTTGAACGCTTTTGGCCTGGCTGCGGATGCGACTGGCGGCCGTGGCGGCTTGATTCTGGGCGATGCTCAGGCTGGAAAAGGCGCCGATCTGGATGCCCCAGCTGTTCTTCAGGGTATTGGGGAGCTGGGTTTGGCCGCCAGCGTTGGCTTTGGGCTGGGTGCTGGTCTTTTCAACCTTGGCGACAACGGCGGGCTTGGTGACTTCGGGGGCTGCCGCGACCTTGGGAGCCTTGCGGGCGTTGTCGTCGTCCTCGGGGACCGGCGTGCCCCGACGGGCCATGCCACCGGCAACCCGAAAGCCGTCATCCAGCAGGTCCATCATGTGCTGATCGCGCCAGCTGGCTGTCTTGCCGCCGAACACCACCCCGACCAGCCTGACGCCGTTGCGGTTGGCCGATGCAGCGAGGTTGAAACCCGAGGCGGCGATAAAGCCGGTCTTCAGACCGTCGGCACCGGGATAGTTCAGCAGAACGCGGTTGTGGGTCGGGATGACCGTTCCGTTGTAGTCAAAGGCCCGCAGCGAGAAATAGTGATAGTACTGGGGGAAATTGCGTTGCAGGGCAATCGACAGGGTGGCCATGTCGCGGGCCGACGACATCTGTCCCGGATTGGGCAGCCCCGAGGCATTGCGGAAGGTGGTTTGCGTCATACCCAGCCGGCGGGCCTGATTGGTCATCATCTGGGCAAAGGTGGCTTCGTCACCGCCGATGTATTCGGCGATCACCACTGCGGCGTCGTTGGCGGATTTGGTGACCAGCGCCTTGATGGCGTCTTCCACCCGCAGGCTGGAGCCCGGTCGCAATCCCAGCTTGGATGGAGCCTGTGCGGCGGCGTGCGAGGAAACGCCCATCTGGCTGGTCATGCGGGTTTTCCCTTTTTCCAGGGAATCAAACAGCATGTACAGGGTCATCATCTTGGTCAGCGAGGCAGGATAGTTGCGGTCATCCGCATTCTTTTCCCACAGGACCTGCCCGGTCTGGGCATTAATGATGATTGACGCATACCTGGCCCACGCCCCGCCGGTTGTCGAGGCCAGCAAGGTTATGGTCAGCAAGGCAAGTGCAAGACTGTAACGCAGGTTTACGGCCAGAGCTGTGCGTGCAGGACGCAGGGCTGGGCGAACGATCCTTTCGGTGTTCCAACCGGCGTTTTCGATCACTTGAAACCTCTTCTGGGCAAGACTGTCAGGGGGCGTTCAGGAGAGATACCATAAGTAAAACACGACTCCGAGTCCATGGTCGATTGTCTTGTAGAAAGTTCTGAAAAACAGAGGCACACTGCAGCGCAAAGGTGGGTATGAGATGCTGGCCAACGGGGAATGGTTGTGATGGCATCTTTGTTGGACGCTGCGCTGGCAGGGTCAAAAGGAGCATGAGTAAATGAAGGTGTTACGCGCTCAGAGGCGCGCCGTTGCTGCGATGGTCAGCATTCTGGCGCTGGCAGGTGTGGCAGGCTGTAGCAGCACAGGCACATCGGACAACCCGCTGGTCCGCAAGGCGTCGTGGTTTTCCTATTTGAACGGTGATGATCTGCGCTCGGCCTGTCGTGCGGGTGCGCCGGATCAGTTCCGTCTCGTTTTTAATGGTCGCTATGACGATCAGGTACGTGTTTACGAGCTGGGAACAGCCCAGTCCGACGGGCAACTGAAGGAAAAAGTGCTGACCAGCTATATTGTCAACCAGGGGTTCACCCTCGATTCGCTGCAGGAGCGTCTGTCTGGCGTTGACATCATGGTCCCGATGTCTGCGACCGAGCAGAAGGCGCTGTGGGAGACGCTGGCGCACTCTGGTGCCTTTGACACGGCCCGGGCAGGGACGCGCCTGAACAGCGACGACCTGTGGTGGACCGTCAGTGGATGCCATCAGGGACAGGTGTTCTTCCAGGTCTGGCCGCTGAACGAGGCAACCGCCTATCCGCCGTTCTTTGCCTCGATTGCTGCGCTGGATCGTTCGGGGCTGCCGTTCCCCTCGGCTGCCAAGCCGCCAGTGACCACGCTGGACAGCCCGCGCGACCGTACAAAGTCCGGGCAGTTCCAGATGGAAGTCGGCGATGGCGGGTTTATTCGCTGACGGGCATTTCTGCCTGGAGCCGTGAGCGCAAAAGCGGGAACCGGTTTTGCGCTCACGGCGATAGACCAAAAGGTCAGACCAGCGTGCCTGCGTCAGCCCATGCCGACAGCATGGCGCTGGCGGCATGGCGGGCCTGTCCGGCGGCATCGCGGCCACCGACCACCGGGGCCAGAGCCATTGCGCCTTCCATCAGCAGAACCAGATCCCAGCAACGGGTTTCTGCCTGTTCGATGGCGGCGGCGGTCAGGCGCTGGGCGACCCACGGGCCGCTCTTGCGCTTGCGAAAGGCGGCATCACCGGCCAGCGTCAGGTCATGGCCGGCAAATTCGCCGAGGGCCCGCAACACCAGACATCCGTGGGCACCGTCATGATCCAGCCAGTCGCCAAGGGCATCAAAGATCGCCAGCACCGGGTGGGTGCCTTTGCTTTGGTGCAGCAGGCAGCCATCTTCCAGCGCCGCCCAGAAACGGCTGTCCCGTTGTTCCAGCACGGCCAGCACCAGAGCATTCTTGGTCGGGAAGTGCTTGTAGAACGTCATCCGGGCAATGCCGGAGTCTGCGACAAGGCGGTCGACGCCCGTGCCATGGAACCCATCGCGATCAAACAGGGATTCGGCAACAGTGACCAGATGGTCGCGTTTTTTTGACGGACGTGCGGGGCTGGCTTTGATGCTGGCGGTGCGGCGAGACATACAGAGATCAACCAACAGTTCAGGAATGGAGGCTCTGGTATAGTTCCAAATGACCAACAGGGCAACCGTTCCGTCAATTCTATGGCTGTCTTTTATTTGTTTGCGACTGAGCTTATTGTTTTTGCAGGTATCTTTTGGTGCAGTCGCGGTTGATGCGGGCGTTCATCGCCTGCATGTGGACGGTCGCCTTTCCGCCGCTGCTGATGTAGCTCTGCACTTCGCTGTCATCAAGCTCTTTGGCGGTCGATGTGGCAAGGCACGAGCAATAGCCGTTGATTTTCGCGTCAGGAATCGGGTCTTTGCCCTGATTGGCTTTCATGTTCTTGATGCACGAGCTCATCATCAATTTGATGAACGACGTTTCAAGGCTGCCATCCAGCGCATGGGCCGGAGAGGTCGACAGGACAAACAGCGACAGGGCGGCAGCGGTGGCAGACCCGAGGGACAAAACGGAACGGGCTCGCATGGCTCATTCTCCGTAGAGGACAGGAAACAGAAGGGCTTAGCCTAAGGCATTTGTGCTGTGGGTGAAACAGAAAGATCACCCTGAAAATCTTCGGCCTTTCCTGAACAACAGATAAACAGCAGGTTCAGACAGCATTCAACGGCACAGGCCTATAACGGTCTTCATCAGCGCGGCCCCTTTTGTGGAATTGGCCAGCGCCTTCCGAACGGAGACCGGAGATGAAATTCTCGCACCCCTTTATTATTTCCGCCATTGCCGCCATGGTGGCAATCACCGCTGTTGGCTCGGCTCACGCGATGCCAAATGGTGGACCGGATGGTGGGCCTGACGCCCCGATGGTGATGATGGGGGGCCATGGTGAAGGTCGTCTGTTGATGCTGGACAGCAATAAGGATGGCGTGATCAGCAAGGACGAGTTTCTGGCCCCGCAACTGAAGCGTTTCAGCGATATCGACACCAACAAGGACGGCAAGATCAGCCTGGATGAATGGCAGGCCGCCAAACCGGCGATGGACCGGATGGCCAAGCGGATGGATGTCTGGCTGGCCAGCGCGAGCCAGGCGGAACGTGATCTGATGACCGCTCACAAGGCGGCTGAATTCCGGGCGCTGGACATCAACAGCGATGGCGCGGTGACCAAAGACGAATTCCTGACCATGCCGACCCTGCGCTTTGCGGCGATGGACAGCAATCAGGACGGCGTTCTGGACGTGGAGATGGATCAGGGCCCGATGATGGGCCGAGGCGACCATCACGGCAAGGATGCCTGTGAGCCGGGTAAGGGCAAAGGCAAGGGCGACGAGTGCGCCCCGTCGAAAAAGCCGGAAAAAGGCAACGGCAAATAACAGACAGATGCCTTTGCTTGACGAAAAGACGAACCGGGGGGAGCTGAAAGGCTCCCTCCTTTTTTATGCCGGGCGGCGTGCGCAGATGCGCTGGATGCAGCGCATCTCACTGTCCCGCTGCTCCAGAATGTCTTCGTAGGCGATGATGTCGAGCCCGGCCCCCTGTGCCAGTCGCAGCAGTTCGCCCCGCTGTAGCAGGTGATCGGGATTGCGGGGACGGCCGTACTGTTCGTTTCCGGCGGCAAAGGTTTCATACAGCAGCATGCCGGATGGTGCGAGGCAGGGCAGCAGCACGGGAAACAGCGGTCGATGCAGGTAATTGGTGACAATGATCGCGGAAAAGGATCGACCGGACAGAGGCCAGGGGCTGTTGTTTTCCAGGTCTGCGGTGATGATCTCTATCTGGGGATGGCCGGTCAGATCCTGAACCTTGTCCGTATCCCGATCGACCAGCACCACCGGCAATCCCATCCGCAGGAACAGGCGGCCATGCCGCCCACTGCCGCAGGCCAGATCAAGGATCGGGCGATCCTTTGGAACACTGTCGGCAAAGCGTTTGATCCAGGGGGATGCGGACAGAATCATTGGCAGGGTTCCGTGGCAGAAAAGGGGGCTTGGTCCGCACATGTCGCTGGACGCTTGTCAGCGGGCCGGATGTCCAGTAAACGAGCAGGCTCGGGGTTTCGGTGCTCCGGGTTCAAGAGCAAGCAAAGCGAACGGCAGCGTGTCATGATCCTTTATGAACTGGTTTGCGAGCATCGTCACACTTTTGAATCGTGGTTTCGGGACAGTGCGGCCTTTGACGCGCTGGCCGCGGCCGATGGCCTGAGCTGCCCGGTCTGTGGATCGGCCAGGGTGCAAAAAGCCTTGATGGCTCCGCGACTGGCGCGCCGCAAGGGGCAGGATGCTCCCGCTGTTCCTTCTTCCGAGGCCCCGGCTGCCGAGCCGGACACCCCGGTGCAGGATGGGGATGGCGGCGCTGCACTGGCCCGGCTGGGGGAGCTGGTGCAGGCGGTGCGCGAGCACGTCGAAAAGAATTGCGATTATGTCGGGCGCGGTTTTGCTGACGAAGCACGTCGAATTCATTATGGTGAAGCAAAACCCCGTGGCATTTATGGGGAAACCACCCCGGACGAGGCCCGGTCCCTGCGCGAAGAGGGCGTAGAGTTTCTGGCCGTGCCGGGGCGGCGGACCGAGTCCTGACGGCACCTGCGGTTTAACAGTCAGAGTTTTACATATGCGCTCTTTTTCCCTCAAGCCCGCCCTGTATGTGGTGGGGATGCTGATTGTCGTGCTTGGCGTGTTCATGCTGGTGCCGGGCTTTGTCGACGTGGCGGCAGGGGATTCTGACTGGCGTGGATTCTTCATTGCGGGGGCCGGGACATCCATCGTCGGCCTGCTGTTCCTGCTGGCCAACCGGGAAGAGCGCATCACCCTGAACAGGCGGCAGGCATTCGTGCTGACCGTGCTGTCGTGGCTGCTGGTTGCCGCCTGTTCGGCGGTACCGTTTTTCTTTTCGCGCCTGAACATCAGCTATACCGATGCCTTTTTCGAAGCCATTTCGGGGCTGACCACCACTGGTTCGACCGTTCTGACCGGCCTGGATACGGCACCGCCCGGTATTTTGCTGTGGCGGTCGTTGTTGCACTGGCTGGGTGGGGTCGGGATCGTGATGATGGCGCTGGCGCTGCTGCCTTTTCTGCGCGTCGGCGGCATGCAGCTTTTCCGCATGGAAAGCTCGGATACACAGGAAAAGGTGGTGGCGCGCGTCAACCAGCTGGGGCTGGGGGTGGTGGCCGTTTACGTGGTGATGACCATTCTGTGTACTCTGGCCTATGTCATTGGCGGGATGACGGTTTTTGAAGCCGTGAACCATGCCATGGCGACCGTTTCGACGGGTGGCTATTCAACGTCGGACCAGTCGATGGGGCATTTTGACAGCAAGTTTATCCTGTGGGTGGCAATCATCTTTATGGGGTTGGGGAGTTTACCTTTTACCCTTTACCTGCAGGTGGCGCGTGGAAATGTTTCGGCCCTTTACCGCAATATTCAGGTGCGGTCGTTTGTGGCCTTCATCTCGATTGTGTCGGTTCTGATGGCCTATTGGCTGTGGTGGACCAGAGGGATGGAGCCGTTTGACGCACTGACCCATGTAGCGTTTAACGTGATGTCGGTGGTCAGCACCACCGGCTTTGCCTCGCTGGACTACACCCTGTGGGGGCCATTGGCGGTGGCGTCGTTCTTTGCCCTGACCTTTGTCGGGGGCTGTACCGGATCAACCGCCGGCGGGATCAAGATCTTTCGCTTCCAGATTGCGTGGCGGCTGTACCGTACCCACATCCACCGTCTGATCAGTCCGAATGTGGTGGATGTTCCGCGCTACGGCGATCGCAAGCTGGACGTGGATGTCGGTGGATCGGTGCTGATTTTCTTTTTCGTCTACATCGGCACGGTGGGGGTCATCACGCTGTTTCTGGCGCTGGTGGGGCTGGACTGGGTGACGGCGGTCAGTGGTGCCGCGACCGCAGTCGGGAACGTTGGTCCCGGACTGGGGGACGTCATCGGCCCGGCTGGAAATTTCAAAACGTTGCCCGATGCGGCCAAATGGGCGTTGGCGTTGGGAATGCTGTTGGGTCGTCTGGAATTCTTTACCGTGCTGGTTCTGGCCATGCCGCGCTTTTGGCGGACCTGAGCGGAACGAGTCGCCGGTTTCTTGCGGAGATAGCGGCCCCGGCAAGCCTGTCGGATCGGGATGTGCATCCGCTTTGGGGGTACGGAGTATCCCTATAAATTGGGATATTATCGCAGAGGAATCGCGCTTTTCTGCCTCGTAACCGCCGTTTCTCCGGCCAAGGCGGCAAGAATTGCCCTCTTGCGTTCCGCTGTCGGGCACTTCTTGCCCGACCAGAGGGTGATTATACGGGCTTTTTCCGGCCAGGGCCCCTCACCAGAGGAGGGATGTGCCTCGTAGCCCCGCTTGCTCAGCATTGGGCAGGCGATTTTCCTGCGACAAAGTGGCGGTAACACCGTTGTGCGGTTTGGTTCGGGGGCAGGGTGGGCGCGAGAGTCCGTTGCAGCCCGTTTCCAGGGTTGTTTCGGGTCTGGATCAAATAATAGTATATATTTACAATATGTTGATCGGATTTGTCTGGCGGTAAAAGTTCCGGTTTGTGGCGCTGTTTCCGCCTGTGTCCACCTCCCTTTTCGTCCATTGCACGGTTATTCCGGGACTGGGCGCACCCCTATTTTGAACCGATACACTCAACCCTGCGGCGCTGCCCGAAGAAGCCGTTGAATAGGCATAATTTTCCTCTTTTTCAGATTGCCTTTTTTTCACATCCTAGCGACGGGAAGGAGCGACTGCGTCGTGTAAACCTTCGGGCGTTATCTGTCGGCTGCTTGCCGCGTTGCGTCCTTCGTTTGGTATAGGGAGATGGTGCTGTGGTTTCCGCGATTACGTCTTACTCCGAGACCCAGATTGCCTCGCTGACGCGCACCGATCTCGCCGGCTTGACGGCAACCGATTTCCGCACCCTGCTGACCACGCAGGTTCAGGCGCTGACCTCGACCGCCATTTCGTGGCTGAGCACCACCCAGATCACCTGGCTGGCCACAACACAGGTCAGCTCGTTGCTGACATCGCAGGTCTCGGCCCTGTCTTCGCAGCAGGTCAACGCGCTGAGTACGGCGCAGGTAGCGGTGCTGAACGAAGCCCAGATCAGTGCGCTGGACCCCGAAGACATCGCCGTTCTGTCTGCGGCGGAAATCCGCACCTTCAGCGCCGAGGAAATCGCCGTCCTTGACGCCTCCCAGTTTGCCGCCCTGACGTTGACGCAAATCAAGGCCCTGACCACCACCCAGATTCAGGCGCTGACCACCACCCAGGTCAGCAACCTGAACGCCACCCAGATCGGTGGCCTGCAAAAGACCCAGATTGCGGTGATGAGTGACGAGCAGGTGCAGGCGCTGACCATCACCCGCCTGTCGGCGCTTAGCAAGGCTCAGGTGGCGGGCTTTACCAGCACCCAGCTGGCCGCCCTGACCTCGACCCAGTTGGGCCGCCTGAGCTCGACCCAGATGGCGGCAATTACCACCACCGCGCTGAAAGGGTTCAGTGAAGAGCAGATTGCCCAGCTGACCACCACTCAGGTCAGCGGTCTGACCCGTACCCAGATTTCCGGGCTGACGGTTGAACAGATCGGCGCGCTGGGCACCGGGCTGCTGTCATCGTTGACCACCACCCAGATGTATGGCCTGACCTCGACGCAGGTCGAGGCGCTCAGTCTGGATCAGGTATCCTCGCTGACCATCACCCAGATCGGCGGAATGAGTGCCGCCGGGGTCAAGGGCTTTACCGAAAGCCAGCTGGCGGCCCTGACCACCACCCAGATTGCATGGTTTACCAAGACGGCGATCAGCGCGATGAGCGCCGATCAGATCGCCTCGCTGTCAACCACCCAGCTGTCCTCTCTGTCGCAGACGGAAATCACCGGGCTAACCTCGACTCAGGTCGGTGCCCTCAATACCTCCCAGCTGGCCGCCCTGACCGCAACCCAGTTGACCGCCTTTACTGCCAAGGCTGCGCGCGGGCTGGAAGCCGAAGACATTGCCAACCTGAGTGACGAGCAGTTGGCCGGGCTGACCTCGACGGTTCTGAACGCCCTGAGCACCACCGCGATGGGGGCCTTTACCTCGACCCAGTTGCAGGCCCTGACCACCACCCAGCTGAATGCCCTGAATGCCACCAATTTGCAGGCTCTGAGCCAGGAGCAGGTGGAGTCCCTGACCACCACCCAGTTGCAGATGCTGAGCACCACTCAGGTGAAGGCTCTGACGGCAACCGAGCTGAACTGGTTGAATACCACCCAGTTGCAGGCCCTGAGCACCAGCCAGATTGCCGTTCTGACCGCCACCCAGACCGCCGGGCTGGATGCCGCGCAGATTGCCAGCCTGACCGCCACCCAGATGGCAGCCTTGACCTCGACCGGGATCAGCGGTCTGACCACCACCCAGGTGGCCTCGCTGACCGTCACCCAGATTTCACAACTGACCGCAACGCAGGTCAGGGGACTGGCATCGTCGGACCTTGCGGCGCTGAGCATTGACCAGATTTCAGCGTTCAGCGAAACACAATTCGCCCTGCTGACCGCGACCCAGATCAAGGGGTTGACCACCGACCAGCTGTCAGCCTTGCCGTCGACCCTGCTGGAAAGCCTGACCACCACCCAGATGAGCGGCCTGAGCACCACCCAGGTCAGCAATCTGTCGGTTGATCAGCTGGCGGCGTTGACCACCACTCAGCTGAAGGCGATGAGCAGCGCGCAGATTGCCTCGCTGACCGAAGAGCAACTTCAATCCCTGACGCTGACCCAGCTGAATGCCCTGACCACCACCCAGATCAAGGGCCTGACCACCACTCAGGTGTCAGAACTGACCGTCACCCAGTTGAATGGTCTGAGCACCAAATCCCTGCAGGCGATCAGCTCGCGGGCGATGCTGGGGCTGACTGAAACCCAGATCGGCGAGTTGACCACCACCCAGCTTGGCTGGCTGGAGTCAACGCAGATGGCCTATCTCAGCACCACCGCCATTCAGGCGCTGTCTACCACCCAGTTGACCTCGCTCAGCACCACCCAGTTGCGTGGCCTGACCTCGACCCAGATCGGGGCGCTCGATGACCTGCAACTGTCCTCGCTGACCGAGACACAGGTGGCCGGGCTGGTCACGGCGCAAATTCAGGGGCTGACGCAGGACCAGATTGATCATCTGTCGCTGACCGACCTTGCCGAACTGACATCAACGGCGATCGGCCGGATGAAGACCACCCAGATCAGCTATCTGTCGGTGACCCAGATTGCGTCGTTGACCACCACCCAGCTGGATGGCCTGAGTGCGGCACAGGTGGCGTCCTTGAGCCAGGAACAACTGGCCATGCTGTCGACCACCCAGCTGGCCAGCCTGAACACCACCCAGCTGAAGGGACTGAACAGCACCCAGCTTGGCCAGTTGAGCAATGATCAGCTGGCCAGCCTGACCACCACCCAGTTCTCGTCGCTGAGCTCGACCTCGCTGAATGGTCTGGCGGAAACCCAGATCGGTTCTCTGGCGCTGACACAGCTTGCATCGTTGACCTCGACGCAGATTGCCGGCCTCAGCACCACAGCGCTGACCTCTCTGACCACCAGCCAGATTGCCGCCCTGACCACCACCCAGCTTGATGGCTTGACCAGCACGCAGGTGGCCTTGCTGAGCAGTACCCAGTTTGATGCCCTCAGTACCACCCAGCTGACCAGCCTGACTTCGACCCAGCTGAAAGGTTTGACCGAAGACCAGTTGGGCACCCTGACCGCCACCGAACTGAATGCCCTGAGCACCACCCAGCTCAAGGGGCTGGACAGCACCGACATTTCGCAACTGACCACCACGCAGGTCAGCGGCCTCAGCACGACCATGTTGTTGTCTCTGGCCTCGACCCAGATCAAGGGCCTGAGCGAAGAGCAGATTGCTGCCCTGACCATCGGGCAGGTGACGTCCTTTAGCAGCACCGCCCTGTCGGGCCTGACGGAAACACAGCTTGGCTGGCTGACCGAAACGCAGGTGTCGTCGCTGACCACCACCCAGATCAAAGGGCTGACCAGCACGCAGGTGTCGCAGCTGACCACCAGCCAGATCGGGGCGCTGACCGCCACCCAGATTGCCTATATCGAAATTACCGATATCAAGGGGTTGACCAGCACCCAGCTCAGCACCTTCACGGCCACCCAGCTGGCGGCGCTCAGCACGCGCCAGATTGCCTCGTTCACCATCACTGCCCTGTCGGGCCTGACTTCGACCCAGCTCGATCTGTTGACCTCGACCCAGATGTCGGCGTTCAGCAAAACCGAAATCGCCGCCCTGACCAATGATGCGCTCGATGCGCTGGACAGCACCGATATCGCCAATCTGACCGATGCACAGATTTCCGGCCTGACCACCGACCAGATTGCCAACCTGACCACCACCCAGCTGGCGGCATTCAGCACCACCCAGTTGTCCCGTCTGAGCGTGACTCAGGTCAAGGGGCTGACCGATGAGCAGCTGGCCGCCTTTACCGCGACCCAGATGGGGGCGTTGACCTCGACCCAGATCGGCGGGCTGACCACCACCCAGCTGAGCGCCCTCAGCACGACGCAGGTTGCCCAGTTGAGCACTACGCAGGTCAAGGGGCTGACGGTAACGGACATCGCCGCCCTGACCAACACCCAGTTGTCGGCCATGACCACCACCCAATGGGGGACGCTGACCACCACCCAGATCAAGGGGCTGACCAGCACCCAGCTGTCCGGGCTGACCACCACCCAGTTGAATGGCCTGACCACCAGTCAGTTTGCCGCCCTGACCACGACGGCTCTGGATGGATTGTCGGAAACGGCCATTGCCGGACTGAGCACCAGCAACATTGCGGTGCTGACCAGCACCCAGCTGGCCGGGCTGGAAACGACGCAGATCGCCGCCCTGACCACCACCCAGATGGCGGCGGTGACCACCACCGCTCTGAAGGGACTGACCTCGACCGAAGCGGCGGCGCTGACCACCACCCAGATTGCCAACCTGACCTCGACCCAGTTGGGTGCGCTGACCAAAACGGCGATCAGCGGCATGACCGCGGATCAGCTGGCGGTGCTGTCGGTGACCAATATTGCCTCGCTGACCTCGACGGCGCTGGGCAGCCTGAGCGCGGTCGAACTGGCAGCGCTGACCACCACCCAGCTGACCAGCCTGACCTCGACCCAACTGAAGGGGCTGACCAGCACCCAGCTGGGGGCTTTGACCACCACCCAGTTGTCGTCCTTGACCACCAGCCAGCTTGATGGACTGAGCGCAACGCAGCTGAAGGGACTGGACAGCACCGATCTGTCGGCCTTGACCACCACCCAGTTGAGCGTGCTGGACAAGACCCAGATTGCGGCCCTGACCACCTCGGCGCTGGATGGCCTGACCGCCACCCAGATGGCCAGCCTGTCCACCACCCAGCTGTCGGCGATGACCTCGACCCAGTTCGCCTCGCTGGTGGAAACGCAGGTGGCGGCGCTGACCACCACCCAGATGGCCAGCCTGACCACCACCGGTCTGTCGGCCCTGACCTCCGAAGCGGCGTCGGCCTTGACTGTCACCCAGTTGGCGGCGCTGAGCAGCACGCAGGTCAGCGCCCTGAGCGCGACGGCGATTGTCGGGTTGACCACCACTCAGATCAACAGCCTGAGTGAGACGCAGCTGAAGGCCCTGACCACCACCCAGGTTGCGGCCCTGAGCAACACCCAGCTGGCCGGGCTGTCGGCGACTCAGGCTGCTGCCCTGACCACCACCCAGATGGCGGCGTTGACCTCCACCGCTCTCAGTGGCCTGAACGTCACCGCGCTGGCCAGCCTGAGCACCAAACAGCTGGCGGCCCTGACCTCGACCCAGTTCAGCGGTCTGACCGCCACACAGATCAGCGCAATGACGACGACGCAGGTGGCCGGCCTGACCACCACTGCGGTCAGCGGCATGACCTCGACCGAAATCGCTGCCCTGAGCGTCACCCAGATCAACCAGCTGAGCACCACCCAGTTGTCGGCGATCTCTGCCACCGGCATTGCCGGTCTGACGGCGGCGCAGCTGGCATCGCTGACCACCACCCAGTTGACTGCGCTGACTTCGACGGCGCTGGGAGCGATGAGTACCACCGCCGTGGCTGCCCTGACGGTGACGCAGTTGGCGTCGTTGACTGCCAGCCAGTTCTCGGGCCTTAGCAACACCGAAATTGCCAACTTTACGTCGACGCAGGTGGCGGCACTGACCGCGACCCAGATTGCCGCCCTCAGCACCGCCGCTGTCAGTGGCTTTAATGCCACCCAGTTGGCCGCCCTGTCGGTGACGCAGGTTGCAGCGCTCAGCACCAGCCAGATCAGCGCCCTGACCTCGACCGCCCTGAAGGGGTTGACCGCGACCGAAATGGCGGCGCTCAGCACCAAGCAGGTATCGGCCTTGACCGCGACGCAGGCCGGAGTCCTGACCTCGACCCAACTGGCGGCCTTGTCCACCACGCAGGTTAGCGCCCTGACCACCACCAGCCTTGGCGGTCTGGTCGCTTCGCAGGTCGCGGCGCTGAGCACGGCACAGGTTTCGGCCTTGTCGGCCAACCAGCTGTCGGCCCTGACAGCAACCGGGATCAGTGGCCTGACCACCAGCCAGCTTGCCGTTCTGACCACCACCCAGTTGGGCAGCCTGACCACCACGCAAATGGCGGCGCTGGGCAGCACGCAGGCGGCGGCGCTGACCACCACCCAGCTGAGCAGCCTGACCACCACCCAGATGTCGGCCCTGAGTTCGACCGCCATCGAAGGCTTGAGCGTCACGCAGGTGGCCAGCCTGACCACCCGTCAGGTGGCGGCATTGACCGCCACCCAGGTTGCGGCGCTGGATGAAACCCAGATTTCAGCCCTGACCTCCAGCCAGATCAGTGCGCTGACCACCACCGAAATGGGGCAACTGGTTTCGACACAGGTGGCATCGCTGACTGCTACCCAGTTGACGGCCCTGTCCACCTATCAACTGGCGGCCCTGTCGGCGACCGGCGTGGCCGGTTTGACCACCACCCAGCTGGGGCAATTGACCTCGACCCAGTTGACCGCGCTCAGTTCTACGGCGGCGGCGGCGCTGTCGACCAGCTCGATTGCCGCCCTGACCACCACGCAACTGTCGTCGCTGACCACCACCCAGTTGCAGGGCTTTACCTCGACGCAGATTTCGGCCCTGACCACCACCCAGATTGCCGTGCTGAGCGCAACACAGCTGTCGTCGCTGACCACCACCGAAGTGGCCGGTCTGACGGCGACGCAACTGTCGTCGATGACCGCCACCCAGTTGGCGGCGCTGTCGACCTCCCAGATTGCAGCCCTCAGTTCCACCGCGATCAACAACCTGACCACCACCACACTGGCGGCGTTGTCCACCACCCAGTTGGGGGCGCTGACGGCGACCCAGATGGCAGCGTTCAGCAAGACCCAGGTTGCGGCGATGACCTCGACCGAACTGGCGGCTTTCAGCACCACCGCTCTGGCCGGGCTGACCGAAACGCAGGTGGCGGCGCTGACCACCACCCAGGTGTCGCAACTGACCTCTACCCAGTTGGGTGCCCTGAGTTCGGATGCCATTGATGGCTTGACCGCCGAGCAGATTGCGGTGCTGACCACCACGCAATTGTCGTCGCTGACCGCGACGGCGCTGGCGGCATTGAACAAGACCCAGATTACTGCCCTGACAGTGACGCAACTGTCTTCGCTGACCTCCACCCAACTGCAACAGCTGACCAGCACCACCATTTCCTATCTGACCACCACCCAGGTTTCGGCGCTGACCGCGACGCAGGTTGCGTCGCTGACCACCACCGAAATCAAGGGGCTGAGTGATACCCAGCTGGCGGCCTTTACCACCACCCAGCTGGCTGCGCTGACCGTCACCCAGATCAGTGCGTTGACCACCACCGCTGTCACCGGCCTGACGGCGACCGAACTGGCGGCCCTCAGCACCCGCCAGTTGACCGCCCTGACGTCGACCCAGATTGGTGCGCTTGGCACCACCCAGTTGAACAGCCTCAGCACCACCCAGTTGGGCCTGTTGACCTCGACCGAACTCAGCGGCCTGACGCAGACGCAGATTTCGGCCCTGACCACCACCCAGCTGGGCGTGCTGAGTGCAACCCAGATGGCGGGGCTGTCGACCAGCGCGGTGACGGGCCTGACTGAAACCCAACTGGCGGCGTTGACCTCGACCCAGTTGGCGGCGTTGACCTCGACCCAGATTGGCGCGCTGACCAAAACACAGGTGGCAGAGCTCAGCACCACTCAGGTTGCTTCGCTGACCATCACCCAGCTTGATGGCCTGACCACCACCGGTGTTGCGGCCTTGACCACCGATCAGTTGGCCAGCCTGACCACCACCCAACTGGCGTCGCTGAATGCCACCCAGATGTCCGGTTTGACCGCGACACAGGCGGCCTCACTGACCCAGACCCAGCTTGAAACCCTGACCACCACCCAGGTTGCCTCGCTGTCGACCACCGCCATTGCGGCGCTGACGGTCACCCAGCTGGGTGAAATCAGCACCAAGCAACTGGCGGCACTGACCGCGACGCAGGCGGCGGCGCTGACCACCACCCAGATTGCCGGCCTGACCACCACCCAGATGGAAAATCTGAGTGCCACCACTCTGAAGGGGCTGACGGCGGCGCAGGTCAGCAGCCTGACCACCACCCAGATGGCGGTGCTGAATGCCACCCAGATTGCCAGCCTGTCCACCACCGGCGCGGCGGGCCTGACGGCGACGCAGATTGAATCGCTGACCAGAACCCAACTGGCGGCGCTGACCACCACTGAAATCGGGGCTCTGGCCACCAGCACCATTGCCAGCCTGAGCACCACCACGCTGGCGGCATTGACCACCACCCAGTGGCAGAGCCTGTCTGATACCGGTGTGGCGGCGTTGACCACCACCCAGATCAGCAGCCTGACTACCACCCAGATCAGTCATTTGGCGGTGACCGAACTGGATGCCCTGACCTCGACGCAGATTGCCACCCTGACCGATAGCCAGATTGATGCCCTGACCACCACCCAGTTGCAGGCATTGTCTACCACCGGTCTGTCCGGTCTGACGGCCGCGCAGGTTGCCGAGCTGAGCAACACCCAGTTGGCGGCGTTGAGCACCAGCCAGATTGCCGCCCTGACGGCAACGGCGGTCAGCGGTCTGACGGCGACGCAGATTTCGTCGCTGAGCACCGCCCAGTTCACCAGCCTGTCGGCAACCGGGGTGGCTGGTCTGACCGCGACCCAGATGCAGGCCCTGACCACCACCCAGATCGGCCTGCTGAGCACCACCGAACTGAGCGGTCTGACTGCAACGCAGGTGGCGGCGCTGAGCACCACCCAGTTCTCGGCGCTGAGCGCGACGCAGATTTCGGCCCTGTCCACCTATGGCATTTCGGGTCTGACCACCTCGCAGATTGATGCGATGACCATGACCCAGATGGCCGGTCTGACCTCGACCCAGATCGGCAGCCTGACCACCACCGCCCTGTCTGAACTGGACAGCACGGATATTGCTTCGCTGACCGCCACCCAGCTGGCCGGTCTGGTCCGCCTGCAACTGCGCTCGCTGAGTGTGGCGCAGGTGCTGTCGCTGACCACCACCCAGATGGCGGCGCTGAGCGAAACCCAGATGGGGGCCTTTACCGCCACAGAGCTGAATGCCCTGACCACCAGCCAGTTGTCGGTTCTGACCTCGACGCAGATTTCGGGTCTGAGCCACGCCCAGCTGGACGGACTGTCTGAAACGACGGCCCAGTCCCTGAGCGGTGTGCAACTGAGCGGGATGACCACCACCACCATGGCCGGACTGGGAACCACTTTCCTGTCCAACCTGACTGAAACCCAGCTGGAAGCCCTGAGTGCAACGCAGATCGATTATATCTCGTCTGACACGCTGGCCGGGCTGTCCGCTGAAGACCTTGCCGCCCTGCAACAGGCCAATGCCTGATCCACGGGTGCCTGAAGAGAGAGTTCTGGTATGACTGATGTTTTAGCGCCTTCCGTTATCCGTTCCATGGCGCGTGGCTTTAGTGTTTTTGACCTGATCAAGACTGCCGAAACGATGAAGGCCAGTGGTCAGGATGCGTCGGTGGAACTGCTGTATGCCTCGTGGATCCAGCAGAACCCCGACAATCCGCTGCTGTATGCGGTGCTGTTCAACTATTCGGTGGTGCTGTCCGACCTCGGGAAGCTGCAACCGGCCAAGGAATGCCTGGAACGGGCGATTGCCATCAATGCCGACTTCATGCCGCCCTACATCAACATGGGGCGTCTGTACGAGCGGACCGGCGCCATCGGCATGGCGGTGGTGCAATGGTCGGCGGTACTGAGCAAGCTGCCGCAGATCAACGGTGGCGGCATCACCTACAAGACCACCGCGCTGAACCAGATTGCCCGTACGCTGGAATCGACCAACGAGGAAGAGTCCGCCGAAGACATGTTGCGCCAGAGTCTGGAAATCGACCCGCGCCAGCGCGAAGTCGCCCAGCATTGGCTGTCGTTGCGCCAACGGCAATGCAAGTGGCCGGTGGTGTCTCCGTGGGACCGGGTTGATCAAAAGACCCTGATGGCGGGCATGTCGCCGCTGTCGGCTGCGGCCTATACCGACGACCCGATGCTGCATCTGGCGATGGCATGGAACTATAACCTGCTGGACGTTGGCACGCCGCCGCAGGCGATGGACCAGTGGCCGCTGGTGGAACAGAAACCGGCACGCCTGAAGATCGGCTATCTGTGCTCGGATTTCCGTGAACATGCGCTGGGCCACCTGCTGGCCGAAGTGCTGGCCCTGCACGACCGCTCGGCGGTCGAGGTCCATGCCTATTACTGCGGCCCGCAGGCGTCAGAGACCGATCCGCTGCATGGCGGTTTCAAGGAGACTGCCGACCACTGGGTCGACGTCAGCCTGATGGACGATGCCGCCGCCGCCCAGCGGATCGCCGCCGATGGCATCCACATTCTGGTTGACCTCAACGGCTATACCCGCGAAGGCCGTACCAAGGTGATCGCCAGCCGTCCGGCGCCGGTGATCGTCAACTGGCTGGGCTATCCGGGGACCATGGGCAGCCCCTACCATCATTACATTGTCGCTGACGAGTGGATCATTCCCGCCGACTCCGAAAAGTACTATTCCGAACAGGTGGTGCGGGTGCCGTGCTATCAGCCGACCAACCGCAAGCGGAAGATCAGCGACAAGGTTTATACCCGCGCCGATGCCGGACTGCCGGAGGACAAGGTGGTCTATTGCTGCTTTAACGGCAGCCACAAGATCACCCGCTTCACCTTTGACCGCTGGCTGACCATTCTGGGGATGGTGCCGGACAGCGTGCTGTGGTTGCTGGGCAGCACCGAGATCAACGACAAGCGTCTGATCGACTATGCCGCCCAGCGTGGCATCAGTGCCGACCGGATCATCGTTGCCGCCAAGTTGCCGAACCCCGAGCATCTGGCCCGCTATCCGCTGGCCGACCTGTTCCTTGATACCACCCCCTATGGCGCCCATACCACCGCTTCGGATGCCCTGTGGATGGGGGTGCCGGTGCTGACCTACAGTGGCCGCTCGTTTGCCTCGCGGGTGTGCGGCAGCCTGCTGCAGGCCGCAGGCCTGCCCGAACTGGTGGCAACCACCGAAGACGAGTTCCTCGACAAGGCGGTCGAACTGGGACGGGACCGGGCGGCGGTGCAGGCCCTGCGCGACCGGCTGAAGGCCAACCGCGACAGCTGTACCCTGTTCAATCCGCAAATCCTGATCGCCGAGCTGGAACAGCACTATCGCCGCATGTGGCAGGCCCATGTCGATGGCACCCTGCCGCAGCCCGACCTGCGCAATCTGGATGTCTATCTGGATGTCGGCAGCAGCGTGAAGCACGAAGAGCTGGAAATCCAGACCCTCGACGATTACGAAGGCTGGTGGCGCGAGCAGTTGCAGAAGCGTCACCGTTTCCGGCCGATTCCGCCGGATAACCGGTTTTTTCAGGGCTAAATTCTGCTGACTGTCCGTTATGGTAGGGGGAGACTGTCTCCCCTTGCCATAAGGACGTTTTGCCATGAAGGCCATTCTCGTCGACTGCACCCCGGAACTGCGTGCCGTGATGGCGCGGCGTGGCCTGACCATTCCGGCTGGCCTGACGGTCAACGATGGCACGCCATCCGAAGACGAGCTGAAAACGCTCTGTCAGGGGCAAGAGGTTCTGCTGGTCGAACATACGGTGGTGCCGCCCTCGGTGTTCGATGCCTGCCCCAGCCTGCGCCATGTGGTGTACATGGGGACCGGCGTTGGCAGCTATATCGACCTTGCCGACGCTGAACGGCGCGGGGTCAGTATCCGCATTGTTCCCGGCTATGGCGATCAGGCGGTGGCTGAACATGCTTTGGCCCTGCTGTTTTCTGCCGTGCGCAACATCGCCCGCATGGACCGTGACCTCCGCGCAGGTCGCTGGGACCCGATCGGCGGAACGCAGTTGAAAGGCCGCCGGGTGGCGGTGATCGGTCTGGGCGGGATTGGCACCACCTTTGCCGGGCTGGCGCAGGCGTTGGGGATGGAGGTGGTGGGCTGGAACCGCACCCCGCGCGATCTGCCGTGGTATCAGCCCGACCTGCGCGCCGCCTTGCGCGGGGCGGATGTGGTGTCGCTGCACCTGTCCCTGAATGACCATACCCGCAACCTGCTGACCGCCGAGCATCTGGCCTTGCCGCATGCGGGCTTTGTGCTGGTCAACACCGCCCGCGCCGGGCTGGTGGAGGAGAGCGCCTTGCTGGCGGGCCTCGCCAGCGGGCAGATCGGCCATGCGGCGCTGGATGTGTTCCCGCAGGAACCGTTACAGCCCGGCTCGCCCTATCCGGCGCTGGAAAACGTCACCCTCACCACCCATGCCGCCTATATGACCGAAGACGCCTATGCCGAACTGTGGCTGCGCGGGATGGCGGTGCTGGCCGAGGTGCGGGGGTAGATCCAGAGCAGTGAGCGCAAAAGTTACTCCCGGTCCGAAAAGGCACTGCTGTGCAAAATGTGCTCGCCGCCGCTGAGGATGTCGGCCTGAATGGCGGCGGCAGCGGCGGCGGGATCGCGGTTTTTCAGCGCGGTGAGCAGCGGATAATGGGGGTCGATCATCGTCCGCCCGCCAGCAGTGTAGGCGCTGGCCACCAATGGCCCCATCTGTAGCCACAGGCGGCGCAGGGTGCCGTACAGCACCGGCATTTGGGCGATGGTCGGCAATTCAAAATGAAAGGCCTGATTCAGCTCCAGCCCCAGCGCGGTGTTGCCGCTGCGCAGGGCCTGTTCGTTGCGCGCGATCAGGTCTTGCAGTCGGGTTAGATCGCTGTCGGTGACGAGCCGGGCGGCGGTTTCTGCTGCCAGAGACTCCAGCCGCAGACGGATGGTGCGGATTTCCAGATAGCGGGCGCGGCTGATCATCGGGATGCGGATGTCCCGGGGTGACAGGAAAATCAGCGCCTCGTCATGGGTCAGGCGCAGGATCGCATCACGCACCGGCGTCACGCTGGTCCCCAGAGTCTGCGCCAGATCGCGGATTTTCAGCCGGTCGCCGGGCTGGAATTGCCCCTTGATGATGGCATCACACAACGCCCCATAGACTTTGCTCGACAGGTTCTCGTGTTCGATGGTGTGCAGGCCATTGGTCATCGGGGCACCTTGGGCAGAAGAAACATATGGGGGCTTGCGTGTTTTAAAATATGATGCATCATATCTCATCTGCTGTCAAAGAGCCTGCTGCAAGGACATTCCCCCATGGACACATCGCCTTCGTCCGCCTGTCCCGGCCTGCTGTCACTAGCGCGCCCCCTGTTTGAAACGCCACCGCCTGCCGTCAGCCCGGACGACGCGGTGAGGATTGCGCGTGATGTGTACGGGATGGAGGTGTCGGTCAAGCTGCTGTCCGGTGAGCGCGATACCAATTACCGCCTGACGGCCAGCGATGGCTCGCGCTGGGTGCTGAAGCTGATCAACCCGATCGAACCGGACGAAGACGCCGACATGCAGGTGCGGGTGCTTGACCATCTGGCACCGCAGGCTTTGGAGCTGGCATTGCCGCTGCCGCGCCTGACGCGGGACGGGGCGGCGATCTTTCGCCTGACCCTGCCGTCGGGCGAGCCGGTGCGGGGGCGCTGTTACAGCTATGTCGAGGGTGAACCGGCGCTGCTGCATCCGGTGACTGATGCTTTGCGTCGTTCGGTCGGGCGCACGGTGGCGTTGGTCGGCAAGGGGCTGCAAGGCTTTCAGCATCCGGCGATGGGACGGCTGAATCTGTGGGATTTGTGCAAGATTGGCCACCTCGACGAGCTGATGGCCCACCAGCATGATCCGCAGATCATCGCCATGCTGAGCGCGGTGATGGAGCGGTTCCGCACTGTGGTCCATCCCCGCCTGCCCAGCCTGCGGCAGCAGGTGATCCATAACGATCTGTCCCGCACCAATACGGTGGTCTCGCCGACGGACCCGGAGCAGATTTGTGGCGTGCTGGATTTCGGCGACATGATTTACGGACCGTTGCTGAGCGAACTGGCGGTGGCGGCGTCCTATCAGCTGGAGCTGGAAGACCCGCTGCGGGCGCTGAAAATTGTGGTGGCTGGCTTTGTGGAGGTGACACAGCTTCTACCCGAAGAGTGCGCCTTGCTGATGGATTTCCTGCTCGCCCGTCTGGTCGGGCGCATCCTGATCAGCCAGTGGCGCGCCGAGCAGTTCCCCGACAACAAGGACTATATCCTGCGCAGCAACAAGGAGGCCCAGGCCCTGCTGACCCGTCTGTTCCCGCTGTGGCAACAGACGCCGGAAGAGGCTTGGCAGGGTTTGCTGCTGTCCGACATTTAATTCCCCCCCAAACAGGAGACCGGGTGATGACGCTGTCCGCAAACACCCAGACCTTGCTCAACCGGCGCGCGGTGTTGGGCGCAGCCTATCGTTTGTTCTATGCCGAGCCGCTGAATCTGGTGCGCGGGCAGGGTGTCGAACTGTTTGATGGCGATGGCCGCCGCTATCTCGATGCCTATAACAACGTGCCGGTGCTGGGCCATGCCCATCCGGCGGTGATCGAGGCCTTTACCCGCCAGGCGTCGCAGATCAATACCCATACCCGCTATCTGCATGACACCATTCTCAGCTATGCCGAAACGCTGGTGGCGACCTTTCCGGCACCGTTGCGGCAGGCGATGTTCACCTGTAGCGGCAGCGAAGCCAACGATCTGGCCTTGCGGATTGCCATGACCGCCACCGGCGGCAGCGGGGTGATTGTCACCAGCAACGCCTATCACGGGGTGACGGCCCTGCTGGCCGGAATGTCGCCGTCGCTGGGGCTGGGGGTGGCTCCGGCGGTGCGCACCGTGCCGCCGCCGGACAGTTACCGCACCAGCGGGGATGTCGGGGCTGCCTTTGGGCAGGCGGTGGCCGAAGCGATCGCCGACCTGCAGCGCGAGGGCATTCAGCCGGCGGCCCTGCTGGTCGACACCACCTTTGCCAGTGATGGCATTTTTGTCGGCCCACAAGGCTATCTTGATCAGGCGGTGGCGGCCATTCGGGCCGCTGGCGGTCTGTTCATTGCCGATGAAGTGCAGGGGGGCTTTGGACGCTCCGGCCAGTTGTGGACCTTCCTGCGTCAGCCCGGACTGGTGCCGGACATGGTGACGCTGGGCAAGCCGATGGGCAATGGTCATCCGATTGGCGGGGTGGTGACGCGCCCGGACTTGCTGGATGTGTTCGGCCAGCGGTCGCGCTATTTCAACACCTTTGGTGGTAACACCGTCTCGGCGGCGGTCGGGCTGGCGGTGCTGTCCACCATCCAGCAGCAGGACCTTCCCGGCCATGCGGCCTCGGTCGGGGCCGAACTGGCCGAAGCCCTGAACAGCCTGAAAGACGTCTCGCCGCTGGTCGCCGATGTGCGCGGGGTGGGCTTTTATTACGGCGTCGAGCTGGTCACCGATCACCAGCAGAAAACCCCGGCGACGGCCGAGGCCAAGGCGGTGGTCGATGCGCTGGCGCAGGCCGGGGTGCTGGTCGGGGTCTGTGGTGCAGCATCAAACGTGCTGAAAATCCGTCCGCCACTGGCCTTCCAGAGTGAGCATATCGACGAACTGATGCAGGCGTTGCGCGGGGTCCTGTCGGGGATGCCGGGGCAGTAACCAGCAAAACAGGGCAGGCGGGACAGAAATGGTCCGCCTGCCCTGTCACTGTGATGTTATGGGGTCACTGTGACGCCCAGATGGGCCAGTATGGGTCTGACATCCCAGTCCAGCGAGACTTTCGAGCGTATCAGCAGGGCAAAGGACTCTGCATGGTAATGACCAATGGTCATGTAGATCAGGCCAAAGCGGAAATCGACGACAAAGCGTCCTTCCTGCGCCAGATCATCACGCATGGTGTATTCCTGAAACTGGCCGCGATCTTTCTGTTTTGCCTGTTTCTGATTGTTGGGCAGGTCACCATACAAACGGGCTGCCATGTATATGTCCGGAGCGGCAACCTCGTTATACCCCGCCTGCCCGCCAACATAGGGCAAATAGCCGTTTTCGTTCTGATGAATGGAACGGATGCCATAGGGGGCAGCACCAAAGGCTCCACCATCTCCCCGGATTACCTGCCGTAACTGTCTTAACAAGGCATAGCTTTGCGGTTTGTCTTCGAGGCAGTCATCGAGAAAAATCGGAACCAGTCGAGCCTTGTGTTTTGCATCCTGAAAGGAAAGATTGGCACAATAGCTGAGCTGTCCGCACAGATTGTAGAATTTTCTGTTCTGCGTCGGGAAGTTACCCCCGCCACTATTGTCTTCATTCTCGCTTACAGGCTGGAAGGGCATAGCGTTCCTCGCGCATGTTCCACCGCATCGCTGGTGCGGGAACCGGGGAAAGGGGCAGAACGCGGGGCGTGCCCCGAATTCTGCCGTTCATGCTGCGGTAAGCGGAGTGTCTTTACAATGTTTGCGGGAGTGGTGTGTCAGTTCCGACAGATAAAACCGGCCTCTGTTACCGCCTGGGCGTTTCCCTGCTGCCAATATCGGCAATGTCGAACGGCGTGCTCTGATAGATCTCGTTGATCCAGTTGCCGAACAGCATGTGCGCATGGCTGCGCCAGCGGTTTTCCGGCGGCAGGTGCGGGTTGTCGTCGGGGAAATAGTGCTGCGGCAGATAGGTTCCGCCGTCCCGGTGATATTCATCGGCCAGGGTGGTGGAATCATATTCAAAGTGATTGAAGACGTGCAGGGCGCGATGGGTCGGGTCATCGACCACGCAGGGGCCGGTCTGTTCGCTGCTGGCCAGCACCTGCACGGCGCTGGTGGCGTCGAGCGTGTCCGGGCAGACCTCGGTCCAGCGGGACACCGGCACGTCGAACACGTCGGAAAAGCCGCGCAGATAGGGCGACGGTGTCAGCACCCGGTGACGGAACACGCCGGTGGCCTTGGCGGGCAGTTCCTGTTTGGGGACACCGTGGAAATAATACAGCGCCGCCTGTGCCCCCCAGCAGATGGTCAGGCAGCGGTGGACGTGGGTGCGGGTCCAGTCAAGGATCGAACACAGTTCGGGCCAGTAGCGGACCTCCTCGAACGGCATCCGTTCGACCGGTGCGCCGGTGATGATGAAGCCGTCAAAGCGTTCGGCGCTGACATCGCTCCACGGACGATAAAAGGCTTCCATGTGATCGGCCGAGGTATGGCGCGGCACATGGTCGGTGATCCGCACCAGATGCAGTTCGATTTGCAGCGGCGTTGCCCCCAGCAGACGGGCGAGCTGGGTTTCGGTGCTGATCTTGTTTGGCATGAGATTGAGCAGGCCAATACGCAGCGGCCTGATATCCTGACGGATCGCATCGGTTTCGCCCATCACGATTACGCCTTCTTTTTCAAGGGCGAGGCGGGCGGGCAGATCGTCAGGAATTTTGATTGGCATGGTGTGTCGTTCCCTAAACTATGGACCGACGCAGTGTGGCTTGATCCGTCTGATTGCCGGTTCGGCCACATCCCCCGTGCAGGGAGCCACCTTGCCCGGATATGGCAGGTTGGCGTTGGGCGTCGCCCCAACTCTTGATGCGGGGCGGATGATACAGGGGTCTGTCAGACTTGCCAAGCCCGGAATGGAATCATTTGTAACAGAAAACGCCCCGGTTCCGAAGAACGCGGGGCGTTTTATGAGTGGTCGGAGTGAGAGGATTCGAACCTCCGGCCCCCGCCTCCCGAAGACGGTGCTCTACCAGGCTGAGCTACACTCCGTCACAGGTACAACAGCTTTTGGTAGGAGGCTTTCGGGAGAAGCGTTCCCGCTGTCGTGGGGCGCTTTATAGCGGCTGCCCGAGGGGCTGGCAAGCAAAAAAACGTAGCCTTGTGACGATTCTGTTGCCGCTCTGCCTTTGGGATGCGCGATGGAAAAGGACTGTGATTGTAACGGCTTGGTCGCAGCCCTTTTCTCCGGCAGCAAAACCTGGAGCGTTTTCACACCGAGCGAAAACGCTCTTCCCTTTTAGTGCCGCATTTTCCGAGCCGTTGACCGTCGACGGTCAACTTGAAAATGCTCTAATAGGCGCGCTCGATGCAGAAATCGACCACCTCGGCCAGCGCACGGCGATAAGGGCCGTCAGGGAAGCCGCTCAGCGCCTGATGGGCCCTGGTGCCATATTCGCGGGCGCGAACGCGGGTGGCTTCCAGCGTGTCATAGGCCTTCATCAGGCTCAGGGCATGGGGCAGGTCGTCGTCGGTCTGCTCCAGGTGCTCCATGGTGCGGTTCCAGAATGCCAGCTCGTCGTCCTTGCCGGTCGTCTTGGCGGCAGCAATGGCCAGAATGATCGGCAGGGTCATCTTGCCTTCGCGGAAATCGTCGCCAACGGTCTTGCCGAGGGTTTCCTGATCGGCGGCATAGTCCAGGTAATCATCGACCAGCTGGAAGGCGATGCCGAGATAGTTACCATAGTCATAGAGCGCCTGCACCTGATCGGCCGGGCTGGCCGAGACTTCGCCGCCGATTTTGCAGGCAGCACCGAACAGCTCGGCGGTCTTGCCCTGAATCACCTGCAGGTAGGCGTCTTCGTCGGTGGTGGTGTCGTTGGCGGTCAGCAACTGCAACACTTCGCCCTGGGCAATCACCGACGAGGCGCGGGCCAGAATGCCCAGCGACGGCAGGTGGCCGACCTCGACCATCAGTTCAAAGGCGCGCGAAAACAGGAAGTCACCGACCAGCACCGGGGTCTGGTTGCCCCAAATGGCGTTGGCGCTGGACTTGCCCCGGCGCAGGTCGCTTTCGTCCACCACATCATCATGCAGCAGGGTGGCGGTGTGCAGGAATTCGATGCAGGTGGCGAGCTTGATGTGATCGCTGCCCTGATAGCCGCACAGGCGGGCGGTGGCCAGCGTCAGCAGGGGACGCAACCGCTTGCCGCCCGCCGAAATCAGGTGGTGGGCAATCTGGGGGATCAGGGCGACCGGGCTTTGCATCCGTTCGATGATGGTTTCGTTGACCTGCTGCAAATCCTGCTTCACCAAAGCCAGCAGGGTCTCCAGCGGGGCGGCTTGCGGAGCGGTGCCGGAAGTGGTGTCGGCGGAGGATTGGCTGTGCGCAGCGTTGGTCACGGTTGCATCCCTAATTGTAACGAGCCAGAAAGGCCGGTGCCGGAAAAGGCAAGTTCAGTCGTATTTGCAGGAGAGTAAACGCCATCCGGACTCGCAGGGACTACTGAAAAAAACGCAGTCCTCAGAATCAGGAGCGTTGACACAACCCGAGCCTTGCCCCATGCCTAAACGGCTCGGACAGGCGTCGCGAGCATAGGTGCGGCCCTATCGAATGGTCAAGGCTTCACGCACCGTTCAGACCGGAATTTGGCGGCTAATTTGACGGTAAGGGCGATCAGGACCACCTGATGGTGAAAAAATAAATGGAAGAAGTTCTGCGGACCAGTGATGGCATCGCGTTGTCCACCTATCGAGCCGTCCTCAAGGCTGCGGGGATCGCCACGTATGTTTTCGAGGTCAAGCCTCCGCTGAACGAAAGCTCGACGGCTGCCAAGGTCTGTCGGGTGATGGTGTCGCCCGCCCATACCGAGCGGGCGCGGGCCCTGATCAGCGAATATCACCGCGCCCTTGGTGATTCCTTTGCCGACGTTGATCTGTCCACCGACGTCGAAGACACCCAGCCCGAACCCGCGCCGGCCCCGGCTTCGCGGTCGCTGCTGCGCAAGGAGCCTGAAACCTTCTGGTGGCAGGAAGAGGACGACGAGGAGGAAGGTGAGGAAGAAGAAGCCTTTGTCTCCTATGGTCAGGAGCATGGCTATCGGGAGGATGACCCGGACGAGGATGATCCGGTCGATGAGGAACCGGAGGACACACCCGCCCCCGCCGAACAGCGTCACAGCTTTACCCTGTCGGTCGGGGAAAACCAGGTGGTGTCCCGTCCGCCAGCGCTGCCTGCGGTCTATGACGAGCTGTTGTCCGACACCGATGAGGTAGTCGACGAGGACGACCTGCCGCCTGATGAGGAAGAGGAAAGCGACGACTCTCCCGATGATGACCGCAGCCCGGCGATTGATGATGGTGTGCTGCCTGATGGTGTGTCGCTGACCACCCTGCTGGGTGGGCGGGTGCAGTTCCTGCAGCCGGATCACGGCTATCGGGCGGCACTGGATCCGGTGCTGTTGGCGGCGGCGGTCCCCGCGGGGCCGTGGAAAGTCGGGCTGGATGTCGGGGCCGGAACCGGGGCCGCCATGCTGTGCGTGCTGGCCCGCTGCCCGGACAAGCATGTGATCGGGCTGGAGGTGCAGGACGAGCATTCGCATCTGGCCCGTCGCTCGATTGCGCTGAACCGCTGGCAGAAACAGGCCCATGTGGTGGCCGGTGACATTCGCTGGCGGCCGTCGCTGACCGCCAACGCCTTTGATCAGGTGTTCAGCAATCCGCCGTTCCATGGTCCGGGCACCCGTCCCCCCCATGCTGGCCGGGCAACGGCCCACATGGAAGACGTGCCGCTGGAGGACTGGCTGGGCTTTTGCCTGAAAATGCTCAAGCCACGCGGGACGCTGACCGTCATCCACCGGGCCGATCGTCTTGACGAACTGTTGGCCTGCCTGTTTGGCAAGGCCGGGGCGATCGAGGTCATTCCTCTGTGGCCCAAACGAGGGGTGGCGGCGCGACGGGTGATCGTCCGCGCACGCAAGGGCATGAAAACGCCGATGAGCCTGTTGCCGGGGTTGGTGCTGCACAACCGCGATGGCAGCTTTACCGACACCACCGAGGCCATTCTGCGGCAGGGGATCAGCCTGGATGATGCCCTCGCCGGAACGGCGTACAGCGTATAGTCTGCGGAACGGCGTACAGCGTATAGTCTGCGGAATGGCGTACAGCGTATAATCTTTTGCCAAGGGTCGTGTTGATGTTCGGACTGTCGTTATCCAAAATCCTGCTGACGGCTCTGGTGATCTGGCTGGTGTGGATGCTGTTCAAACGCATTGGTGGCGTGGTGCGTCAGGGGGCTGTCCGTCCGTCACCGGCAGAGCGGGCCCGCGCTGCCGCCGAAGAGGTGACCCGGCGGCAGTCTGCGGAAACAGAAAAAGCAGCAGGAGTGGCGCTGGAGCTGCAAGCCTGCCCGAGCTGCGGCAGTTATGGCACCCCCGGCAGCACCTGCCATTGCGGCTATAAACATCCTCCGGCCTAGAGTATTGCGCGAAAAGCGGGAACCGGTTTTCGCAAAAACAATGCGGTAATACAAAAGGCTGAGGCTGTGAGCATGATTCATGTCACAGTACGCGGCAGTTGGTGGGATCAGTGCGGGCTACCGCTCGAACCCGTTTGGGGACGATGCCCCAAGCCCCCATTTTTCTTTAAAAATCAAATCAATGGGGTCCGGGGCCTCAAGGCCCCGGCGAGGTGTGGAGCAGCGCTCCACGTGCTTGCTTCCTTACTGTCCTGCCTTGTAGCGTCAGATTTAACGCACGTTGGTTTAACCTTTTGTTCTGTCGCAGTGATTTTGCACAAAACCGGTTCCCACTTTTGCGCTCACTGCTCTAAAACATCAGCTTCAGTCCGGCCAGCAGGCTGGTGGTTTCGTCGTCATGGCGATGGCTGTCGCCCCGGCCATTGGTTTCCCCCAGCGCCCGTTCCCAACTGACCCCGACATAGGGGGCAACGGTGGGCGTGACCTCATAGCGCAGCCGCAGGCCACCTTCGAGGCTGGTCAGGCCGCCATAGCTTTCGCGCTGGCGGTCGTCCTTGCTGGTGGCATTCAGCTCCAGCGATGGCTGTAAAATCAGCCGGGTGGTCAGGGCAAGGTCGGTATCGGCCTCCAGCCGCACACCAACATCGCCACGGGTACCGACGAACAGCGAGGCGCTGGTTTCGATCCAGTACGGCGCCAGCCCACTGATTCCGAACACCCACGCGGTGCGTTCCGGGTCGGGGGCCAGATCACCGCGGACGCCGGTGCGGACATCAAAGAAATCGCTGATGGCGTGGCTCCACAGCACCTGCACTTCGGCGCTGTCAAAGTCACCGTCTTCGGCCATCGTGCCCCGGCTGAGCAGAACGGCCTTGTCCTCGTCGCCGCCCAGCGAGGCCTCGCCTTCCCAGTGCAGGGCAGCGACACCCTTGCTGCTGGTCCATTCCAGCCGGTCGAGCGCGGCCTTGGCAAACAGGCCGTCGTGGTCGTGGCCGTCGCCTGCCTGTGCCGTCAGGGGGACCGCACTCAGCAAAGCCGCCACAGCAAGGCTGCGGGGGGAAAGGTTAACCATGGGAGCCTCCGCTGTGCTGGCTGTGGCTGTTGTGGTCGCCGGGGAAGGCCACCGGATCGGGGGTGGCGGGCTGGCCGCTGCTGGCGGGCGGATCGACAATCACCCGGCGCATCATGCCGGTGGCCATGTGGTACATGAAATGGCAGTGGAACGGCCATTGCCCGAGGGCATCGGCCAGAATGTCCAGCGTCACCGACTGGCCGGGCGGGACGTTCAGCACATGCTTCAGCGGGCCATCCTGTCCGTCGCTGCGCACCACCTGAAACCACATGCCGTGCAGGTGGATCGGGTGGTTCATCATCGTTTCATTGACCAGCGTGACCCGGATGCGTTCGCCCTGGGTCATGCGGATGGGGGCGGCGGTGGAGAACTTTTCTCCGTCGATGGTCCAGAAGTAACGCTCCATGTTGCCGCCCAGCCGGAAGGTCATCGCCCGGTCGGGGGCGGTCTGTGGGCGGGGGATGAGGGGCAACAGGTCGGCGTACTGCAACATGCGGCCTCCATTGGCGGCGCTGGGGGCCAGCCCGCTGGAGGCTTTGAAATCGGCGCTGACGGTGCCGGGGGCGGCAGGTGGTGGCGAGGATGGCTGTTGCATGGCACTGTGGTCCATGCCCGCCATGCCCTGCATGTCGTGACCCATGGCGCTATGGTCCATGCTCGCCATGTCTTTCATGTCGTGACCCATGGCGCTGTGGTCCATGCTGGCCATGTCCTTCATGTCGTGACCCATGGCGCTGTGGTCCATGCCCGCCATGTCCTTCATGTCATGGCCCATGGCGCCGTGGTCCATTCCCGGCATCTCCCCCGAGCCGTGATCCATACTGCCGTGGTCCATCCCCATGTCGGTCATGGTCAGCAGGGGGCGGGGGCGCACAGGCGGCACCGGGCCGTCTTCGCCGTCGCGCGGGGTCAGGGTGCCACGGGCATAGCCGCTGCGGTCCAGCGGCTCGGCAAAGATGGTGTAAGGCTGGTCTTCGGTCGGTGTCACCAGCACGTCATAGGTTTCACCAACCGCCATGCGGAATTCATCGACTGCCACTGGCTTGACCGGGTTGCCGTCGGCGGCGACCACCGTCAGTTTCAGGCCGGGAATGCGAACATCGAAATAGGTCATTGCTGCGCCGTTGATAAAGCGCAGCCGCACCGTTTCACCCGGCTTGAACAGCGACCGCCACGGTTGCCCCGGAGGCTGGCCGTTGATCAGGAAGGTATAGCCGCTGATGTCTGAAATATCGGTCGGAGCCATCCGCATGGCGCCCCACTCCAGCCGGTCCTGCACCGTGGCGGCCAGCCCGTTTTTCCCGGCATCGTCGATCAGCGTGCCAGCCGTCCGGCGGGCGGCAGTGTTGTAATAGCCGCTGTCTTTTTTCAGGTTGGCGAGGATGTCGTTCGGGGCGTCGGGGTGGAAGTCCGACAGCATCACCACCGCTTCACGGTCGGCCTTGATCGGGTCGGGGTCTTTCGGCTCGATGACGATCGGGGCCAGCATCCCGGCCTGTTCCTGCAAGCCGGAATGGCTGTGGTACCAATAGGTGCCGCTTTGCACCACCGGGAAGCGGTAGGTCACCGTCTCGCCCGGCTTGATGCCCTGGAACGAAAAGCCCGGAACGCCGTCTTGCTGATAGGGCAGGATCAGGCCGTGCCAGTGGATGGAGCTGTCTTCTTTCAGGGTGTTGGTGACGGCGATTTCCGCCATCTCGCCTTCTTTCAGGCGCAGGGTCGGGCCGGGGCTTTGGCCGTTGAGGGTCATGGTCTTTTGCGGCGCGCCGGTCACCGAGGTTTCGGTTTCACCGATCACGATCGAATATTGCCCGGCGCTGGCGATGGTGGGCAGTGCCCAGCCGACGCAGCTTAGGGCCAGCACCGCAGCGGTGCCGGGAAAAGAAAAGCGCATGATGAATGCCTGATCTCAGGGGACTCCGAAGGGAGTCCGGTTGCTGATGACGGTAGGAGACGTCACAGCAGCAGGCGGGGAGGGCGTTCCTGCGGGGTGATGGTCTGACCCTGCAACCGCTCTTGCGCCTGAGGCAGCAAGGGGGTGGTGGCAACCGTGTGCTGCGGTGGCCCGCCGAGGGTGTGGGGCAGGGGCGAGGCAACGCTACAGCAGGGAGCAGCAGCGGTCATGCCGACCGGAGGATGGGGCTTGTCCGACCGGACCGGGGCTGTCGGCCAGTCATGGCAGGGCGGCAGGGCCGAGGCGGACAGGTCTTCACCCTCCATTGCCACCGGGGTGGCGGCCTGAGCCAGAGCCTGAGCAGGGGCGGGCAGGACATGGGTCAGGCTGGCGGCCAGCAGGGCCACCATTACCATCACCGTTATCAGTCCTGTCTTCAGTGCCCCCATCGGGGAAAAATCCTTGCTTGATGCGATGGCTCGCTCACCCGACCTTGCGGAAGGTCAGGGCGATGGAGGGTTGGTCAAAGCTGACGGACTCACCCGTTGCTGTCGCGGTCTGCGCAAAGGCGGTGCGAAGGTCGGCTTCGTGCTGGTCGAACAGCGCCTCACGCTCGACATTAGCCGAAACCAGCCGCTCGCGGAATGCCTCAAACGAGGCCATCACGACAGTGTGACAGTACTGGTATTCGTTGAGCGCCTCCAGCCCCAGCGGTGCCAGCGTGGTCAGGGCCTGCTGGGCGGTGGCGCGGACGGTGGTTTCATCATCCACCAGTCGGCACAGGTCAAAGAACGGGCCGTAGGCGATTGGCTCGTTGACGTACAGAATGCCACCGGGGGCCAGAACGCGCGCCACTTCGGCCAATGCTTGCGGCATGACCTCGTGGGGGACGTGGTGCAGGCTGTTGAAAAAGATCACCACATCGGCGCTGGCGTCGGGCAGCGGCATCGACTGGGCCACCCCCTCGATGATGGTGACGTTGGCAAGGGCAGGCAGGCTGTGGGCCTTGGCCAGTTGGCGGGGGGAACATTCCAGCCCGATCCCGCTGGCGGCACCGGCCTCATGGACCAGCCAGCGCACCAGCCTGCCGTCGCCACAGCCAACATCAACCACTCGCTGCCCTTGTACGGCCAAGGCCTGCAACAGGGTATCGCGGCTGCCCTGACGGGGCCACAGGGGATAGGACTGGGCATAGACCGACGGCGGAACGGTAACGGGCATGGGCTATCCTTTGTTCATTGGCAGACAAGGAATGATGCCCGTACCCGACCTGTTGTGATCAGAAAAACTCTGGCCGTTCCGGGCGGTAGGTGATCTTGTTGGCCCGTTCATAGGCCACGATGAACTGCATCAGGTCGCGCTTGCGTCCCATCGCGCCCGCCACCTGCGCCGGAGTAACCACCGGCCCGGTGATGCGGTTTTCTTCGACCATCTGCTTGATGCGGTCGAGGAACACCTTCAGGTTCAGGGCTTCGATGGTGTCGGCGCAGAAATTGATGAAGCCGGAATAGCGGACCGGCTTTTTCGGCTTGACCGGATGATGGGCCGAAACGGCGAACGAGCCGGTACGGCCACCACGACGTTCCAGAATGGCGGCGCGGTGATAGTCCTTGAACGGCGTGAACACCACGGCAGTCTGGCTGTCGTGCTGGGTGACCACATCGGCGTCCTCGCCCAGCAGGCGCTGGGTGACTTCACGGATGGTGCTGTCGTTCACGTCCCCGCCCAGGGCAATCCGCTCGATTTCTTCGATCTGGTTTGACGGGTTGGTGGTAAAGACGGTCTCACCTTCGTAGTGCAGCGAAACCCAGGATTCGCGCTGAAATTGCTTCTCATAGCTGGAGGTGCGCTGTTTCCACAGCTCTGACCAGTCGGTGGTGTCCGTACCAAGGTTGGAGAACATGGCCGGGTTCTGGTTGAAACGTTCCAGGACCATCGACGTCAGGCGCAGGGTGCTGGGGATGTTTTGTCCGCGCACGACGAGGTTTTCGGTAAACCCGTCAGCCTTGAGTTGCATGCTGACACGGTTCGACCGAATCTGGAACACCGCGTCATCGTCGGCGTGTTGTCCGCCGAACCCGAAGCGATGTACGGTGCTTTTCTCGCGGAAAAGCGTTATCCCTGAGATGACAACGGCCATTTCTTGGCTTCAATTACCCTAAATTATCCCCTGGAAGGCCGCAAAGCCCAGTGAAGCAAAGGCATTCTGCAAGCAAAATCATCCGTTGTCTATCATGGTTTGCGATCTGATGATGCACCGTAGCATTTAAAAGCCATAGCCGAAAGAGAGACATATGCACCACGAAGACCTCTTTCCTGGCAACAATGACATGAATGCCGTTCCGTTAGCGAAAACGGTTGTTGTCCTGGGCGCGCGTATTCATGACGACGGGACGCTCAGTCCTGCTCTGGTGCGACGTTTACAGCGGCTGGTTCTATTGTGGCAGCGGAACAGGGGACGTCCCGGAGCCATCGGGACTATCGTCCTGTCGGGTGGGCGTCCGAAAGGCTACCCGGGGGAAATGGCCGAGGCGGAGGCGATGGCCGAATGGCTGATGGCAGCCGGGGTGCCAGGACAGATGATGGTGCTGGAGGATGTCTCGCGCACAACCCGCGAGAATGCCCTCTACAGCCTGATGTGGGCGCGCCGGTGCGGGGTGCGGAAAATCCATGTGCTGACCGACTGGGCCCACCTGCCACGGGCGATGCTGGTGTTCCTGATCATCGGGCGGGGATGGGGGATCCGTGTGCATGGGGTGGCGGCACCGCTGTCATGGTCATGGTCATCGCTGCGCGCGATCGGTCGGGAATGTGCGGCCATTGCGGCCGACGCGATTCGAGCCTGGCGTGTTTCACGCCCCTGATGATGATTCCGTTCGGGTGGGGATGATCCACTGACGGGAACGGCACCGCGGAAACAGATTGCTGCCGGTGCTTTGGAGTGGCTTTATTCCTGCATTTCCACAGCCTGACAGGCAAAACGGGTGGTGCCTTCCCTGCCCGAACGGATAGTAAGGACTGGACAAAAGCGGTGTTTTGTGGTGTAAGCAGGGACAACCCTGACCGTCTGTGATCGCTGTGCGATGCCTTGGGCAGAGCATGTCGGTGCGCGGTGTCAGGACGCCCTCTTACATACAGCCCTGCGGAGGATGTCCGTGCTTGAAGCCTATCGCCAGCATGCCGCCGAGCGTGCCGCCCTCGGGATCCCACCCCTGCCGCTCTCTGCCCAGCAAACCGAACAGCTGATCACCCTGCTGGAGAACCCGCCGAAGGGCGAGGAAGAAACTCTGGTTGATCTGCTGACCCACCGCGTTCCCGCCGGTGTGGATGATGCCGCCAAGGTGAAGGCCGGCTTCCTGGCCGCCGTTGCCAAGGGACTGGAAAGCTCGCCGCTGATCAGCCGGGTCAAGGCCACCGAACTGCTCGGCACCATGCTGGGCGGTTTCAACATCCACCCGCTGATCGAGCTGCTCGACGACGCCGAAGTCGGTGCCGCCGCCGCCGAAGGTCTGAAAAAGACCCTGCTGATGTTCGATTACTTCCATGACGTCAAGGAACTGGCCGACAAGGGCAGCGCCAACGCCAAGGCAGTGATCCAGTCGTGGGCTGACGCCGAGTGGTTCACCTCGCGCCCGGAAGTGCCGGAATCGCTGACCGTCACCATCTTCAAGGTGACCGGCGAAACCAACACCGACGACCTGTCGCCCGCCCCGGATGCCTGGAGCCGTCCTGACATTCCGCTGCACGCGCTGGCGATGCTGAAGAACCCGCGTCCGGGCATCGAGCCGGAAGAGGCCGGTGTTCGCGGCCCGATCCGCTTCCTCGAAGAGCTGCGGGCCAAGGGCAATCTGGTGGCCTACGTCGGTGACGTGGTCGGCACCGGCTCGTCGCGCAAGTCCGCTACCAACTCGGTGCTGTGGTTCACTGGCGAAGACATTCCGTTCGTCCCGAACAAGCGGTTCGGTGGCGTCTGCCTCGGCACCAAGATCGCCCCGATCTTCTACAACACGATGGAAGATGCCGGTGCCCTGCCGATCGAGCTGGACGTCAACCAGATGGAAATGGGTGACGTGGTCGAGCTGCGTCCCTATGAAGGCAAGGCCCTGAAGAACGGCGTGGTGATCGCCGAATTCAAGGTCAAGTCCGACGTGATCTTTGACGAAGTGCGCGCCGGTGGCCGTATTCCGCTGATCATCGGTCGCGGCCTGACCACGAAGGCCCGTGAATCGCTGGGCCTGCCGCCGAGCACCCTGTTCCGTCTGCCGGGCGTGCCGGAAGACAGCGGCAAGGGTTTCAGCCTGGCGCAGAAGATGGTTGGCCGTGCTTGCGGTCTCGCCGAAGGTCTGGGCGTCCGTCCGGGCACCTATTGCGAGCCCAAGATGACCACCGTCGGGTCGCAGGACACCACCGGTCCGATGACCCGCGACGAACTGAAGGATCTGGCCTGCCTCGGCTTCTCGGCCGACATGGTGATGCAGTCGTTCTGCCACACCGCCGCCTATCCCAAGCTGGTTGACGTCAAGACCCACCGCGAACTTCCGGCCTTCATCTCCACCCGTGGCGGCGTTGCCCTGCGTCCGGGCGACGGGGTGATCCACTCGTGGCTGAACCGCTTGCTGATGCCCGATACCGTCGGCACCGGCGGTGACTCGCACACCCGCTTCCCGATCGGCATTTCCTTCCCGGCTGGCTCGGGTCTGGTGGCCTTTGCGGCGGCGACCGGCGTGATGCCGCTCGACATGCCGGAATCGGTGCTGGTCCGCTTCAAGGGTGACCTGCAGCCGGGCGTGACCCTGCGCGATCTGGTCAATGCCATTCCGCTGTACGCCATCCGTCAGGGCCTGCTGACCGTCGAGAAGAAGGGCAAGAAGAACATCTTCTCTGGCCGCATTCTCGAAATCGAAGGTCTGCCGGACCTGAAGGTCGAACAGGCCTTCGAACTGACCGACGCCTCGGCGGAACGGTCGGCGGCGGCGTGCACCGTGCGTCTGAGCAAAGAGCCGATCATTGAGTACATGACCTCGAACATCACCCTGATGAAGTGGATGATCGCCGAGGGCTATGCCGATGCCCGCACTCTGGGCCGTCGCATCAAGGCGATGGAAGCGTGGATTGCCAATCCGCAGCTGCTGGAGCCCGATGCCGATGCTGAATACGCCGCGGTGATCGATATCGATCTGGCCGACATCAAGGAACCGATCGTCGCCTGCCCGAACGACCCGGACGACGTGAAGCTGCTGTCCGACGTCGCTGGCGACAAGATCGACGAAGTGTTCATCGGCTCGTGCATGACCAACATTGGTCACTTCCGCGCTGCCGGGAAGGTGCTGGACGGCAAGTCCGACATCCCGACCCGTCTGTGGATTGCCCCGCCGACCAAAATGGATGCCGCCATCCTGAACGAAGAAGGCTATTACAGCGTTCTCGGCAAGGCGGGTGCGCGGATGGAAATGCCGGGCTGTAGCTTGTGCATGGGCAACCAGGCGCAGATCCGCAAGGGCTCGACCGCCATGTCCACCTCCACCCGTAACTTCCCCAACCGTCTGGGTATTGATACCCGCGTGTATCTGGGGTCGGCCGAGCTGGCGGCGGTGTGCGCCCTGATGGGCAAGATCCCCACCCCGGCCGAGTATCTGGAGCAGGTGATGGTCGTCAACGCCAAGGCTGCTGACGTTTACCGCTACATGAACTTCGACCAGATCGAAGCTTTCCGTTCGGTGGCCGATACGGTCACGGTGTAAGGAAAGACCCGCCATCGGGACATGGCCCTTGTCTAGCCATGAACCGGTGATCCGGGACGATTGCACGCATCCTTGTGCCCCTGCCAGCCACGCTGGCAGGGGTCTTTTTTCGGCCTTGGCAGACGGCTGGCAGAAAGATCGTGGAGCGCTGCTCCACACCTCGCAGGGGCCTTGAGGCCCCTGACCCCATTCTTTTGATAGTGAAAGAAAAAATGGGGGTTTGGGGGCATCGCACCCAAACGGGTTCGGGCGGTAGCCCGTTCTCTTCCACTGACTGTCGTGTCCTGTAGCGTCACACAACGTTAATGGGCCGCCGCACGGATCGCCACCGGCCTGCCAGTCTGGTGCATGGCGAGGAAACGCAGGCACTGCTGTTCGCGGTCATAGCCCAACAGGGTTCCAAGGATGAAATCCTCTTCGGGGGTCAGACAGCACAGCGGTTTGGTGACGATCCGGCGGACGGTTTCGATGCAGGCCGGGCGACCAAAAAACAGGTTGGTCTTGCTGGTACCGGCGGCGTGCAGGTAACAGGGAATGCTGTCCTGTTCCAGCCGGGCCTGCGCCCGGGCGGCATCGCCCGGACAGAGGGTGAGCATGAACAGGTGGCGGACCCCCTTGTGGAATTCATAGAGGTACTGCGGCAGGACGCCCAGGCATCCGGCGCTTACACCAACTGTTTGATCCATTCGGTGATCCGTCCTTCGGTTTTCGAGGATTGATTGTCTTCGTCCAGCGCCAGCCCGACGAACTTGCCGTCGCGCAGGGCCTGCGAGCCGCTGAAGTCATAGCCCTTGGTGTCGGTAAAGCCGACCACGGTCGCGCCCTTGGCAACCACGGTGTCATACAGGATGCCGACCGCATCAATGAACGAATCGGGATAGGTGACCTGATCGCCGGTGCCGAAAATGGCGACTTTCGTGTTGCTGAGATCGGCTTCTTCCAGCACCCCCAACCGCTCTTCCCAATCGGCCTGCAAGTCACCGACGCCATAGGTCGGACAGCCCAGCACCAGCAGCGAGCAGTCTTCAAAGTCTGCGGTTTTGGCCTTGGTGATGTTGAGGACCGTTGCATTGAGCTTTTTGCCGATGCGGGTGGCAATTGCCTTGGTGCAGCCGGAATCCGAGCCGAAAACAACCGTGATGCTCATTGTGCTTCCTCGTGTGTGTCATGGGACGGGTGCCCGAGAGCAGGGGCCGGTCTCCCCGGGGGAGCAAAGGGAGCGGCTGGCCTCTCGATGGGAGGAATGTTAATGCTAATGAGAATTGATTGCAACAGATGATGATGCAGTATCTGTATGTTTGTGATGACAAGAGGTTTTGGCTGGGCCGTCAGCCTCACCGATTAGGCAGTCAAGGAAGGAATGGGGCTGACGGCTGGTGGAGGCGGCTGTCGGCGCTCCTCACTGAAAGACGGTGTCACCAGTAGCCTTCACCGCGAAGCTCTTTGGTATTTTTGTCCAAATTGTATTCACAGTGAAAGTTTATTCCTGGAAGTGTCCATTGGTTGTCTTGCGTTATTGTGTATAATATATTGCTCCATGAAGAAAGTTCTCTTACTGAGTCTCCATATTGCTCCGTTCCGAGCATGTATCTATAGACATTATCCCTTGATCGCATATCTTTCATTTTTCCAAAAACACTTTTATTGGCGTTCATCTTCTCAACTTCTGTTGCTGTACCCTCTTTTATCGCACCGGATTTGGCGAGGAATGCCAATTCTCTGGCGATAAGGCCTTGATTATAGTGGGCATTAATCTCGGTGGCCCCAATCATTGCTTTTTTTGCTTCTGAACGGGTGATTCCCCAGAACGCCATATCGAGGCAATGAGTAAGTTCGTGCATCAGAATGCAGGCCTGATGCGGAGCAGCAAGAGTAAACGTCGGTAAATGAATTGTATCTTTATCAATGGCAGAGCCATAGGCATTCAGGCCTGCGTCAGCTATGCCTTGAACATTCGCCAGCTCTTGTCTTGCGAGTAGCGCCAATCCCGACGGGCATTTCTGGAGAAGTTTGTAGCCTTCAGAGAAATTATGCGGAACCGTGATCATGATGGTATCCTTTGATGACTAAAATCAATAATGGATAAAATTAATTGTACTCTATCTTAGGTTTATCTGTGGGCCGATGGTGTTGAATGTCTCTGTCCAGGCACTTTCATGGTTTGCCCTGTGGGGGACGGCGTTGCATGGCTGGTGCGCGAAAAAAAGCGGGACAGATCTGCTGATCCATCCCGCCTTTGATAACCTGTTCAACAAAACGGGGTCCGGGGCCCTCCGGCCCCGGCGAGGCGTGGAGCAGCGCTCCACATCCCTGTTTTCCCCTTGCTGATTACCGTTCGATCTCGCGGTTCCAGCGGTCGTTCCACTCGGTGCGCTTTTCGTTGATCACGTCCCAGTCCACCAGCTTGGCGTTTTCCATGTTGGCCTGGAAGGTGCGCAGCTCGGCTTCCTTGTCCTTGGTGGCCTTGGCGGTGGTGTTCGACGGGATCTGGCTGCCGTACTGCAAGGCGGCTTCCTGCGCCGGGGCCGACAGCAGGAATTCGGCCAGCTTCTGGGTCAGGTCGGGTTCGCTGTTGTTCTTGATCACGCATTCGCCGACCATCAGCACCACCGAGCCTTCCTTCGGCTGGGCGTATTCGACCTGAACGCCCTTTTCCTTCAGCGCGCCGACGCCGGTCGGGGTCAGCGGGAAGATGGCGGCTTCGCCGGTCTGCACCATTTCGGAAATCTTCGACGAGCTGGGGATGTATTCCAGCACATTCGGGCCGACCTTCGGCTTCCAATTCTTGAAGCCCGGCTCGACGTCGCTTTCATTGCCGCCCTGGGTGCGGTTGAACATCAGGAAGGCATGCAGGCCAAAGCTGGACGACGGGGCGGACTGCACCACCACCTTGCCCTTGTACTTGGGATCGGTCAGGGCCAGCCACGAGTCCGGGGCGCTCCAGCCGTTTTCCTCGAACATCTTCTTGTTATAGGCCAGGCCGACCATGCCCATGTTGACGGCGGCGGCCATGTTGTCCTTGAACTGGGCGACTGGGTAGAGCTGCTTCATGGTGGCCGACTGGTTGATCGGCGCACACATGCCCATGCCGATGGCGCGGAACATCAGGCCGTCATCAAGGAAGGCGATGTGCATCTGCGGGGCGTCTTTCTGCGCCTGCATCTTGGCCAGAATGTCGGTCGAGGTGCCGGGAACGACCACCACCTTGATGCCGGTCTCTTTTTCAAACAGCGGGAAGACGTGCTCGGTGTAGGTCTTTTCCATCGTGCCGCCGTTCATCCCGACGTACAGGGTCTTGTCGGCAGCCAGTGCTGCCGAAGACGCCACCGAGGTCAGGGCCGTAGCCGCAATCAGAATCTTTTTCAGCATCGCAGTCATCATCTGGTGTCCTTCCTGAGAGGGGAAAATGGCAGTACGGGTTTATAAGGAAATGTCAACAGAACCGGTCAGCGCTGAAGGCGGCAATCGGCGTACTGGACTGGCCCAATGTCACCAGATCGGCAAGTACGGCGCCGACGGCGGGGCCAGTCTGGAACCCGGCACCTGAAAAACCACAGGCGTGGAACAGGCCGGGAATGGTGGAGCTGGGGCCAATGATCGGTTCGTGGTCGGGGGTATAGGCTTCGACCCCGCTCCAGCTTCGGATGATGGTGGCCCCGGCGAGATCGGGGAACAGCTCGGCGGCCTGTTGCAACAGGTTGACCAGAGCGCCGCGCTCGGGGCGGGCAAAGTCTGGCACTGGCGCGTTGCCGCTGAGCGGGTGGGGAATACCGCGCCCGCCGCCGAAAATGAAGTTGCCGCGCGTCACCTGACGGCCATAGACGCCGCCGCCTTCGACCCCGATGCTGACCGGCAGGAAAGCGGGCAGCGGCTCGGTGACCGCCATCAGCGGATGGGCGGCGCTGATCGGCAGGGTTTCGCCCAGCCGGGCGGCCAGTACCCCGCTCCATGCCCCGGCGCAGTTCAGCAGGACCGGCGCGGTGATGGTCAGGTCTTGCGCCGCACTGCGCAGGCGAAAGCCGGAACTGGTCTGCTCGACCTCGCTGACCGGGGCCCCTTCGATGATGGTGGCTCCGGCGGCGGCGGCGGCACGGGAAAAGGCCGGGGAGACCAGACGGGGGTTGGCGTGACCGTCTTCCGGGCATAGCGAGCCACCGACCGCCTTGTCGCCGATCATCGGGTACATCTGGCGCAACTCGCGGCCTGACAGCAGGCGCAAGCCAAGCCCATAATCGGCCACCTGCACGGCATAGGCTTCGAGCACCGCCATGTCCTGCGGCGAGCGGGCCAGTTTCAGGTGGCCGGAGCGGACGTATTCTCCGTCTTCGCCAATCAGGTCAGGCAATTGCCCCCACAGGGCATGCGAGCGTTGCGCCAGCGGTAACTGCTGCGGCGCGCGGCCCTGACGGCGGACGCCGCCATAATTCACCCCGCTGGCCCGGCTGCCGCAGCGGTCTCGTTCCAGCAGGACCACTTTCTTTCCGGCGCGGGCCAGAAACAGCGCCGCCGAGCCGCCGACGATCCCGCCGCCGACAATCGCCACATCGGCTTCGATCAGGCGGCTCATGGTGTGTTCTCCGGGGTCACGCCAATCGGGATCGGCTTGATGGGGGTTTGCGGACGGATGCGGGCGATGTCGTTGACCGCGCAGCCATGCTGATGGGCCAGCAATTCGGCTGCAGCGGCACCGCACATCCGGCCCTGACAACGGCCCATGCCGATCCGGCTCAGCGCCTTCAGTCGGTTCAGGTCGTGCGGTTGATCCTTGCGGACGGTGGCGCGCAGGTCGCCGGCGGTGATTTCCTCGCACCGGCACAGCACCAGATCATCGCTGACGGTTTCAGCCCAGCGGGCGGCAGGCAACGGAAAGGCTTGCAGCAGGGCGGTGCGGAAGCGGACAAACGCCGCCATGCGCTTTTCGAGAACGGCAACCCGTGACGGGTCAATGGTTGCGCCCTGATCCTGCAACAAGGCCAATGCCGCCCGCTCGCCGCCGACTTCGGCGGCATCGGCCCCGGTGATCCCGGCACCGTCGCCCGCCAGATAGACCCCGGCCAGCGACGAGCGTCCGGCGTTGTCCCGATCCGGCAGCCAGGCACGATCGAGCGGGTTGAAGGAGAAGGCGCATCCGGCCATGTCAGCCAGTTGGGTTTCCGGGCGCAGGCCATAACCGATCCCCAGCCCGTCACAGGCGGTGTGCTGCTGGCGTCCGGCGCTGTCCTGCCAGACCACCGACGCCACCCGCTCGCTGCCTTCGGCACGAACAGGGGTGATACCCGTGTAGACCGGCACGCCGTGGGCCTTCAGCCAGGCGGTATAATACAGCCCCTTGGCGAGTACTTTCGGCAGGGCCAGCAGGCCGGGCAAGTGCTTTATCCGCAGCCCGAAGGCCGAGGTATCGAGCACGGCGGCAACGGTGGCTCCGGCTTTGGCATACTGATAGGCAATCAGGTACAGCAACGGGCCAGTGCCGAGGAACACCACCGTCGATCCAATGCCGCACCCTTGCGCCTTCAGCGCAATCTGCGCCCCGCCGAGGGTAAACACGCCGGGCATCGTCCAGCCGGGCATCGGCAGCACGCGGTCGGTAGCGCCGGTGGCAAGGATCAGGCTGTGGTAGGCAAGGGTGGCTGTCCGCCCGTTGCTTAACAGGTCGAGGGCACCGCGCTCGACGTTCCACACCAGCGTCTCCGGGCGATAGTCGATCCGGTCGGCGTAGGGGGCCAGTGCCTGATGGATGGCGGTGGCCTTGGCGGCCTCGAAACCGTACAGCTCGCTGGCCGACCGCTGGCCGGGACCGGCGGGGGGCTGGCGGTAAATCTGGCCGCCGGGGCGGGGGGATTCGTCGAGCAGGATCGGCGACAGGCCGTGTCGGGCCAGGGTCACCGCCGCCCGGATGCCCGCCGGACCGGCACCGATAACGACAGGGGGGAGGGGCGACTGGCTCATGGCTTGGGCTCCTCGGTGATCACTGGCGGCGGGGCGCTGGTGGTGGACAGGCTCATGTCTGCCTCCAGCAGGGTCGAGCAGGCGCGCAGGCGCTGCACCGGGCCATTGCCGCGACGGACCTGCACCCAGCAATCCTGACAGGCTCCCATCATGCAGAACCCTGCACGCGGGCTGCCGGTGAACTCGGTGGTGCGCAGACGCTCGCGGACGGTCAGCACGGCGGTCAGCAGGGTATCCCCCGCCAGGGCGCTGACCGCCTGACCATCGAGAAAAAAGCGCACAGAGGGGCGGGACTGCTCCGCATACCGGATCAGCAGACTCATGACACACTCGCAAGACAGGAAAAGGGCGCAGACAGGCGACGGGGCAGGCTGTTACCGCTGACCAACCAGCACCCGGTCCAGACCATAGATGCGATCGAGGATCAGGGCCGTGGTGGCTGTCAGGGCGACAATCAGGGCCGAAACCGCCGCCATCATCGGGTCGATGGATTCCGTGGCGTACATGTACATCCGCACCGGCAGGGTGATGGTCGACGGCGCGGTGATGAAGATCGACATGGTCAGTTCATCAAAGCTGTTGATGAAGCACAGCAGCCAGCCGCCGGTCACGCCGGGCAGGATCATCGGCAGGGTGACGCGGACAAACATCGTCCACCGGCTGGCCCCCAGCGACAGGGCGGCATGTTCCACCGTCCGGTCATAGCCGGTCATGGCCGAGATCAGCAAGCGCATGGCATAAGGGGTGATGATCAGCACGTGGGCCAGCATCAGCCAGAAAAAGCTGCCGGTGGCCCCGATGTGCGAGAACAGTTGCAGCAGGGCCACCCCCAGCACCAGATGCGGGATCACCAGCGGCGACAGGAACAGGGCTTCCAGTGCCCCACGTCCCCGGAATTCGCCACGGGTGATCGCCATTGCCGACGGTACGGCCAGCGCCACCGACAGGGTGGCCGAGGTGCTGGCCAGCCACAGGCTGTTGACGAACGAGGTCATGAAATCCGGGTGGTGGAACACCTTTTCGAACCAGCGCAGGGACCAGCTCCAGCCCGGCAGGGACAGGGTGTTTTCCGGGGTAAAGGCAACCAGACAGACAATCACCAGCGGGGCCAGCATGAATACGACCACCAGAGCGTTGAACGTCAGGGCGAGGGCTCCGTTACGAGGCATGGTCATCATCCTAAACGACGGCGGTACTGGCCTTCCACCACCCGGTGGCACGTCAGCATCACGACAAGATTGGCAAGCAGCAGGATCACGGCAATCGACGCCCCCATCGGCCAGTTCAGTTCGTGCAGATACTGGTCATAGACGGTGGTGGCGACCATTTTCAGGCGGCGACCGCCCAGCAGACCGGGGATGGCGAACGAACTGGCCGCCAGACCGAACACGATCAGGCCACCGGACAGGATGCCGGGCATGATCTGGGGCAGGACGACGCGGGTGATGGCGGTCAGGCGCGAGGCTCCGAACGACAGGGCCGCCTGTTCCACCTGCGGATCGAGCTTTTGCAGCGAAGTCCACACCGGGATGATCATGAACGGCAGCATCACATGGACCAGCGCGGCAATGACGGCACCTTCGGTGTACAGCAGGCGGCTTTTGCCCCAGCCGAGCGCCACAAACAGCTGGTTGATCGGGCCTTCAAAGCCCAGCAGCATCGACCAGCCAAAGGTGCGCACCACCACCGACACCAGCAACGGGGTCAGCACGATCATCAGGAACAGCGAGCGCCACGGACGATTCATCCGGCTGAGGATATAGGCTTCGGGGACGCCGACAACCACGCAGATCAGGGTGGTCAGCAGGCCGATTTTCAGCGTGCGCCAAAAGATTTCCAGATAGAACCCGTCGCTGACCACTTTCCAGTAGTGTTCGAGGGTGAAGCCACCGACCGCGCCCTTCATGGTGTCGTATTCGTTGAACGACAGCAGCAGGGTCAGGGTCAGCGGGGTCATCAGCATGACCAGAAACAGCGCCAGCGACGGCAGGGTCAGCCACACCGGCGAAAACTTTTTCGCGGCTGCCATCATGCCCGCCCTTCTGCCAGAGTGCGCATGTTGGCCTCATCCCACTGCACCCCGACCACCGTACCGGGGGCCTGCGGCGCGCTGCCGTCGTTGGGAATGGTGACGGTCAGCTCGCCCAGATCCGAGGTCAGGTGATAGAACCACTGGCTGCCGAGGAAAAACCGTTCGGCGACGGTGGCATTCACCCGGCCCGATCCGGCGGCGACCAGACGCAGTTTTTCCGGGCGGATGTGGCGTTGCGGATGGCCGGGGGCCGACGGGATCATGTTGGTCTTGCCGACAAAGCGGGAAATGAAGTCGGTCGCCGGATGCTCGTACACCTGATAGGGGGTGTCAATCTGCATCACCTTGCCGCTTTGCATCACCACCACCCGATCGCTGACCGAAAAGGCTTCGGCCTGATCGTGGGTCACCATGATGGTGGTGGTGCCGACCTGCTGCTGAATATTGCGCAGCTCGAACTGCATCGCTTCGCGCAGCTTGGCATCGAGGTTCGACAGCGGCTCGTCGAGCAGCAGCAGCGGCGGCTGGATCACCAGTGCGCGGGCCAGGGCAACGCGCTGGCGCTGACCACCGGACAGCTCGCGCGGATAGCGGTCGGCGTAGGCATCCAGATGGACCAGCGTCAGGGCATGGTCAACCCGCCGGGCGCGCTCGGCCTTCGAGACCTTTTGCATTTCCAGCCCGAAGCTGACATTCCCGGCAACGGTCATGTGCGGGAACAGCGCATAGCTCTGGAACACGATCCCCAGCCCGCGGCTGTTGGCCGGGGCATGGGTGATGTCGCGGCCTTGCAGGCGGATGGCTCCGGCGGTGGCTTCGACGAAGCCGGCGATCATTTGCAGGGTGGTGGTTTTCCCGCAGCCAGACGGCCCCAACAGCGAAATGAACTCGCCCTGTTCAACCGTCAGCGAGACGTTCTCGACGGCATACAGGTGTCCATACTGTTTTGTCAGGTTATCAAGTTCCAAAAAGGGCACGACCGAGCACTCCCGCAAGACTTCCACTATGTGGAAGAAACATTCATTTTCTTTACCATTTGCCGCAACCCTCGTTCCCGGATCACTTGCGGCATATACCTTGTTGGCTTGTTGTCCCTAGGGTTCCCTGAACCACAACAGGCGTCAACGATCAATTCTATCAGATGAGAAGAAACTATGGATTTTTCCAACATACGGAATATGATCGGCTGAAGGTTCTGTGGCTTTGTCAGGATGGGAATGATGTGCGCTGCACAAAATGAGGGCGTTGATCAGCAAAGCCCAAAAACTAGCCTCCAGCGTGGGCTGGCGATTCTGCGGGCTGTGGCTGGTCATGGGGCCGATGGGGCGCGGCTGAGTGATATTGCCCGCGACCTCGGTATGACCCCGCCGACCACCCACCGTCTGCTAAAGGTGCTGGTGGCCGACCGGATGGTCGATTACGACGGGACATCGAAACGCTACCGGCTGGGGCTGGACCTGTTTGTGATGGCGGCGCAGGCCGGGGCCTGTGGCTCGTTGCGCGATATCAGCCGCCCGATCCTGCTCCGGCTGTCGGCGACCTTGCGCGATACGGTGTTTTTGCTGGTGCGCAGCGGCTTTGATGCCGTCTGCCTCGACCGGGCCGACGGGCCGTTTCCGATCAGCTCGTTTACCGGCGATGTTGGCGGGCGGGTGATGTTGGGGGTGGGGCAGGGCAGTCTGGCCATTCTTTCCCATCTGCCGGAAGAAGAGCAGCAGGAGGTCATCCGCTTTAACCTGCCACGGATGCAGGGAATGGGGCTGCTGGATGAGGTTTATCTGCACACCGCCATAGCACGCACCCGGCGACAGGGCTTTGCCAATCAGCCCTCCGGCATGTTGCCGGGAGTGTCCGGGGTGGGGGTGCCGATCTTTGACCATCAGGGGCGGGCGGTGGCGGCCCTGTCGATCGGGACGCTGACCGAGCGGCTGACCGAGGAGCGTCTGGGGGTGGTGGTCAGCATCCTGCAACGCGAGGCCGCCAGCATTTCCCGCCAGATCAACCCGTTTGACAAGGCACTGACCCGTCCAGCAACCACCTTTGGCAGTCAGGCTCCGCAGTAAAGGTACTTCAGGGACGGGAAAAGCGGTCCTTTTTTCCCGTCCCTGCCGTCAGGTTAGAGCAGCGTGCGTTAAACCGGATGCCACAGTACACGACAGTTTGAAAACAAAAGCGGGCTGCCGCTCGGGGCCTGAGGCCCCCCCCCCCCCCCCCCCCCTTTTTTTTTCTTTGAATAACAAAGGAATGGGGTCTGGGGCCGACTGGCCCCAGCGAGGTGTGGAGCAGCGCTCCACGTCCTTGCTTTCCGACTGTCGTGTACTGTGACCGGACGCAGGCACGCTGCTCTAACTTTTTGTTTTGTCGCATTGTTATTGCGAAAACCGGTTCCCACTTTTCGCACAATGCTGGTTTTTTCATGCCGCATTGCTGTTGCGAAAACCGGTTCCCACTTTTCGCACAATGCTCTAGTGCGACATCAGCACCGGAACGGTCATGTGGCGCAGGATGTGGCGGGTGCCGCCGTGGCGTTTGAAGTTGGCAAAGCCGGTATTGCCCGATGCCCCCATCACCAGCAGGTCGGCGCTGAGGTCGGCGGCCTGATTGAGCAGCATGTCCATGATGCCAATGCCTTCGGCCTGAATGTAGTCAGGTTCGGCGGTGACGCCATGGTCAGCCAGATGGGCGCAGAGATCGCCCACGCTCTGTTCCAGTTCCGGTGATGGCTTGGCAAAGCAGAGGATGCGGGCGCTGCTGCATCCCTGCATCAGCGGCAAGGCATCATTGACCGCCCGCACCGATTCCCGGCTGCCGTTCCAGGCGATCAGCGGGCGCTGGCCGAGGCTGGTGTTCTTGTAGGCGTAGGGGATGATCAGGCCCGGTCGCCCGGCATTCAGCACCACTTGTTCGGGCAGGTCACGCGGCACCACCTGCGCGGCGGCTTCGTCGTCCTGACTGAGCAGGACCAGATCAACATGGTGGGCTGCCTCGATCAGTGCGCGCGAGACTTCCAGGGCGCTGCCCCGGTTGGCATCACGCCAGCTGTACGAGCGCAGGTGGCCGGAACAGGCGGCTTCGAATTTCTGGCGGCTCTGTTCGGCGGCTTCGACATAGGCCGGACTGGGCCAGCTGGCGACCATGCCGATCATCTGGGCCTGCGCCAACTGCCCGAACAGGCCGATCAGGCGGGCTCCATGCTGTTCAGCGAGGGCAATGGCCAGTGACAGGCGGTCTGCGCACAAGGGGCCAGAATCGAGATGCACAAGGATATTTTTCAAGGACATCGGTTGCCTTCCTCCTTGGACCGTCGTGCGCCATATCCGGGGAGGCGCGACGGTCCAGCCTTTTGATTTGTCGCATTGTTTTTTTGCGTAAAACCGGTTCCCACCTTTACGCATCAACGATGCGCCTTGCCGTTCATGCACCCGGAGCCATTTCGCCTGCCCCCAAGCGATGGTCCGGTTGTTCCGGGTTTTCTGCCCCCGTGTTTTTGACAGCCTTAGCGCAAGGTCGGTCAAAAGTGATCCGGCAGCAGGCAAACCTGTCGCGCATGGTATCATTTGCCTCCGTGCTGTCGCGCATTTTTGTCGGCCCGGCTCAAGAACGGGAAAGCCCACCTGATCGGGTAGCGACGGCAGTGCGGTTGAGCCGGTATCCATAGAACTCATAGATACCCCAACGGAAAGCAATACTTTTTTGGGTGGGGTGCAGGGGGCGGGCAAAATGGCCCTACAGGGCAACGCCGTCGCTGTGGCTGCTCTGCCAGCCACGCAGGCGTTCGGCTGCACGATTCAGGGCCGATGTGGCATCAAGGTCGCCATCACGGACCACCGCCGCGCCGATGCTGGCCGTCAGCGGTGTGCTCGACAGGTCGGTCGGCGAGGGGATGGCCTTGACGGCGCGGCGCACGCGGTCGGCGGCCATGATGGCTCCGTCGCGGTTGGCACCGATCAGCAGGGCGGCAAAATGGCCAAAGGCGGTTTCGGTCAATAAATCCGTTGGGCGCAATGCATTACGGCAGGCGGCCATCATGCGGGCCTGTACATCTTTCTGCTGGGCCGGAGTCCAGTTTTTCTGGTGTTCCTGATGGCAATCCAGCGCGATCACCAAAAAACCAACGGCGCGGCGATAGCGCAGGCTGGTGGCCATTTCGGCCTCGGCAGCCTTGAAGAACGTGGTCAGGGGGAGCAGCGAGACATCCCCATCCAGCGAGGAGGCGGTCTTTTTGTGCTCATGGGCAGACACTCTGGCATGGCGGGTGAGCAGATATCCGGTCAGGGCCAGCAACAAGGCCATCGCCACACCGGTGGCCCGCAGCGTCCAGATGTCCTGATTGATCGGCGACCAGCCATCAACCGGGGTTGCGGCGATCTGCCACGAGCCATTGGGAAGGGGGAGGTCGATGGTTTCCGGGGCGCGGGAATAGACCGAGTCAGAGCCAAAGAAGGTCTTGCCGCTGGCGCCATTGCCGTCATGTCCGCGCAGGGCAATATCCAGTGTCAGGCCCTGCCGCCGCTCTTCGCCGGTCGTACTGCCTGCGATCAGCGGGGTGATGATCCCTGCCTTGGTCAGCATGGCGGAAAAATCAATCGGCATTGAAACCAGCCCCCAGTAGCGGGCTCCCTGACCGTTGCGGGCCGGAACGGCGATCGGGAACCGGGCAATCACCGCTATCCCGCCCTGTATGCGCTGCACCGGGCCGTTGAGGACGGCATGGCCGGTGCTGATGACCTCTTCGATGCTGGGCCACTGATCGGGGATGGTGCGATAGTCGATGCCGATGACCGAGGTATTGCCGTTCAAGGGGTAGACGTGGGTAATGCGGGTGCCCTGGGCCAGCGCGATGTTCAGGACCTGTGAGCGGTGGCTGAGCAGGCTGCGGGCCATGGTGTAGAAGTCATCGTCGCGCAGGGCCGGGTTGGCGGCAACAAAGGCTGCCATGCCTTGCCCCACCAGCAGATTGGCGGTCAGGGTGGCGTCCAGTCGGGCGCGGATGGCGACCAGTGTTTCACGAACCGTACTGTGACGGGCCGCCGCCCGTTCACGGATCATCCAGTTTTCGATCGCAGCCGTTGTCCCCAGTGTGGCAAGGGCAAGAAGCAGGGCGACCAGAAGCGGAAGCCTGTGGAACTGCCACCATGACGTTTCTGCCGGGGCGGATGCGGATGAAGACTCACCGGCTGGAAAAGAGATGGTCATTCCGGGACATCTCCCTCGGAACGGCGGGCCACGGGGTCGAGCAGAGCGGGAAGCACGGGGGTACGATGTGCATTAACCACTTTCATGCAGAAAGGATGTCGTATTTGGCTGGGCTTGTAAATCCTCTCCACCGGATCATAGCCGCAGAGCCATAAAGGGTCATGAGGGGCCAGGCAGGGGCGCAACGACAATCCCCCCTGCCGGAGGGCGAGGGGGGATTGCCGGGTAAACAGGGGTGGCAGGGGGAGCGGTCAGGCCGCCGAGCGCATGGTGGGCAGGCTGTAAACAATCGCCGGAGCCATCACGTCTTCGTCGATCACTGTCACCCAGCCATGGCCATCAAAGCCGTTGAAGCCGGTGCGCAGCGAGTTGGAATAGGCCCCGATCAGGCCGATTTCCACCCAGTCGCCTTCCCGTACGTCGGATGGCAGGTAATGCGGGCCGGGCATGCTGTCGACGGAATCACAGGTCGGGCCGTAGAAGTCAAAGCCGATCCGCTTGCCGGTGGCAGCCGTTTCCCCGCTGGGGCGGAGCACCCGTTGCGGGAAGCAGTTGCCCAGATACTTCAGCTCGGCCAGACCGCCATAGGTGCCATCGTTGAGGAACAGCGCGGTGTCACGGCGCAGTTCAACGCGGGCAATCACCGAAACGCCATCGGCAACCAGCGCCCGACCGGGTTCGCACTGCAAACGGCAGGTCTTCGGCAGGTTGATGGCGGCGCAGGCTTCGGTCACGGCCTGCACAAAGGCCACGAAGGCCGGTTCTTCGCCGGTATATTCACCGGGGAAACCGCCGCCTACGTCCAGAACGTCAATGGCTACGCCTGACAGGCGGATCACTTCGCCGCACTGTTCAATGGCATAGGAAAAGGCTGACGGATCAACACATTGCGATCCGACGTGAAAGGTCAGGCCACTTTTGCAGCCGGTGGCGACCACCTGTTGCAGCAGGTTGACGGCCTCGTCAATGCTGGTGCCGAACTTGCCCGCCAGGCACATTTTGGCCTGACCACGCGGCATGTCCAGACGGCAAACCAGCGTCAGGTCACGGGCATTGCGGGTGACTTCGAGAATTTTGTCCAGTTCGTCCTGATGGTCAAAGACGAACGAGCGGACCCCGAACTTGTAATAGGCTTCGGCAATGGCTTCGCGGCTTTTGACCGGATGCATGAAATGACAGGTCGCGCCCGGGTAACGGGCGGAAATCTGACGGACTTCTGCAATCGAAGCTGTGTCGAAATGTCGAACCCCACCCTGATAAAGGGCGTCGATCACCAGATCATGATCGTTGCATTTTACCGCGTAGAGGACGTCACCGGGAAAAGCCTTCAGCATCGCCTGGGTCCGGGTGGTGATCACGCGGGGACGGACGAGGTGAACGGGTTCACGGGGACGAAGGGTATCGACGACTTCCTGCGCGGAAGCAAACAGCTGCGTCATGGCAACAACTCCCTACCAAACCGTACCGCCGGAAAATTTTTCCAGACGATATGCGATCGATAAGAGAGCCGGTCGCCGTGCGTACTCGGTGGGAACGAAGGGGATGTTCTCGATGAGCCGCCGTGCTTAGGGCAATCTTTCGAGCCGGAGTTATGCCCCCTGCAGGCCCCTGCCGTAAAGTGAATTTTCCCCTTTTGTCGAAAAAAGATAGTCGAGACAGAGGGTTGACGAGGTGCCTGCTGTATCATCCACAGCAGGAATGAAGCCGTAGGGGGTTGGAATCATTGCCCTATCCCCCCAGCGGTTTCGGCGTGGCTCATGCCATCAGACGGGCAATCCATTGCGGCAGTGCAAAGGCGCCAGCGTGGACGGCAGCGTTGTAATAGTCCGTTTGCAGGCTGATGTCGCCGATCCGGCGGGCGATGTCATCGCTGCCGAGCTGGTTCAGGCTGGTACCCTTCGAGCCCCAGGTCAGGGCCATGAAGCCGCCGATATAGCTGGGGGTGACGGTCAGATAGCAGCCACTGTGGGCAAAGACGCCGCGCAGCTGGCCCATGGTGTCGGTCAGCTCTTCCGGCTGATAGAACGGAGCGCCATTCTGGAACACCACCACCCCGCGTTCGGTCAGGGCGTCACGGATCAGTTCGTAAAAGGTGGTTTCAAACAGAACCTGCGCCGGGCCGACCGGGTCGGGGCGGTCGGCAATGATCAGGTCAAAACGACCCTTGTTGGCTGGATCCTTCATGAATTCGAAGGCATCCTGAATGTGCAGGGTAAAGCGCGGGTGATCAAAGGCTCCGTGGTGGATGTGCTGCAGGTGCTGTTTGCAGGCTTCGACCACCTCGCCGTCGATTTCACACATTTCAACCTGCGCCTGCGGATGCTTCAGCGCTTCCTCGGCTACCGCACCGTCACCGCCACCGATGATCAGCACACGCTGGACATCACCGATCTCGATCATCGGAACATGGGTCAGCATTTCGGAATAGCTGGCCTCGTCGCGGTCGGAAATCTGCACGATGCCATCCAGCGCCATCACCCGGCCATTGCGGACGGTGTCGAAAATCTGGATGTGCTGGAACGCTGACCGCTGATCCACCAGTATCGGGCCGGTAATGTCCATGGTCTGGGCAAAGCCCGGGTGCAAAACTTCGGCGAAGGTCCGAGGCATCGGCGTCTCCTGCTCCTTGGTCGTTTCTGGCTATAGGGGTTTCCGGGGGCAGGTATAAGCGGCACTGGCGGTAAAGAAAACCCCCTGTGGTGATGGCAATGGCAATTGACACAAAACGGTGATCTTGCCAACGGCGGGGTCGCACCCTCTCGCCAAGCGTCGCCAGAGAGGGTACTGTCCGTTAACCGTTTGTTTGCAGGCTCCTTCCTATAGTTGCGCCATGATCACGTCGTCATCCCCTTGTTCCCGCCTCTGCGCCGCCGTGGTGATGGAGAAGACGGGCCTCTGTGCTGCCCCGGTGCGTTCGGGGTGGGTGCCTGTCTGTCTGCCCGGCGCGGAGGCGTAAGGGATGGCCCGCCACCTGCGCGACCCCAAAGGATACTATGCGACGCTGGGGGTGCCCCATACCGCCGATGCGGCGGCGGTGAAGGCCGCCTATCGCAAGCTGGCCAAGGTGCTGCACCCCGATCACAACAAAAGCCCCAATGCCCAGGTCGATTTCCAGCGCCTGTCCGAAGCCTATCAAATCCTGTCCGACGAGCAGAAACGCCGCCGCTATGATGCGATGGGGGCCAGACTGGCGGCGGCAACGGCGGCACATCCGTCGTCCGGGGCCTCGTCTGGCGCGGGCTCTGCCGGGGCTGCGGCCCCGGGGCAGGGAGGGACCGAGCGCACCCGCTCTGCGCCACCACCGCCACCGCCGCGCCAGCAGGGCACCGCCCGCAGCGGAGCATCGGCCTATGGGCAGGCCGCCGCCTATGCCACCCGACCACGGACGGCCGCCCGCAGCGCCCGGGGTCCCTTTGATCCGCCGCAGGCCTGCCAATGCTGTGGCAAGGTGACCGCCCAGCCGCGCTATGTGGTCTTTCCCACCGTGCGCGGACGCCTGTTCAAAAGCGTGCGCAGCACCGTCGAAGGCATTCTGTGCCGTCAGTGCGCTGACCGCATCGCGCTGAAAGCCGCATGGAAGAACTGGCTGCTGGGCTGGTGGTCGCTGCCTTGGGGGCCGTTTCATACCATTTCGGCGCTGGCGACCATCGCGCGAGGGGGATTTTATCCCCGGGACCGCAATTTTGCCCTGCTGCTGAAGCAGTCCCGGGCCTTTTTGATGCGCAACGATGCGGCGGTTGCCCATGGTCTGGCGGTGCAGGCGCGCGGCTATGCCGATGGGCCGAATGAAAAGGCGCTGGCCGACGGGCTGATCAAGGCCGCTCCGGCACCGCAAGGCAAGGCGTTGCGCAACAAGTGGTCCGAGGGAAGCTGGTTGCGGGCCATGCAGGCGGTGCCGCTGATGCTGGCCTGCGGGTTGGTGTTGCTGGCGGTGAACCAGTGGACCACGGTCACTCTGTGGGGACCACGGTCGGCGCCGGTGGTGACCGAAGCGCTGATGACGCCTCCGGCGTTGCAGCCGCCGTCCGCCCTGCAACAGTCGTTGCTGGTCGAAGGACTGGACCGGCCCCTGTTGTTGCGCACTGGCCGATTGTACGAAGTCACCGCGCCGCTGTTGCCGCTGCGCACCGGGCCGGGCACCAGCTATACCACCCTCAGCAAGCTGGAAGCCGGGACAACGGTTCTGGTGACCGAAAACGCCCCCGAAGGCGGCTGGGTGCGGGTTCTGACCGCCGAAGGGCAATCCGGCTTTGTGGCCGGGCGCTATCTGACGCCGGGCCTGGCCGGGCGCGGGCTGGATGACAGCCTGACCCCACCGGCAGCAACCACTGAACCAGCCCGCAAGGAGCCGGTGACACCTGTCCCGCGCCCGGCCCCGACCGGGCCACCGACCTCGTTGTTGCCAGCCGCACCCCCCCCTGCTGCGTCGCCCGCCCCGGACAAGGGGAGCGATGCCTCGCATGTGGCTCCGGCTCCCCGGCCCTCTGCCCCGGTGCGGGTGACCCCTCCGCAAGTGATTTCCCCGCAGGCAAGCACTGAAACGGCGGCTCCGGTGAATACCCCGCTGCCATCGGTGCTGTCGCCGTCTCCGGTGGGCAGTGACGGAAGCCGGAAAAGCGGCGCAGTCTTGCCTGTGGCCGAGGATGACGGCGAGGCAAGCCTCAATGGTTTGGGCAATCCGGGGTCGATCGGGGTCTTTACGCCGATCTCTCCCGGTTCGCGCAATTGATAGCCCTCTGTCTGTTAATCACCTGAAAAAAATGATATTTTTGTGAAGGTAGCGGTGTTCTTCGCGGGCGGAATCGTGCTGATTGTCTTTGTCATACCGTCATATTGATACCTGTGGGTGATGTGCCTGTTTCACTATCCGCCGTCTGGTCGCGCTCTGTGCCGGAAAGACAAGGGGGCGGCTTTCCAGCCATGGCAAAGGGGCATGGCATCCTGCACCCCCGGTTCCCATAGGGCAGTCAAGTAAAAAAAACGCGGTTTTGTGCGGGTTTCAGAGGCTTTTGCGGTTGACAGACAGGGGCTTGCCGGGCTTTCTCCTGTCGGGGATGTTGCCCGGTTTTGTCCGGGCGACGCGGGATGTTTTTTGAAAAGTCCGTTCCACCGAAACGTACTGTCCAAGGAGACTTTGTAATATGAACAAGAGCGATCTCGTCGATGCCGTCGCTGCTGAGTCCGGCCTGACGAAGGCGGATGCCGCCAAGGCTGTGGACGCTCTCTTCGACGCCATCACCGGCGCCCTGAAGCAGGGTGACGAAGTGCGCCTCGTTGGTTTCGGCACCTTCGCCGTTTCCGAACGGGCTGCCCGCACCGGCAAGAACCCGCGCACCGGCGAAGAGATCACCATCGAAGCTTCCAAGCAGCCGAAGTTCAAGCCCGGCAAGGGCCTGAAAGACGCTCTGAAGTAAGACGGGGGCTGGTGAGCTTTTCAGGCTCATAGCTCTGGAGTTTGTCTTAAAGGCCAGCGGCAGCGCCCGATGGCTCTTGCATCAAGACAGACCATGAAAACGGCACCGCCCCATGGGAGCGGTGCCGTTTTTGTTGGGGTAATGCTTGATCTTGAGCTGTCGGCCTTCAATGTGAAGCCACCGTACACGATGGTTGGTGAAATAGTACGGACCGTCATTTTTTTCTTTGATTATCAGATCAATGGGGATGAGTGGCATCCCTTGTTGCGTATATGATTGGCCCCTTCTGGCACACGCCTTGTGGCGCGAGGTGACTGGGCATGGATGGATTCATGAGCGACGGGAAGGAGGTTTTGCTTTTTATCAGCCTGCCGTCTATGCTGACCAGACCAAGGCTAAAAGAAAAACCATGCCTCTGGCAGGATAACAGCAATGCGTATTGACTACCTCAAAATCATTAATTTCAAAGGGTTTGAATACTGCGACTTTGCGTTTGATCGTCAATTCACCATCCTGATTGGGGAAAATGGGGCTGGGAAAACTTCGGCCCTCGAGGCGCTTGCTGTTGCCGCTGGGAGCTGGTTTTTAGGTTTGCGCGGCTATGATAGCCGCCATATTTCTCTATATGAAGTTCGCCATGTTTATTATCCGTCTCAAAATGGCGAGGCCGCCCGGTTTGAGCCGTGTTATCCGGCAATCGTTGCTGCTCATGGGGAGGTCATGGGAAAGTCCCTGGCATGGGGGCGGAGTCACAATGGGAGCCGTACTACCATTCAGTGGGCTTCAGAGATCAAAGCGATTGCTGCCGATGTGGATCAGCGGGTGCGCAATGGGGAAGAAATTACCCTCCCGGTTATTTCCTACTACGGGGCCGGGCGACTGCCGCAAGAACCGCGCCAGCTCAAAAAAAATGCCAAAGTCAAAGATGCTCAGAAAGCAATGCGTGGGGCAAAGGTATCACGCTTTGAAGGCTATGATAAAAGCGTTGACCCCCGTATTTCTGTTGCCTCTTTGATCAGTTGGTTTGCACAGCAATCCTGGATCAGCTACCAGAGAGGAGCTGAAACGACTTTGTCGCGGGCGGTGAGACAGGCGATTGTGCAGTGCCTGGATGGGGCGGTGGAGATTTTCTTTGATCCGGTTATCGGCGAGGTTTTCGTCCGCTTTTCCAACCAAGAGGTACAGCCGTTTTCCAACCTGAGCGATGGGCAACGGGTGATGGTGGCGATGGTGGCTGACATTGCAAAAAAAGCCGCTTTGCTGAATCCTCATTTGGGTGAAGACGTGGCCCGGCAAAGCCCCGGCTTGGTCTTGATTGACGAGCTGGACTTGCACCTTCATCCGCGTTGGCAGCGCCAGATTGCCAGAAATTTGATGCAGGCCTTTCCGCAGATACAGTTCATTTGTACCACTCATTCGCCGCAGATTATTGGTGAATTGCAGCCCAACCAGGTGCTGATGCTTGATCACGGTCGAGTCATGACGGCCCCAGAGACCTATGGGAGAAGCAGTGGCTGGATTATGAGCCACCTGATGGGCACACCAGAAAGAAATGCTGACCTGGACCGGGACCTTAAGCGCGCGCGGGACTTGTTTGAGGATGATGACTATGCGGCGGCGCGGGATTTGATTCAGTCTTTGCGGGTTACCTACGGGGATGACCCGGCATTGCTTGAACTGAATGCAGCGATTGACAGCTGGGATAGTGACCTCGGCGAGGACCAAGACGGCGAGGCCTAGAACGATGAAGTATATTCAGAAAGGGCAGCCTTCACCGCACCTTATGCAGTGGAGACACGAGAACAGATCCTCTCCGCAAAATCTGTGTTATGGCGGTGGTTTTCCCAAAACAGCAGTCCGCGCCGACTTGCTGACAGAGCAGGGTAATCTGTGTGCTTATACCATGCTCAGGATCACCATCAACACGAGCCACATTGAGCACATCAAGCCGCAAAGCGTTTGTAGCTCAGAGGATCAGGAGCGTGTTGCGCAGGGAAGTGCGCCTCAATGCGAGGATATTGCATGGTCAAACATGGTTGCTTGCACCCCCGGAAACGGGGAAAGCGTACCCTACGGGGCCCAAGCAAAGGGAGATTGGTGGAATCTCTCACTTTTCATCTCTCCCCTTCATTCAACATGCGCAAGCCGTTTCACCTTTCTAAAGGATGGTAGTGTTCAGGCTGCCAACCCCAACGATGCTCAGGCTCAGGCAACAATTGACTGTCTTCAGCTGAACCATGAGCTTTTAAAGGAAAAGCGTGCGAGCGTCTTTCGAGGTGCAGGTATCCTGAAGACGAGTCCCAAGCGTCTGAGCGCCCGTGAAGCGGCTCGTTTGGCTGGAAATGCCAACGGGATGGAGTTTCCCGAAGCTGTGCGACAAGTCACTGAAGTCTACCAACAGGACCTGATAAAGAGATCACAGAGAATAAAGAAACAAAGGCCGTGATACCGCCCCTCCTTTTTTGACCTTACGTGCAGGCGCTGTATCGTGAACCTTGGGAACTTTATCCAATAAATGGGGTCCGGGGCCTCAAGGCCCCGGCGAGGTATGGAGCAGAGCTCCATGATCTTGTTTTCTTGGTCGTGTACTTTGGTGTCAGATTTAACGCACGCTGCTCTATCATCACAGGTTGAGCGGAATACGGGCCTCCAGCGGCTTGTAGGCATCGACGCCTTCAAGGACCACGCCGTCAAAGCCAAGGTCCATCAGGGCGGCAAAGGTCTTGCCGACCAGCGCCCGCCATTCGGCGTCCCAGAACTTGACGTCATACTCGCCGGGGACGGCCACCACCGGCGAGGCAATCCAGTCCGGCGAGCCGACTTTCCAGTCGTTCTTCCAGTAATAGCGGGTGTCGCGGGCGTGCGCGATGTCCAGCCGGGCGAGGATCAGCCGCCGGGTACCAACCTTTTTCTGGTGCAGTGATTTGACGTCGGCGTAGGTCAACGGGGTGCGGTCGCGGTGAAAGGCGTCCATCACCACCATGTCCCAGTTGGTCTGCCCCAGCGCAACCACCAGATCGTCCTTGGTGGTATAACCGGCGTTGCCATCCAGGAACAGGACGTTGCGGGCTTCGCCAAGGCCGTTGATGTTGTTCGAATTCTCTCCCACCGGAGGGTCGGCCGGGACGCGATCAAGGCCACGGGGGGACATGTCGACATGGGCCAGCACGCCGTTCTTGCGGCTTTCGGCCAGCGCCGTGCCGACCATCTGGCGGGTTTCGCAATGATCAACCGACAGGACGCTCAGGCCATTGTCCTGCAACATGCGGATGAAGCCGACCGAGGCGGTTGAATCGACCACCGGCACGCAATACTGGTCGTTCATCACCACGCCGTCGATGGCCTTGACGTAGCGCCGGTGGGGGGAGCCCAGCGGCGTGGTGGCGGCAGGAATGCGCGGGTCCGGGTTGGGGTTGAGCAGGGCCTCCATTTTGACTTCCCGCTCTTCCTTGACGGTCAGGCCGAGGCCTTCGCGGGTCAGCACGATAAAGCGGGCGTTGCGGCCTTTGGCGTAATCGGACAGGCCGGTCACCAGATCGCGCAGGCTGCCGCGATAATCGGGGATTTTCATCGGCGGTGCCAAAGGTGCGGGCGCGGGCGCAGCGGTCGGAGCCTTGCTGCTTTGGGCCAGAGCAGGCAGAACCGGGGCGGCAGCCCCGAGCAGGATGGCCGTGGCAAGCAGGGCAGACGTGGCGAAAGAGGGCATGGTGATTACAACCATTCAACCAGAAGACGGGCTACATGGTCGGCCAAAGGCAAGGACGACGTCAAGCCGGGAGACTCAATTCCGTACAAAGTGAACAGACCATCAATGCCACAGTCTGCCGGGGTCTGGATCATGAAATCGGCAGCCCCCCCCGCCAGCGCCGGTATTTTGGGCCGGACGCCACTATAGGCCGGTTGCAGGGCCTGATCCGGCAGGCCGGGCCAGTATCGGCGGATGGCGGCATAAAAGGCGTCTCCCCGGCGGGGATCAACGCGATAGTCAATCCGTGCCGGATCGGCGTGATCCAGCCATTCGACATCGGGGCCGAACCGTCCGCGACCGGCCATATCGACGGTATAATGGACGCCCAGCCCGCCATTGACCGGCACCGGATAGACCAGGGTGCGGAAGGGGGGCTGTGTGCCAAGGTCGAAATAGTTTCCCTTGGCCAGCGTTAGCGGAGGGATATGGTCCGGGGCCAGCCCGGCAATGGTGGCGTTGACCTTTTGCGCCGACAGCCCGGCGGCATTGACCACCACTCGGCAGCGCAAAGTCATCGGCTCGGCGCCGCCGCAATCGAGTTCCAGCCCGCCAGAGGGCAGGGGACGCCCCCCCAGCACCGGGGTTTGCACAACCAGAGAGGCACCGTGCTGCTCGGCTTCGCCCAGACAGGCCAGCATCAGGCCGTGGCTGTCGATGATGGCGGTGGTCGGCGACCACAGGGCGGCAGCACAGGACAGGGCGGGTTCCCGCGCCATTGCCTGTGCGCCGTCCAGCCATTCCAGTATCACGCCATTGGCCGCGGCGGCGGCCTGAATGCCGCCCAGCCGTTCGGCTTCGGCGTCGTTGGTGGCAACGATCAGCTTGCCGGTCACACGGTACTCAACGCCATGGTCGGCACACCATTGCGGCAGGCGACGGTTCCCTTCGACGCACAGGCGGGCCTTCAGGCTGCCAGCGGGGTAATAGATCCCGGCATGGGAAACCTCGGAATTGCGGGCGCTGGTGATGGTCCCAAAGGCGCTCTCGGCCTCCAGACACAGCACGCTGTACCCGGCTCGGGCAAGGGCTGCCGAGCAGGCAAGACCGACCACACCGGCACCGATGACGGCGACGTCAATATCCCAGCTCATCAATGGTGTTCCTGTACGATGCAAGGCAGGGGACGGCAGGCGCAACGAAAGGGTAATTACAGTTTTTCGGCGCGCCCGTTCCGCAAGGATTCAAAAAGGCCTTCGCAGACGGTGCGCAGGTTGTCAAAGTTGCGGATTGAACCGGAATCCGCCGGTGCATCCGCCTGATAGTTGTAGTTGTTGTTGAATTTGGCAGGCAGTTCAAACCAGATCGCCCGCCGGTCTTCGGCCGTAAAGAACCGTTCCAGGTCCGCGCGCGGGAACGTCTCCATCGCCAGCGTCAGGATATCGCGGGTGATGTCCTTGTTCTGGATATGGGTCAGGCTGGCGGCCAGTTCGGGGGGCAGGGCGCGGGCGGAAACGCCGATCACCCGCATGATGAAATCGGGGCAGTTGACGGCATTGCTCAGTTCCTTTTCATCGCGGAACAGGGCGAACACGTCCTCGCCAAATACCGGGGTCAGGCGGCGAATGGTGGTTTCAGCACCCGTGCCAGCTTTCTTGAGGGCGGTGAAGCAATCAAGGTAGCGGGTCAGCAGCAGGTCAAAAATCCGCCGCTCTTCCTGTGGCAATTGTTTCAGTTTGGCCTGTTCGGCGGCTTCCTCGGCCGGGTCCCGCTGCTGCTTGCTGGCCGGGCGTTGTTGCGCCATCCGGTTGGGCGAACGGGAAACCCCCAGCCTGGCTTCGGCGTAAACGCGGGCAAAGCCCTTGGCCTGGGCAATGTCTTCGGCATTCAGGCGGATAAGGTTTTCCAGATCGCGCGGTTCGGTGAAATAGGCCAGCAGGTCCCCCAGAGCCTCGACCTGACGGGTTTGCAACTGGCCGTACAGCGGGATCAGGCGGAACTGCCTGTCACTGTTCAGCAAGGGCTTGATCAGCTCGTACAGGCCGTGACCGGGGTATTCGTCGCGGAACTGGTCGGGGGTAAAGGTTGGCGTTCCCGAGGCCAGTTCCTTGATGCTGCCCAGCAGGCGTCCGGTCAGCGATTGCCGCTTTTTTTCTTCTTCCTGCTGGTACTCGGCGGTGGCCTGACGGGCGCGGGCGGTGGCCCAGCGGCGTTCCTGCCGTTCCATGTACAGGCGGGCCGATCCATACAGATGGGCCATGATCACTTCGTCATAGGTGCGGCCACAGGGGCCGATCGGCTGGGTGCGGTCGCTGACCAGCTCGCCGGTTTCCTGATGCAGGAACAGGTCGCGGAACTGCTTTTCGCCGCGCAGTTCCCAGGCTGCCGTCAACAGGGTGGCGACCACTTCGGGGTGGCGGCGCAGAACGTCATCGACGGTGTCCAGTCCCTTGATCGGCTCGATGACCGCACCATGGCCTGCGCGTTGCAACAGGGAGCAGAGGATTTCATAGCCGATCTGGCACTGTTCACGCAGACGGGGGATGCGGCGTTCACGGCCTGAGGGGGTCTTGGCAGGCTTGCTTTCTTTGACCATCGGACTAACTCTCATCTATCCCAGCTCCAGCAGGGCCGGTGCCCGATCAATGATGGTGGACAAAATGCGTTCGGCCTGACGCTGTTTGGCCTGCATGTCCTCACTGATCAGTCCTTCGTAGCGTGGATCGCTTAACCAGCGATTTGCGTCATAAAGGTTTTTTATCTCGCGGACAAACACTTCACGCGATCCGAGCGGCAGATTCGTCTCGCGAGAGAGAGCGTCCAGAAATTTCAGCGAACAGTCAAGTAATGTTGCCCAGATCTTGACTGTCAGGCCAGTAAACCGCCTTCTGAACGGAGTTTCCGGGTCTTCGGGCAACTGTTCGAGCCGCCGTTCAATAACGATCGAAAAGGCCCAGCACTCGGAAATAAGGTCGCGGTTTTTCATGTATTGCGAGAAGTGTGACGCCATTCCTCCCTGCTTTGAGTTGTGGAGGGACAGCATCAGGCGGTCAGTGCTGGTGTTCAGGTCCTGGACTTTATACTCCAGAATATCAAGGAAACGGCCAATTTCTGCCGTTACCTTGTTATATGCCGGAGAATGGGTCACCTTGTCGTGTCCTCGAATGATGAGACAGGGGCGGTTGTCTGTACTCTGACAGGCTGCCAGGCCCTCACGGTCCGGCGATGCTTTGAAATAGGGAGTCAATCGCCCGGGGGGCAGGGGGGAGGCGACTGATGGATCACATTTCAGGATGTATACCTTATTTTTAAGGAGAGTAAAAAAGGAATACCATGTGCCCACCATCACAGCGTCATTTTGCCCCTTATGTATCTCCTTGGGTTGATCTGTTTTTATTTGTGAAGCGTATAAGGTGTGCATTCTTATACTTAGGGGCCAATATTGTGCCTTTGGTGTAGGTTTCTGGTCTATGTCTGGAATGGTTGATGGCAGAGAGAATGGTATCCGTTGCCCTGACGGCAGGTTAAGGATAAGAAAAAAGGACCGAACTGAAAGGCAGGCTGTGGTGATGATGTCTTTGGCATTCCCTGTGATGTGCTGGGCTCCGGATGGCGCAAATGCAGCGCCGACGCAGGCGGAGGCGAAAAACGGGGTGAGCATTCACCATTCCGTCTGCCCCCACGATTGCCCCAGTGTGTGCGCACTGGATGTCGAGGTGGTCAACGGCGAGCGTATCGGGCGCGTGCGTGGTGCGCCGCAGGCCTATACCGACGGAGTGATCTGCGCCAAGGTCGCCCGCTATGCCGAACGGGCCAATCATCCTGATCGCCTGACGGTGCCGCTGAAGCGCGTCGGGCCGAAGGGGAGCGGTGAATTTGCGCCGATCTCGTGGGTCGAGGCGCTGGATACGGTGGCTGAGGCGTTCCGGCTGGCGGCGGACCGGCATGGCCCGGAAACCGTCTGGCCCTATTTCTACGCCGGGACCATGGGACTGGTGCAGCGGGACGGCATCGAGCGCCTGCGCCATGTGATGGGTTATTCCGAACAGCACAAGACCTATTGTACCGCGCTGGCGACGGCAGGCTGGATGGCGGCGGCGGGTCACCGTCTGGGAACCGACGCGCGCGAAATGGCAGAGTCCGAGGTGATTGTCGTCTGGGGCGGCAATCCGGTCCATACCCAGGTGCAGGTGATGAACTGGGTGGCGCGGGCCAAAAAGAACAACGGTGCCAAGCTGGTGGTGGTCGATCCCTACCGCACGCCGACGGCGGAAAAGGCCGACCTGCATGTCATGCTGCGGCCTGGCACCGATGGGGCGCTGGCCTGTGCGGTGATGCATGTCCTGTTCCGTGATGGTTTGGCCGACCGCGACTGGATGGCTCGCTTTACCGACGAACCCGAGGCACTGGAACAGCATCTTGCCACCCGTACCCCGGAGTGGGCCGAGGCCATCACCGGCGTTCCGGCAGCGACAATTGTTGAATTTGCCCGTCTGTACGGTGGTACCAAAAAGAGCTTCCTGCGCGTCGGCTATGGCTTTACCCGCTCGCGCAACGGGGCGGTCAACATGCATGCGGTGGCCTGTCTGCCGTCGGTGACCGGTGCATGGGCCCATTATGGCGGCGGGGCGTTGTGGGGCAATGGCGGCGTGTTTGGCATCAGCAAGACCCTGATCGAGGGTCTGGACCGGTGCAGGCCGGGGGTGCGCTCGCTGGACATGAGCCGGATCGGGCCGGTGCTGGCCGGAAATCCGCAGGATCTGGGCGACGGGCCGCCGGTGACGGCCATGCTGGTGCAAAGCTGCAACCCGGCGGCGGTGGCCCCGGAAACGGCGCTGGTCCGGCAGGGCTTGCTGCGCGACGACCTGTTCCTGTGCGTCCACGAACAGTTCATGACCGATACCGCCCGCTATGCCGACATTGTGCTGCCCGCCACCATGTTCACCGAACATGACGATCTGTATGTGGCCAGTGGCCATACCTTCCTGCAATGCCACCGTGCGGTGGTTCCGCCGCTGGGCGAATGCCGGTCGAATCACGAGGTGATTTGTGCGCTGGCCGAACGGCTGGGGGCCGATCATCCGGGATTCCGCATGAGCGCGTGGGAGATGATTGATACCACCCTGAAAACTTCGGGCTATGAGGGGGCGGAAGCCCTGCTGGCGGCCCGCTGGCAGGACAAGGCCCGCACCGGCGACGATGCCCGCTTCCTGAATGGCTTTGGTCATGCGGATGGCAAGTTCCATTTCCGCGCCGACTGGGCGGCACAGGGACCGGCCCATCACGGTCTGCCGACCCTGCCGGACCACGCGGCGGTGATCGACGAGGCCAGTGCGGAGCATCCGTTCCGTCTGGTGGCAGCGCCAGCCCGCAATTTCCTCAACAGCACCTTTACCGAAACCCCCACCAGCCAAAAGCTGGAAAAGGAACCAACCGCCCTGATCCATCCCGATGATGCCGCTGGTCTGGGTTTGGTGGACGGTCAGCCGGTTTCGCTGGGCAACCGCCGGGGGGTGGTTGTGGTGGCGTGGAAGCCCTTTGTCGGGCTGTGCAAGGGCGTGGTGGTGGTGGAAAGCATCTGGCCTAATAAAAATTTTGCTGGCGGGTTGGGAATCAATACGCTTATTTCCGCAGAGGCAGGTTATCCCAATGGTGGTGGCGTCTTCCACGATACCGCCATCTGGGTTCGTCCCGGTCTGGTGCCGTTTTCTTCGCTCTCGGCGTCGTCGTAAACAGTTCAGGAAGGGGAAAACCCATGGAACAACAGACTCCCCCGCATGGGCAGGGCGCCAAAAACCCCGGCAAGGCCCATGTGATTGTTGTCGGCAACGAAAAGGGTGGGTCGGGCAAGTCCACGGTGGCGATGCACCTGATTGTCAGCTTGCTGCGTGGTGGCCTGACCGTCGGGTCGGTGGACCTTGATGCCCGACAGGCCACGTTGTCGCGTTATGTGGAAAACCGCACCGCCTACGCAGAGAAACACCAGATCCGCCTGCCGATGTCGGTCCATTATTCCATTCTGCCGTCGGGGACACAGGCCAGTGACGAACAGAACCTGCGCGAGGTGATGGAGTACCTGAACGGGTTCTGCGACACCATCGTCATTGACACGCCGGGTGCCGATACCTTCCTCAGCCGGGCCGGGCATTCCTATGCCGATACGCTGATTACCCCGCTGAACGACAGCTTTATTGATCTGGACGTTCTGGCCCGCGTTGACCCGGAAACAATGAAGGTTCTGGGCGGCAGCCACTACACCCAGATGGTGTTCGATGTGCGCAAGCGGCGGCAGTTCCGCGATGGCGGCTCGATTGCCTGGGTGGTGCTGCGCAACCGCCTGTCGCACCTGTCGGCGCGCAGCAAGCACGAAATGGAGCGGCTGATCGGTGATCTGGCCCAGCGGCAGGGCTTTGTTCACATTCAGGGGCTGGGCGAGCGGGTGATTTACCGCGAGCTGTTCTTTTCCGGCCTGACCCTGCTGGACCTGAACAAGGACGGGGTGCAGGTGGACATGAACATGTCGCATGTGGCCGCCCGCCAGGAATTGCGGGTGTTGCTGGATGCGATCAGCAAGGCGCAGGCGGGCGGGCATCGGGCGGCGTAATGCGGACGTTCGTTTGCTTTTCTGTCCCGCGGCCCGACAAGACGGCGATTCTGTGACATTGTGACCAAAACCGGGCACTTGCCTGCCAGCCGTCAGCCAGAAGCCACGGAAAGCTTGGGGCCTTTGTGTCAGCATTGTGATGGCTTGCAGAGGCCGTCTGTCCGTGGCACAAAAAGAACAGCGGAGATCCGGTCCGCATCGTCTTCGGCAGGCCGAGCGTCTGTCATTCTTTCAAGAGGTTCTTATGACCCGTCGTGTCCGCAAAGCCGTCTTCCCCGTTGCCGGGCTGGGGACGCGCTTCCTTCCCGCCACCAAGCTGGTCGCCAAGGAAATGTTGCCGGTGGTTGACAAGCCGCTGATCCAGTACGCGGTGGAAGAATGCCGGAAGGCAGGCATCGAATATTTCATTTTCATCACCGGCCGCGGCAAGGCCGTTCTGGTCGATCATTTTGACCACGCGCCCGAGCTGGAATCCCTGCTGCGTGATCGCGGCAAGCGCGAGCCGCTCGACGAGCTGTTGGGTGGCCTGCCCAAGCCGGGCACCATCGTTGCCACCCGTCAGCAGGAGCCGCTGGGTCTGGGCCACGCCGTGCATTGCGCCCGTGCCTTTATCGGTGACGAGCCGTTTGCCGTCGTTCTGCCCGACGACATGGTGATGTCGGATCGTCCCTGCATCGGCCAGCTGATCGAAGCCTGGAACGATGTTGGCGGCAACGTGGTGGCGGTGGAAAACGTCCCGGCTGACCAGACCGACAAGTACGGCATTCTGGATGTGCAGGGGCAGCAGGGCAACCTGTTCAGCGCCAAGGGGCTGGTGGAAAAGCCGGCGGTCGGAACCGCTCCGTCGACGATGGCGATCATCGGTCGCTATGTGCTCGACCCGCTGGTGATGGACGAACTGGGCCGCACCAAGCCGGGCTCGGGCGGGGAAATCCAGTTGACCGACGCGATGAATGCCACCATCGGCAAGGTGCCGTTCCACGGCCTGCAATTCGACGGCGAGCGTTTCGATTGTGGCGACAAGGTCGGCTTCCTGAAGGCCAACATCCGCTTTGCCCTGGAACGCCCGAACATGCGGGACAAGGTTGCCAGCCTGATCAAGGATATTGCGGCAACCTTGTAAGCCTGCTACCCAATCCGGGGCCACTGCTGTCGGTGGCCCCGGTTTCGTCTGTACGACGGCACTCGCGAGCGGGGGTTCCGTGGGAGAGTGCTGTCGTTTCCTCATTACGGCTTTAGGGGTTTTCCATGCGTATTGCCATGATCGGCACGGGCTATGTTGGGTTGGTGTCCGGTGCCTGCTTCTCGGAATTTGGTGTCGAAGTCGTGTGCGTCGACAAGGACGAGAGCAAGATTGAGCGGTTGTTGCGTGGTGAAATCCCGATCTATGAACCGGGCCTCGACAAGCTGGTCACCAGCAATGCCGAAGCCGGTCGCCTGTCCTTTACCACCGACCTGAAAGAGGCGGTCAAGGGGGCCGATGCGGTGTTCATCGCTGTCGGCACGCCGACCCGTCGTGGCGGTGGTCATGCCGACCTCAGCTATGTCTATGCCGCCGCCAGGGAAATTGCCGAGGCGATGGACGGCTACACCGTGGTGGTCACCAAGTCCACCGTGCCGGTGGGCACTGGCCGTGAAGTCGAACGGGTCATTCGTGAAACCCGTCCCGATGCCGAATTCGACGTGGTGTCGAACCCCGAATTCCTGCGTGAAGGCTCGGCGATCAACGATTTCATGCGCCCGGACCGGGTGGTGATCGGGGCGGAAACCGATCGCGCGCGGGAGGTCATGCGCACCCTCTATCGCCCGCTGTTCCTGATCGAAACCCCGATCCTGTTCACCAGCCTGGAAACCAGCGAGTTGACCAAGTACGCCGCCAATACCTTCCTGGCTGCCAAGATCACCTTCATCAACGAAATGGCCGATCTGTGCGAAAAGGTCGGGGCCGACGTCCACGACGTTGCCAAGGGCATCGGTCTTGATGGCCGTATTGGCAAGAAGTTCCTGCATCCGGGGCCGGGCTACGGCGGGTCGTGCTTCCCCAAGGATACGCTGGCGCTGGTGCAGACCGCCCGTGACTCCGGCGCTCCGCTGCGGATCATCGAAACGGTGGTGGACATCAACGCCAAGCGCAAGCGCCAGATGGCCGATCGTATCGTCGAGTTCTGCGGTGGTTCGATGCAGGGCAAGACGGTGGCCATTCTGGGGCTGACCTTCAAGCCGAACACCGACGACATGCGCGACAGCCCGTCGCTGGACATCGTTCCGGCCCTGATCGACGCTGGTGCCACCGTGCGCGCCTATGATCCGGAAGGGATGGACGAAGCCAAAAAGCACCTTGATGGTGTGGTCTATTGCTCGGGTGCCTACGAGGCGATGGATGGCGCCGATGCGCTGGTGATCCTGACCGAATGGAATGAGTTCCGTTCGCTGAACCTGACCCGGGTCAAGTCGTTGCTGAAGGAACCGGCGATGGTTGACCTGCGCAACATCTATGATCCGAAGCAGATGGCCGATCAGGGTTTCCGTTACCAGTGCGTTGGCCGTCCGCTGCGCAAGGCTGACTGATCCTGTTTCTGTCGCGGGGAGGCCGTCATCCGGATGGCCTTTCTGCGCCTGCCGTTCCTGTTGATGCTTGGGGGGAAGCTGCCATGGCCGTCGTTCAGATCATTCCGACCACGCCCTTTGACGGGCAAAAGCCGGGCACGTCGGGGCTGCGCAAGAAAGTCAAAGTCTTTGCCCAGCCGCACTATCTGGAAAATTTCGTCCAGTCGATCTTTGACAGCCTGAGCGACTTTGCCGGGCAGACGCTGGTGGTGGGTGGTGATGGCCGCTACCATAACCGGGTGGCCATTCAGACCATCCTGCACATGGCGGCGGCGAACGGTTTTGGTCGGGTGCTGGTCGGGCAGGGCGGTATCCTGTCCACTCCGGCGGCGTCCTGCGTGATCCGCAAGCATCGGGCCTATGGCGGCATCATCCTGTCGGCCAGCCACAATCCCGGCGGGCCGGATGAAGATTTTGGCATCAAGTACAACATCGGTGCCGGTGGCCCGGCGCCGGAAAGCATCACCGACGCCATCTATCTGCGCACCCAGACCATCGACAGCTATAAAATCCTGCCGGCCGAGGCGGTTGATCTCGATGTGATCGGCTCGCAGACGCTGGGCGGGATGGTGGTGGAGGTGATCGACCCGGTTGCCGATTACGCCGACCTGATGGCCTCGTTGTTCGATTTCGACGCCATCGGCAGCATGCTGCGCGATGGGGCGTTCCGTATGCGCTTTGATGCCATGCATGCGGTGACCGGTCCTTACGCCACCCGCATTCTGGAAGGGATGCTGGGTGCTCCGGCGGGGACGGTGATCAACGGCACGCCGCTGGAAAACTTTGGTGGTGGTCACCCGGACCCCAATCTGGTCTATGCCCATGATCTGGTCGAGGAAATGTTTGGCGCCAATGCGCCCGATTTCGGGGCGGCATCGGACGGGGATGGCGACCGCAACATGATTTTGGGTGGCAATTTCTTTGTCACCCCCTCGGACAGTCTGGCGGTGCTGGCGGCAAACGCCACCCTGTGCCCCGGCTATGCCGCTGGCCTGAAGGGCATTGCCCGCTCGATGCCGACCAGCAAGGCCGCCGATCTGGTGGCTGCCCGGCTGGGCATTCCGGCGTGGGAAACCCCGACCGGCTGGAAATTCTTTGGCACGCTGCTGGACGCTGGCAAGGCGACCCTGTGTGGCGAAGAGAGCTTTGGCACCGGCTCCGACCATGTGCGGGAAAAAGACGGCCTGTGGGCGGTGCTGATGTGGCTGAACGTGCTGGCCCGTCGCCGGGAACCGGTGTCGGCGATCGTCACCGCCCATTGGGCCGACTATGGCCGCACCTATTATTCGCGCCATGACTACGAAGCGATCGACAGCGCCGCCGCCGAAGGCCTGATGGCCCATCTGCGCAGCGAAGGCCCCAAGCTGGCCGGGCAAGTCCTGGAAGGCTTCACCGTCGCCGCCTGCGATGACTTTGCCTATACCGACCCGGTGGATGGCTCGGTGTCAACGAAGCAGGGCGTGCGGCTGATGTTCACCGACGGCTCGCGGGTGGTGTTCCGCCTGTCGGGCACCGGCACCGCCGGGGCCACCCTGCGCGTCTATCTGGAACGCCACGAGCCCAACCCGGCCCTGCACCAGCAGGATACGCAACAGGCTCTGGCTCCGTTGATTGCCATCGCCCAGCAGGTGGCCGATATTCGCGGTCGCAGTGGCCGTGACGCTCCGACGGTGATTACCTGATCGGTCGATCCTGTTCAGGACACGAAAGAGCGCAGGGGCTGGCTGGCCTCTGCGCTCTTTTTCTGGGGAGGAGATGCCTGCCCGGTTGCTGTATCCGGGGCGACTGGGTAGTCTTGCAGATCGACCGGGTGCAGACTGTCGCAAGGAAAAGGAGGGTGACACATGCGCGTAGATGATCTGATCATTGATACGATGCAGACGTCCGATCTTCCGGCGCTGCACGGGCTGTCTGCCAGCATGGGATGGCCGCACCGGGCCGAGGACTGGGCGCTGAACTTGCGCAGTGGTCATGGTCTGGTGGCCCGCGATGCCATTGGGCGGCTGCATGGCTCGGCGATGTATTTTCCGATGGCGCAAGACCGCACCTCGCTGGGGATGGTGATTGCCCATCCCCGCCTTGAGCGGTCCGGCCTGCTGGAGCTGTTGACCCGCGAGGCGATGGAGCGCGCGGGAAGCTATGCGACCTTCCTGAATGCCTGCAGTGAATTGCAGGTGGCCTGTCAGGGGATCGGCGCGCTGGGGCACAGTCTGGTCTATCAGACACAAGGCTATGTGGCCTCGGTGCCGATGGCGGCGGTCAGTGTCAAAACACGCGCAGCCCGCCCCGAAGACATGGTGGACATTCTCGCCTGTGACACCCGCGCCTATTCTGCTGATCGCCACGATGTGCTGGAGCCGCTGTTTGCCGCCTCTGCAGCGGTGCGGGTGCTGACCCGGCGCGGCGAGATTCAGGGCTATGCCTGTGCCCGCCGGTTCGGGCGGGGTCAGGTGATCGGCCCGGTGATTGCCCGCAGCGAAGACGACGCCATCAGCCTGATTGCCCCTCTGCTGGACCGCTTTGTCGGTGAGTTCGTCCGCTTTGATACCCGTCTGGAAGACGGGCCGCTGCGGCGCTTTCTGCTGGCGTGCGGTCTGCATCCGGTGGGGACGGTGGTCACCATGACCTTCGGGGATGTTCCGCGCGGCGGCCCCGAGCGCGTTTACGGCCTGTCCAGCCATTCGCACGGCTGACGCTGGAGTCGTTCTTCTCAGGATAAGACAGTTGAGAAGCAATGATGGGCTACCGCCCATGCCCGTTCGGGGAGGATGCCCCCGAACCCCCCTTTTTTCTTTGATGATCAAAAGACTGGGGTCCGGGGCCTGAAGGCCCCGGCGAGGTATGGAGCAGCGCTCCATGATCCTGTTGTCTGTGTTTGTCGTGTTTCTGTGGGGACCGACAGCACGTCCACCCCCGGCCCCGATATCCATTCCGGGTTTCAATCCACGCCCCCGTGAGGGGGCGACCAGCTTGACGGCACAACAAAGCGCGGCACAACGTGTTTCAATCCACGCCCCCGTGAGGGGGCGACCTTTTCGCCCACTCTGCCGGGGGACGCAAGGCGTGTTTCAATCCACGCCCCCGTGAGGGGGCGACTGACCGCAATCCACTCCCCCGGCTTGGGGGAGTTGTTTCAATCCACGCCCCCGTGAGGGGGCGACCCGGACGGTCCCAACCGCCGGGCGCTTTGCTTTTGTTTCAATCCACGCCCCCGTGAGGGGGCGACAATTTCCTTCTCCTGAGACGTTCGGTAAGGTTCGAGTTTCAATCCACGCCCCCGTGAGGGGGCGACAACGGTAAAGCCGCTGTCCTGCTGGTCTGCACCAGTTTCAATCCACGCCCCCGTGAGGGGGCGACGTGAAGGCCGATTCCGTTGGGAGCCGCACGCCATCGTTTCAATCCACGCCCCCGTGAGGGGGCGACATCGGATGATCCCGATGACTACGACCTGCTGTACGGGGTTTCAATCCACGCCCCCGTGAGGGGGCGACGTCCATGGCGGGCCGTGGTGCTGCCCACTGACGCTGTTTCAATCCACGCCCCCGTGAGGGGGCGACGGCACCCACTGTACCAGACTGTTTTTACTCAAGGAAAGACGCTTATTGCGCGAACCTCTGGAATTTCGGCGCATAAATATATGTATACATGTGAAGTGAAAAAGAGAATCATGTCTTTTCAACAGATTACGCTGGCGCGAACCTCCCCGGAAATGCCGACACGCTTGAGGTTCGCGCTGTGCGCCCACCGGGCGGCCTTTCGAGCATTGTGCGAAAAGCGGGAACCGGCTTTCGCAAAAACAGTGCGACAAACCAAAAGGTCAGACTAGAACCCCCATTTTTCTTTGAATTCAAAGGAATGGGGTCTGGGGCCTCAAGGCCCCAGCGAGGTGTGGAGCAGCGCTCCACGTCCTTGCTGTCCTGCTGTCGTGTACAGTGACGTCAGATTGAACGCACGGCGCAACGCCACAGACATGGTCAGCCGATCACCCCGCGCAGCCCCACCAGTGCCGGATAAGGGTGGACGACCACGTCACAGCGGACATCGTGCAGATAGGAGCGGAAGCGGCCCTTATCCTCAAAGGCGGCACGAAACGGGCTGGCCTGAAAGAACGGCAGAATGCGCGGTAGAATTCCCCCCATCAGCACCACGCCGCCCAGAGCACCGCTGCTGAGGGCCAGATTGCCCGCCACCGACCCGAGAAAGCTGCAAAACAGGGTCAGCGCCCGGTGCGCATGGGGGTCCGACCCGGCCAGCGCACGGGCGGTCACCTCGGCGGGGGCCAGGGCGTTTTCCATACCGCTCAGGGTTTGATGCAACAGGGCCAGACCGCTGCCGCACAGCAGGTGCTCGGCGGAGACATGATCATCCTGCCCCTTGGCGCGCAGGTCGGCGCGGATGCGGGCCAGAATGTCGGCCTCGCCGTCGGTGCGGGCGGCAAGGGTGACGTGGCCGCCTTCGGTGGCGACCGGCAGCCAGTGACCATCCGGGGTCGGCACCAGCAGGGCGACCCCCAGACCGGTACCGGGGCCGAGCACCGCAACCGGGAACCCGGCCATGCTTGTTCCATCGCCGATGCTGACCCGGTCGGCGGCAGTCAGGTGCGGGCAGGCAAGGGCATTGCCGACAAAGTCATTCACCACCGTCAGCCGGTCCCAGCCCATCTGTTGCCGCAGGGCCTGCTGTGAAAAGGTCCATGGGCTGTTGGTCAGGGCGACCTGATCCCCCCGCACCGGGCAGGCAACGCACAATGCCGCGCGGCTGGGCGGGGTCGGAAGGGAGACACGGCCAAGGTAAGCGATCAGGGCATCGGCCAGCGACGGATGGTCGCGCACAGCCAGCGTTTGCTCGTGGTGCCAGCCGGGCTGTTGGTCGAAAACGATGGCAAAGCGCGCATTGGTCCCCCCAATGTCGCCAATGACGGCGCAGGTGCTCATGGGCTATCGATGATCCTTATCTGGTTAGAGCAAATCCCGAGCAGATGGGTCCATCTGCGACGACGTATTTGCTGAAAATACAAGATATTAGAGCATTTGAAGTGATCCAGGGAGAACGGAAAATGCTCTAGAAAACCGTGTCGGTGATGGTCAACCGTCGTTGCCGTTGCGCTCACGTTTTTCCTTCATGTATTGCGCCAGCTTTTCAGCCCGCCAACTGGTGGCAAAAGCCTTGGCGGCGACCCGCTGCCGCTCCATTTCGACCCGGTTCTGCTCGGTCTGCTGGCGGCGCTGTTCGACGGCTGCCATCTGGGCGGGCGAGGGGGCATAGGGGCGAATCTGGGTGTTCAGACCAGCGGGGGAGCCCATCGGAACGCGCGCCTGCGCAAAAGCCTGTGGCACCGATGGGCCGCCGGTTGGATTGGCGATGTTCAGGGCATTCCACTCTTCGGCAATCTTGACCCGATAGCGGTTGGCGTACTCGGGAGTCGCGGAGTGATAACGGACGGCGGCAGCCTGCCACGAGCCGGTTTCCTTGAACAGGTTTTGCAGGAAATTCATCGCATAGCCGACATTGACCGCCGGGTCAAAGGCCGCTTCGAGGCTGGGAAAGGCGTCGCCGTGGTAATACAGGTTGATCTGCATGCAGCCGACATCAATGTTGCGCACGCCGCGCCGTTGCAGGCGGTGGACTTCGGCTACCGCCTCTTGCTTGCTGGCGAAATAGCGGCCTTGCCCTTCGGCCATCACCGTCCACGGCCAGGCGGTTTTTTCCTGCCGGGTTTTATCGTAACGACCGGATTCAACAAAGGAAATGGCTGTCAACAGGTTGGCTGGCAGCCCGCCCATCACCCCCAGACGGTCGGTTTGCAACCGGCACAGCATGCCGTCAGACCCCAACGGCAAGGGTTGCTGCTGAGCGCGCGCCGGGCTCGCCGTCAGCGCCAGCGAGGCGCCAAGCACGGCAGCAGAGACGGCAGCAAGGGACAAACGACGACGCATGGGCTGTCCTTCGGAAGGCCTCGGTCTAGGGGGAGGCTCGACTCCTGATGATCGGTATCCCGCAATTATGTCCAACTGTCCATGCCAAACCGTTAACGGTCCGGGGGTGGGGGTAAAAAACCTTCTGGCGATCAGGGATGTGCTATTTGCACAAAAATGTAACATGACTTAAAAATGTGCTTGCAGGGTGGGGTGAAAACCATTACATTGTGCATTGCAGCAACACGGCGTCTCTGGCCGCTGCGTTGTCTGCCTTTCTTGGACGTTTCCTCCCTAAACTTTCAGGGGCCGCCATCTGTGCGGCCCTCTTTTTTTGTTTTCAGCGGGATGTGCGTATGTACCCTTCTTCCTTGAAAACCCGGAAACCGGTCATGCCTGAGAGAATGCTGTTACATTGCGGCTATGAAAGACTTCAACTGGCTGCATGATCAAGGCAGGTTTTCTCTCCGCATCGGAACCGGAAGTCGCCCGGATCATGTATCTGGACGATGATACCGTCTAACGGTGGCACCGGCGATGGTGCGAGGGTGGGGTCGACCACCGCTCACTGTATTCAAGAACTTTCTGTTGCGTTGCCCATGGTATGGGCAGCGTCAGTCCGTGACGTTGTCGAAGTCGTTGTTTTCTAACTCTGTATCCTTTCCGCGTCGCTTCCGCTCCAGAAACCGTTCGCGGTGATGGCGGATATTTTCTTTGGATGGTGATGATGCAGTCGGCGAGGCCACTTTAACTTTACGGAGGAACGCGTAGGTGGGATCCGTCACGTCATCACTGACATCCAGTCTGCTGCCGTCCTCCGATAAGGTGAACAGCAATGCGTCAAACATGGCATGAATATCAGCCCGCAGCAGAATGCCGTTTTCCGGCCGATTATCGGGTTTATCTCCATCCCGAAACGGCTTGATATGGGCCGCCTGGAGTGCTGCCGGGGTCTCGCAGCCGGTGATGGCGCACTTGTTTCCGTAAATATGCTGTAACTGAGCAGAAAATTGCTGTTGCTCGGGCCGAGACTCTATCTCGCCGAAGTACTTCTGACGCTCCTGTTCGGTATTCGCATCGCAGTCGCTTATCGATTTGTGTCGAATGCGCTCATCACCATTGCGGTCTTTTCCCCATTCAACAACAATATGTGGAATCTTGTCGACAGGAGTCTTGAAAATCGCTCCAACGGGAACGCGACATTTTATAAGTCGTAGCAAATCATCATTATTGTATTTAAATAATTCTTCCGTTGCGCGGAACCTAACCGGTCTTCCGCCTAGAATTGTAATCAGTCCGGATTTCTCAAATATTGCTAATATATGCGATCTCTCATGGAATTCATGCACAGAACTATTTGTTGTATCTATTATATCTTCTTGGCGAAGGGCATCGAACACATCTGGAAACCACTTGCATAGTATTCTATGTATTCCGCTCATGGCAAAACCTCATTTGATATTTTTCATTTAAGCGACTCATCCGTGTCCGATTGGCGGCAGGATATCCCGATCTGTCCACAGGGATGAGGCCACCTCACTTTCGGTACGGCCATGCGAACATCATGGCTCTTCTTTTCCTGCCACATGTATTGCGGCAATTTTTAGCGTTTCACGTCACCGCTGTTTTCGTCTGCTATTTGAGACTCCCTCAGAGTAGTTTGTTAACTTTTGATTCTCAAGAAAGTGAGTTCAAAATGTTGGTTCATTTTTCATGAAACCGCAGAAAATTCAGCAAAAAAAGCCTTGGGGTTAACAAACAATGCTCCCTAAACTTTCATGGGCTGCCATCTGTGCGGCCCTCTTTTTTTATTTTCAACAGGATACGCCTATAACCGCCCCGCCGGATGATCCAAACACAGCCCGGCTGCGTAAACGAAGGAGATGACAGACAAGCTGGGAGATCGGCAATGTCCCTTCGTTTCCTGTTGACGGTGGTCCTGTTTACGGTGCTGCCGCTCAGCCCGCCCCATGCACAGACCGATGCCCCTCCGGCGGCCCCAATCCCGCTGGCAAGGATCATTGATCCTTTTGCCCTGTATGGCGATACGATCCGCTTTTCTGTCTGGCGCAACGGGCGTCAGGTCGGTTCCCATCTCACCCGCTTTACCGATACCGGCGCGGGTGTGCGGGTGGACAGCCAGCTTTCCCTTGAAATCCCGTTCCTGATGATCACCGCCTACCGCTATGACTACCGCTCCTCGGCGCTGTGGCGTGACGGGGTGGTGGATCAGCTGAGGGCGTCGGTCGATGACGACGGGGCGCTGTCGGCGTTTGAAGCGTACAGGGACGGGGAGAGTCTGGTGGTGGTCCGGGACGGCGCGACGGAGCGTTTTCCGCTGCCGCTCTATCCGACCAATCACTGGAATCCGAATGTTTTGGGGGCGACGGCGGTTCTCAATACCCTGACGGGTCGGCTCAATCAGGTGGCGATCGTTGACCGTGGGGAGGAGACGGTGGAAACCGCCCACGGTCCCCGCCCGGCCCGCCGCTATGAGTACACCGGCGATCTTCAGGCCGAGGTTTGGTACGATGATGGCGGGCGGTGGGTGAAGCTGCGCTTTCAGGGGCGGGATGGATCGACCATTGACTATCGCTGCGAGCGGTGCCGTGTGGGCGATGCCCGGGCTGCGGAGGACAAGTCATGAGCAGCCGGATTGCGTGGGTCACCGGGGCCGGAAAGGGGATCGGGGCGGCGGTCGCTGTTGCGTTGGCCCGTGAGGGATGGACTGTTGCGGTATCGGCGCGGACGGCGGACGATCTTGAACGTTTGGCTCGGCAGGTGCGCGATGTGCCCGGCGGCATTCACCCGGTTCCCCTTGATGTGACTGACGAAGAGGCGGTGGCGCGTGCGGTGGCCGTCATCGAGCAGACGCTGGGGCCGATCGATCTGGCCATTCTCAACGCCGGAACCCATCGTCCGATGGATGTCGATGATTTTTCCTGCGCCACCCTGCGGCGCTTGTGGGAGGTCAACGTGATGGGCACCAGCCACTGTCTGGCGGCCGTGATGCCCCGACTGACCGCCCGGCGGCGCGGGCGGATCATGATGGTGGCCTCGGTGGCCGGGTACATCGGGCTGCCGACGGCTGCCGCCTATGGGCCCGGCAAGGCGGCCCTGATCAATCTGGCCGAGAGCCTGCATCCGGGGCTGAAGGAGCGCGGTGTGACCCTGCAACTGGTCAACCCCGGCTTTGTCAAAACCCCCCTGACCGACAAAAACGACTTTCCGATGCCGTTCCTGATATCGGCGGAAACCGCTGCTGCCCGCATCATCGCCGCCACCCGCTCGCACAGCTTCGAGGTGACCTTTCCGCGCCGCTTTACCTGGATGCTGAAGGTGATCCGCTGTCTGCCCTATGGCCTGTCGTTGCCGTTGATCAAAGCCATCACCAGAGGGTGACTGCCATGCACGCCGAGATGTCATCCCGCCTTGCCGCCTATGCCCGTGCCTTTGAAACCCTGTCACCGGACACGGTGGCGGACCTGCTGGCTCTGGTTGATCCGGCGGTTCGTTTCAAGGACCCGTTCAACGATGTGACGGGCCGCGCCGCGATGGGGCGGATTTTACAGCACATGTTTGACACCACCGATCAGCCGCGCTTTGTCGTCCATCATCAGGTCCTCGACGGCTCAACCGGATACCTGCGCTGGACCTTCCGCGCCCGCATCAAGGGAATCGGCGACTGGTCCGTCGAAGGCATGAGCGAGGTCAGGCTGTCCGGGGACGGGCTGGTCCTCGCCCATGTCGATTACTGGGATGCGGCGGAACAGTTTTACGAGCGCCTGCCCCTGCTGGGGACGGTCCTGCGGTGGATCAAACGGCGCCTGACCGCGCGGTGATAGCAAAAGTGGGAACCGGTTTTGCGTATCATCACTGCGGCACGACAAAAGCGCAGCGCGGTGATTACCCCTTCACCTGCCGGAAAACGAGGGTGACCTCACCGATCTTCAGCCCCCATTTCGAGACCGTGGCCTTGTTCATCAGGATGCCGTCGTCCATCAGGATCATCCAGTCGTCAAAGGCGACCTGCCAGGTGCGGCCAGAGATGGGCAGATCAAGGTCATAGGTCCAGCGCAACACCGCCCCTGCCAGCTCGCCCCGCGCGGTCCCCACCACATCATCGGCACGCCCTTCATACAGGCCGTCGCCAGCCTTGCGGATGGTCCAGACACGCTGCTGCGTTTCTCCGTCCGCATAGGAAAACCGCTCGTCAAGGACCAGCGCGCCCTCGTTGTTGAGGGTGCCGGTGATGTCAACGGTGAACCGGCGCTGAAGGGTGCCAAAGCGGTCATGGAACAGGCCATAGGCCTTGGTTTTGCCGACAAAGTACTCTTCCAGCGACAACGCCGGGGTGGTTGAGGCGAAATCCTGAGGTGACATGGTGGTGCATCCTGTAACGATGGACAGGGTGGCGAAGATGACGGCGAAACGCCTGAGAGCACGAAACATGGGGTACTCCTGTATCGGTCAGCGCTTATTGATCACGGCTTGCGGAACCCTCTCCGGACAGACCGGACTGCCGCCGTGCCAGTCGTGACACGATGGCCCGGTGGCGGCGGGGGGTGAGGGGGTGGTGCCAGATCAGCACGATGGCGGCGGTTTTCAGCACCACCGGCAGACCGGCATAGATCGCCAGCAAGGGCCAGACAGGGTCCGGCCCGTCCTCGACCGAGGGGGTGAAGCCCAGTGCCTCCAGCAGTGGCAGGCCGAGGCCGACAGCCAGCGCCAGCGACAGTTTGCTGGCCATCGACCACAGGGCAAAATAGATCCCGGCCCGCCGCTCGCCGGTCCGCCAGGTATCAAAATCAACCACATCGGCCTGCATCGCCGGGGGCAAGGCCAGATCGGCCCCCAAAGCTGCCCCGGTCAGCAGGCAGATCACCAGAAAGGCAAGGTCGTCTCCCGGTGCCAGAAACGGCACGACGGCAAAGGCCAGCACCGCCACGGCCATCGCCGCCGACCAGCTTCGCGGCTTCCCCCAGCGGGCCGCCGCCGCCGCCCACAGGGGCAGGGCCAGAATGGCGGCCAGAAAGTAGGCAAACAGCAATCCGTTGCGAGTCATCTCGTCGGTTTGCAGTCCATGGTCGAGGTACAGCAGAAAGGTTGCCGCCGGCAGACCGTTGGCCAGACCATTGATCCCCCAGGCGATCAGCAGGCGCATGAACGGACCATTGTTCCACAGGCTGAGGATGCTGTGCCACGGGCGCAGCGGAGGCCGGGGGGAGGTCTGGTTCCGGTCAGGCCGGGCTTCGGGTACCATCCATACCAGTGTCGCAAGGGTCACGCCGCCCAGCATCAGGGCCAGCCAGGCGATGGCCTGCATCGGCTCGACCTGATCGGCTCCGAACGCCTCCAGCAACACCGGCAGCAGACCCGCCAGCAGGATGCCTGCGACCATGCCGCCTTCCCGCCAGCCGGTAATGCGGGTGCGTTCCCGCTGATCACGGCTGAGGTCGGCCCCCCAGGCGGTATAGGGAACGGCGATCAGGGTCCAGCCGAGGTAGAGCAGCAGGCTCCACAGTGCCAGATACATCTGCCCGGCGCCGGGCGGCGGAGAAACCAGCGCGATCAGCGCGGGCGCAGCGATCATGCCGCCCAGTACTATCCACGGCTTGCGCTGCCCCCAGCGGGTGGGGACGCGGTCGCTGAGATAGCCGACGACCGGATCGGTCACCACGTCAAACACGCGCGCCAGCATCAGCGCGGCACCGGTTGCTGCCAGCCCCAATCCCACCGTTTGCGCATAGTAGGCCGGCAGGAAGACATAAACCGGCAGGGTCGGCATGGCGAGGGCGAGGGCCGGTGCGGCATAGGCCAGCAGATGACGATGGGGCAGGGCGGGGGGCAGGGCCGGGGGCAGGGCAGGGGCGTTCATCACCTTATGGCCGTTCCAGCAGGAAATGGCCGACATCAATGGTTCCGGCCCGGAATCCTGCTTCGCAGTAGGCCAGATAATAGCGCCACAGCCGTTTGAAGCGGTCGTCATACCCTTGAGTGGCAATGATTGGCCACGCCCGTTCAAAGCTCTCGGCCCATGCCTTCAGGGTCAGGGCATAGTCAAGCCCGAAGAACTGTTCTGCGGTGATGCGGAATCCTCCGCGGGTTGCCGCCTGCCGCAGTGCCTCCGGCGACGGCAACAGGCCACCGGGGAAGACATACCGCTGGATGAAATCACAGCCCTTGCGATAGCTCTGGAAACGGTGATCGTCGATGGTGATCACCTGTAGGGCGGCCTTTCCGCCGGGACGCAGGCGGGCTTGAAGGCTATCGAAATAGGTGGGCCAGTATTTTTCCCCCACCGCCTCGAACATCTCGATCGAGGCAATGGCGTCGTAAGTGCCGGTTTCATCGCGGTAATCGCGCAAGGCAATCTCGACCTGACCGGACAGACCGCTCCGGGCCATCCGCTCGGTGGCATAGGCGTGTTGTTCGGTGGACAGGGTCAGACCAGTCACCCGGCAGCCGAAATCCTGTGCGGCGATTTCGGCAAAGCCGCCCCAGCCACAGCCGATTTCCAGCACCCGCTGACCGGGCTTCAGCTCCAGCATCCGGGCCAGACGGCGGTACTTTTCGCGCTGCGCATCGGCGAGGGTTGCCGTGTCGGGGGTAAAGCAGGCCGCCGAATAGCTCATGGTTTCATCCAGCCACTGCTGGTAAAAGGCGTTGCCCAGATCGTAATGGGCCGAAATGTTCCGGCGGCTGCCCGAGCGGCTGTTGGGGCGGACCAGATGCCACAGGCGGTTGACCACCCGGCTGAGCAGGCTGCCCGCCAGCGTTTCCTGTAGGGCTGCTTCGTTGAGGGTTGCCAGAGACAGCAAGCTGGTCAGCTCCGGACTGTCCCAGTCGCCGTCCATGTAGCTTTCGGCCAGCCCGATGTCGCCGCCGAACAGCAGGCGGCGCGCCACCCGGTCGCTGTTGAGGGTTATGTGCCCATGGGGTCCGTCCTCGCTCCCGGCAAAGGTCATCGCCTGCCCATTCGGCAGGATCAGACGCAACCGTCCGTGCCGCAGGCGGTCAGCGGCGGCGATCAGGCTGCGCAGGGCCCGGGAAAGATCGGGGCTGACCGGCCCGGCTGACAGGGCAGAGGGTGAGCGGGTGTCAATCGGCATGGCGGATCACTCCGGCAGTCAGGGCTGTGGGGACCGAGGCACGATGGTAACGGCCTCTGGCGGCGGGGAGGGGCGGGAGAAAAAGGGCATACCCTTGCGCCACAGCTTCAGCGCTTCCCAGTGGATGCCGGCGACGACTTTCAGGGTCATCAGCGGATGGGTCAAAAGCAGACGGATCAGGGTCCGGTCGGTCAGCTCGCGCCGGTGGCCGATGAACCGGGCGTCAAGCAAGGCTCCCCCGGCGTTGGTTTCATGGATGGCGAGGATGGTCTTTTCTCCCGGCACCAGAATGCGGAAGTCGTAATGGGCGTCCATGGAGATGAAGGGCGAGACGTAAAACCGCTTGTCGCAGCCGTGGCGCACCACGCTGGACGCGGGATCGCTGACCGGCAGCAGGTAGGTGTGGCGTTGCCCAAAGGTGTTGCGCACCTCGTAGAGAACCGCCGTCAGACAGTCGTCGGCGTCATGACAGAAAAAGACGGTCAGCGGATTGAAAACAAAGCCAAACAGACGGGGATAACACAGCATTCCGATCCGTCCACCGGTGGCGCTGATGCCTGCCCGGCTCAACTGTTCTTCCACCCACGGCCTCAGCGCCGTTCCGTCTGCGGCCCCATGGTCGCGGTCGAACAGGGAAAACAGATTGAACCGGTTGTGGGAAAACCCGCGCAGGGTGCGGTCAAGCTGCCCCAGTTCATCAATGTCCAGATAGAGGGAAAACACCCGGTATTGCAGCCGGTGAGCGGTGGGCTGGTGGCGCTGGTGCATCACCGACCCGACATAGGCACCTGATCGCAACGGCTCTGACATCATCGGGCCTCCGCCGTGGGGTGCCGGGCTTGCCGGACCGGAATGCGGCCGGACTCGTTGTCCACCGACCATGGCCGACGGACATCGCCCAGTTGCTCGGCGACGGCCAGACCGGATTGCAGGCCGTCTTCGTGGAAACCCGACCCGAAATAGGCACCACAGAACCAGGTGTTCCGCACCCCTTGCAAATCCCACAGGTGGTGCTGGGCCTCCAGCGCGGCGGTATCAAACATCGGGTGCATATAGTCAAAGGTGCGCTCGACGCGCTGCGGATCAGGCTCGATCACCGGGTTGAGGGTGACGAAATAGTCCCGCTCCGTTTCCAGCGGCTGCAGCCTGTTCATCCAGTAGGTCACGCAGACGTGGTTTCTGTCCGTACCGTCCCGGCGGGTCAGATAGTTCCAGCTCGACCAGGCCGTCCTGCGTTTGGGCATCAGCCGGGGGTCGCGGTGCAGCACCGCCCTGTTTGCCTGATAACGAAAGGCCCCCAGCCGGTGCCGTTCCTGATCGGACGGATCAGCAAGCAGGGACAGGGCGTCATCGGCATGGGTGGCAATCACCACCGCGTCGAAAGGATGCTCGCGGCCTTGGCTGTCTGTTACCATCACCCCGCCGTTGACCCGGCGGATGGAGGTAACGGCATCAGCGAGGCGCAGCCCCAGCCTTTGCCCGGACGCAGACCCGGCGATCAGGCGGTCAAGATAACGGCGGCTGCCATGGCGCACGGTGCGCCACTGCGGGCGGTTTGTCAGTTGCAGCAGGCCATGGTTGACAAAGAACCGTAAAAACGACGTCACGGGATAGGCGCGCATGTCCATCGCCGGAGACGACCAGATCGCCGCCGCCATCGGCAACAGGTGGTGATCAACAAAGGCCGCCGAGTAGCCACGGGTGTCAAGGTAGGTGCCCAGCGTCATGACGTCAGGCAGGCGACCAGCGGCAAGATCACGCGGCGCTTCCTTGTAAAAGCGCAGCAGGTCGCGGGTCATGCGCCAGAACCGTGGACGCACCAGGTTGCTGCGCTGGGCGAACAGGCCGTTGATGTCCGACCCGGCGTATTCAAAGCCGCCATCGTCCGCCGAGACGGCAAAGGACATGTCACTGGCGGCAGTTTCCAGATCAAGGTGATCGAACAGCGCGCACAGATTGGGATAGGTGGCCAGATTGTAAACGATGAACCCGGTATCCACCGGCACCGGGTTTTTCCCGTCGTCAACCATCACGGTGTTGGTGTGCCCACCGGCACGGCCCTCCTGTTCAAAAACCGTCACATCGTGCTTTTGCGACAGCAGCCAGGCGGCACTGATGCCCGAAATGCCGCTGCCGACGACCGCGATGGACTGGCGGCGGGGCTGTCCCGGGGGGAGTGGATCGGTCATCGCAGTCATCGGACAATCCTTCTGTGGCCTTTTTTGGTGTATTCAGCGTTTCTACGGCAGCCCGAAGACGCTGGATCACCACTTGCCGCTCTTTTTTTACGCCCCCATAGTCAGGGATGCGGCAGACGCTGCCGCCGCTCGGTCTTTTGACCAGCCGGATAAAAAAAGTGCCGGTGAGTGATCCAGCGACCGCTGTGTCGCGTAAAGGACGGTATGAATGCGCCCCATACCCCATGCCCGCCCGGGCCCGAGCCTTGCTCTTCAGCACGCACCGTCTCGCCGATGGATGGCGTGACCGGCTCGCTGCCGTCGATGACGGCTGCGCAAGGCGCTGATCTGGTGATGGCGGTGGCCAGACAGCGGGACAAGGCTGCCTATGCGGCGCTGTACCGCTATTACGCCCCCCGCATCACCTCGTATCTGATGAAGCAGGGGGCGACGCTGAGTGAGGGTGAAGAAATCACGCAGGAAACGTTTTTGACCGTCTGGAGCAAGGCCGATCAGTTCGATCCGCACAAGGCGGCGGTGTCCACCTGGCTGTTCACCATCGCCCGCAACAAACGGATTGATGCCTTGCGCCGACAGACCCACATCGAGGTCGATGACGCCGACCCGTTGCTGGTCCCCGAGGCTCCCGCTGATGGCCATGATGTTGTTGATGCCAGGGAGCGTCAGGAGGCTGTGGCCGAGGCCCTTGCCGCGCTGCCTGCCGATCAGGCGACCGTGATGCGCCTGTCGTTCTATGAAGATAAAACCCATGCCGAGATTGCATCGGCGTTGAACGTGCCGCTTGGAACCATCAAGTCGCGGCTGCGCCTGGCCTTCAAGCGCGTGCGTGCCGAGATCGCCGGGCGGTATGGCTCTGCAGGAAATGCACCATGACCCACGACGCCCGTCACCATATCAGCGACGAACTGATCGTCTCCTATGCCGCCGGGGCCTTGTCCGAGGCGCAATGTCTGGCGATTGCCTCGCATGCCACCTATTGCCGTCAGTGCCGACGCAGGATCGAAGACGCCGAGGCCCTCGGCGGGGCCTTGCTCGATGCCCTGCCAATGACCCCGGTTCCGCCGCCGGACGTTGATGCCCTGCTGGCCCGGCTGGAGGAGGGGGATGCCCCCCCACCGGAACGGCGTGATCCTCCTGTCTTGCCCACAGCGTTCGCGGGGCTGGTTGCGCCGCGCCCCTTGCAGGCCTTTCTCGCCAATCGTTCGTGGTCCCGGCTGGCTCCGGGGATTGAACAGGTCGTACTCGGGACGCAGGGACCGGCCTCGGCGCGCCTGATGCGGTTTGCTCCCGGCATTCAGTTGCCTGCCCATGGACACCGGGGGCTGGAACTGACGCTGGTGCTCACCGGCAGCTATCACGACGTGACCGGAACCTATCGGCCGGGCGATCTGGCAGAACTGGACCAACGGGCCCATCACCAGCCGGTCATCGGGGCGGATCAGGACTGCATCGCTCTGGTGGTCACCGAAGCTCCGGCCATCTATGACCGGCTGATCTATCGTCTGTTGCAGCCGTTCATCGGGCTGTGAGTCTTGAATGTGACTCCACAGGACACGGCAGTTGGGGGGGCAGTGCCCCCAACCCCCTATTTTTCTTCAAGAATCAAATCAATGGGGTCCGGGGCTTTAAGGCCCCGGCGAGGTGTGGAGCAGCGCTCCACGTCCTTGCTTCCTTACTGTCGTGTGCTGTGGCGTTAAATTTAACGCACAATGCTCTAGAACCTCTGCGGCGCAAACGGGGCGAGGGAAATCTCCGGTGTCCGGCCTGCCGCCAGAGCGGCCACCAGTTCCGCCGTTCCAGCCGATTGCGTCAGGCCCAGATGGCCGTGGCCAAAGGCATAGATCACCCGCTCGGCGGTCGGCGAGTGGCCAATCACCGGCAGGCTGTCGGGCAGTGACGGGCGGAAGCCCATCCACTGGGTGCCGCCTTCGGGGGCAAAGCCGGTCAGGAAGCTCTTGGCCTTGCGCAGCAGGATTTCGGCCCGTTTGTAGTTGGGCGGAAGCTGAAGGCCACCAAGCTCGACGGCCCCGCCGATCCGCACACCTTCACCAATCTTGCTGACCACAAAGCCATGACGGCTGAAGGTGACGTGGGTGCGCAGGTCAAAATCACACGAGGCGAAGGTGGTGTTGTAGCCGCGCTCGGTTTCCAGCGGGATTTTATCCCCCAGTCCGCGGGCCAGATGATGGGACCAGGCTCCGGCGGCCACCACCACCTGCCCGGCCCGCAGGCTGCCTGTGCTGGTCACCACCTCAACCCATGACTCACCGGGGGTCAGGGCGCGCACCTCGGCGGTATCGAGACTACCGCCTTCGGTGACAAACTGTTGCGCCAGATGCCGGGTCCACTGGGCCGGGTCCACCACATTGATCCAGTCGGGGGTAAAGCCCGCGTGGGTAAAGCGGGGGTTGAGGCCGGGCTGGATCTCGGCAATGGCCTGTTGGCCTTCGATCAGGTCAAAGCGGATGCCCTGCTGTCGACGGGCCTCCCATGACGGCAGGCTGGCCTCGAATTCGCTTTTTGATTCAAATAGTTGGAGCTGGCCTTCGCGGCGAATGCGTGTTTCGCCGTCCACCGTCGGCAGCAACCGTTCCAGAGCAGCCCGCGACAGGGTCATCAGTGACGATTGCGCCTTGACGCCGCCCTCGTAGCGATCCGGCCAGCTCGCCCGCCAGAACCGCAGCATCCACGGCGCAATGCGTGCGGCATAGGCCGGGCGGATCGCCAGTGGTCCCAACGGATCGAGCAGCCATTTCGGCGCTTTGCGCATGATGCCCGGCGTGGCCAGCGGCTCGATTTCGGTAAAGGCAAAAGCCCCGGCGTTGCCGCTTGATGTCTCGGCGGCAACACCGGTGCGGTCCAGCAGACGGACGCGGTGTCCTGCGCGCAACAGCGCCAAAGCGCTGCTCACGCCGATGATTCCGGCGCCAATAACAATGATTTCCGGTGCTTTTGGCTCTGTCATGCGGACCTCGGGGCTTGGAAGAAGACGCCCGTCGTGCCAAAGCTGACGGGCGGTTCATTTTTTGCTCTAAAGAACAATACCGGTTCGGAACGGGTCTTGCGGCAGGAAGAACAGTTTGCTCTCGGCCATCACATAGGCTTGTCCGGTGATCGAGGGAATGACGCCCCCGCTCGGGCCGGTGCGATAGGACAGGCGATAGGTGCTGCCAATGACGCTTTCCTGCACAATTTCCTCGCCTTCGGCCAATCGGCCAGCGGCGGCCAGACAGGCAAGGCGGGCCGAGCTGCCGGTCCCGCAGGGCGAGCGGTCATAGGCATTATCCGGGCACAGGACAAAATTGCGGCTGTGGCCGGTGGGGGTTTCGGCGGGACCATAAAAGATCACGTGATCCACCGTCAGCCCTGCCTCGGCCCCAAATCCTTGCGCGATCACCGCCTGCCGGACGGCAATGGTGACCTCGGTCAACTGCGGGATATTGGCGGCAGATACCGGGATCGGGCTGGGGTCAACGATAAAGAAGGCATTGCCACCATAGGCCAGATCACCGGTAACAGTGCCGATGCCGTCGATATCGACCGACAGCCCGCTGGCGATGCGACGGCTTTCGACGTTGGTGACCGTCACGGTGTTGGCATCTTGCACGTCAACCGTCACCACCCCGACCGGGGTCTCGATCCGGTGGCTGCCCAGCCCGATGCGGCCCATGTGGAACAGCGTCACCGCCAACCCGATGGTGCCATGGCCGCACATGCCCAGCACCGCTTCGGCATCGAAATAGATGACGCCGGTAACACAGGTCTGATCCACCGGCTCGACCAGCAGGGCGCAGACCATGGCGGGCTGCCCACGGGGTTCGAGGATCACCGAGCGGTAAAAATCGCGGTATTCCGTCGCCAAACGCTGTGCCCGCCCGGCCAGCGGCCCGGACCCAAGGTCCGGACCACCATCGAGAATCACCCGCGTCGGCTCGCCGCCTGTGTGGCTATCGATTACATGCATTCAGAAATCACCCCACCTTGCTTCGACCAGTTGGCAAACCATGCCTTGAACTGCGTGAACTGCGCTTCGCAGAATTTGGCCTGGGACGGAGACAGAACGTCGGTTTCGTTGATGTTCAGTTCATAGCCCTGTTCGCCATTCAGCACCATCAGGTGCTTGAAGTAGAGCACCAGATCGACGCCCTCGTCAAATTTGGCAAGAACGGCAAAGGCTTCGGCCAGTTCGCGGGCACGCGTGTCGGCTTCGGGGCAGCCAGCGGCGGCGCGCTTGGACAGGGCGACCTGCAACAGGGATTCTTTCGGCAGCACGGTGCCGATGCCGGTGATGGTGCCGACGGCGCCACACTTGACGATGCCGTGATAGACCTCGGTATCGACACCAACCATCAGCAGCACGTCATCATCCTGCGAGGTGATGTGCTCGGCGGCATAGCTGAGGTCGGCCTTGCCACCGAATTCCTTGAAGCCGATCAGGTTGTTGTGCTCGGCGCGCAGGGCAAAGAACAGGTCGGCCTTGGTCGAATAGCCATAATAGGGGCTGTTGTAGATGATCGCCGGCACGTCCGGGGCGGCATCCAGAATCGCCTTGAAGTGGTTGCGCTGGGCCGCCACCGACAGGCTGCGCGACAGCAGACGGGGGATCACCATCAAACCGGCGGCACCGACCTTTTGCGCATGGGCGGCATGGGCAACGGCAGATTTGGTGTTGACGGCACCGGTCCCGACGACGACCGGCACCCCGGCTTTGGTCAGGCGCTCGACGCCTTCCATCCGCTGTTCGTCGGTCAGCAGCGGCCAGTCCCCGCACGACCCGCAATAGACCACGCCCGACATCCCGGCGGCGATCAGCTCTTTGCCCTTGCGCACCAGCGCGTCGAAATCGGGCTGACGGTCAGTGGTCAGCGGTGTCAGCAGGGCGGGGATGGTGCCGAAAAACACGTCTTTGTTCATGGGAGGAGGCTCCATAAGGTGGTCACTGGGGGGTAGGGAAAGCCAACCGGTCGGGACAGCCCTCACCGGGCCGCGCGCAGGATCCAGTCTGGCGGAGAAGACGGGGCAAGGCCGGTGCGGGCCGCCTGGGCGCAATCGGCCAGCGAGCCGAACCGCACGGCCCGACCGCTGAGGCCCGGCGCGTAATGGGCATATTTGCCGGAATTGGTCATCAGGACTTTGGCCTGCGGTGGAAAGACAGGTTCAGAGATCGAGCACCAGCAGAGGTCGGAAACAATCGTCACCCCCGCCGCGCTCAGTTGGGCCGCTACGCCGTTCCGCTCGATCTGTTGCCGGGTTCCCCGGCCCACCGTGACGATCACGGATACCGCTGGCGCACGCTGGCTCCCGGCCGTCAGGGCTGCAAAGGTGGCGCACTCGGCGGCGGAAAAATGCGGGCTGCCGAGGGCAACCAGATCAATCTGTGCCGCCCCCCGGTTCAGCCTCTGCCAGGCATCGGCAAAGTCCTGCGCGCTCAGGGGGACGGTATCGGCATCGGGGTCCGCCGGGCGCAGTCCTTCGGGGGTGATCCCGGCGATATGCAGCATGGGGGCGGCAGAGGTGGTGCCAAAGGCCGCGCACAGGGCTTTCAGGTCATCCTCGGAGGGCTGTGTCTGTTCCAGCCCGCAGATCAGCGGAATGCGGTCGGGCGCGGCCTGCCCGACCAGCCAGCCCAGCAGCGGCCAGAACGACTCATCGGCGTCTGTTGGCATGGAAACCGTGACCACCCGCCGGGCGGCGCGGTTTTCGTCAAGATAGACGCCCGAGTACGTCGCCCGCCCGGTCAGGGCAATGCACAAATCCATGAAATCGGCATGTTTGACCGTGCGCGCACCCAGCACGCTGTTGGCATGGATCACCGCATTGCTTTCAGCCCAGGCAATGGCTTCGTTGGCCGCCGGGCGGTCGGCCAGCAGATAGGGGGCACAGGTAAAGCTCGGCTGTGCTCCCATCTCGACATAGGCATCGGCAAGCTGTGCGGCAGCCGTGCCAAAGTCGATGGGGGTGCCTTGCTGTTGCCAGTTTTCCCGGTCAACCGAGATGGCATTGGTGGTCGTCGGCACGCACACCCGTCCGCCCTTGTCGGCCATGGTCCGGGCAAAGGTCAGCAAAGCCGGGCTGGCATAAATGCAGCCGTCGATATGGACGCGGCTGATATCCATCAGGCGGGGTGCGCCCTGCACTGCGGCCATCGCCACGATGATGTCCATTGCCAGCCGGGCCGCTTCGCCATTCCTGCCCGCCAGACAGTCCTGATCGCCCGGACTGAGGGCGATCCCTGCCGAAGACAGCGGTGCGAGCGGCCATGTCAGATCCCCGGCCCGCAGGTGCGTCGGCGAAATCTCGGCGCCGGGCTGCTGTGCCAGCGCGTCATATTCTGCCGAGGTCAGCCGCAGCACCGCAATCGGGCGGTCAAACATGCGGGCAGCGATCAGTGCCCCCAGCGTCAGAATCTCTTCCGACTCCCGGAAAACCAGCGCGCATGGTGCGGTTCCCTTCAGGGCCAGCCCCAACAGAACGCCGCTGCCGGTACACGATCCCCGGCTGGTCGGCATCATCACGATGTGACCCGCCAGCGACGATCCATGCTGCGGATGGAGAGCATCAATGATCTCGCCGGTCGCCGGATGGACGCCGCCCCAGACGCTCAGTCCTTCCTCGCACACGAGGATTGGTCCCTGCACAGAGGCAGGTGTAATCAACGTCGCCATGGTTTCCTCGCGGTGTGTCGGGAGCCAACTGCCAGCCCGGCTGCGCACCAAAAGAGCGGATTCAGCAATTTTGGGCTAAAATGGTCTTTCAGAGCTTTTCAGCGCCGCAGTTGCAGCAGAAAATCTTGCGCTGCCTGCTGAAATATGCTTAAACGATCATAACTGGTAAGAAAAGAAAAATATGATGCGAACGGAAAAAAAAGTGCCTCAGACGGCCGAGATCGAGACGGACGCCGACGACTGGGAAGTGGAGCGCCTGCAACTGCGCGAAACCCTCGGGAACCGGATGAAGGCTGTTCGTCTGGCCTGCGGCTTTACACTGGAAGCGGCGGCGCAAAAAGCCGGGCTGGCACTTTCGACCATCCACAAGATCGAAAATGGCCGGGTTTCGCCCAGCTATGAAAACCTGGTCCGCATGGCCCGTGCCTATGACATCGGGATGGAGCGGTTGTTTTCCGCCGATCACGAGGCACAACAGACCACCCGTCTGGCTGTGACGCGGGCCGGTGCGGGCCGCAAGGTCAGTTCCAAGAACTTTGAATACGAGATTTTGTGTAACGAGCTGGCCGAGAAAAAGATCATTCCGCTGGTGACGGTTGTTTCCCACCGGGCTCCGCTGCGCCCCGACGAGCTGGAAGCCCATGACGGAGAAGAGACGTTATACGTCCTGTCCGGTCAGGTTGAGCTGGTGGTGGAACATTATCAGCCGGTGCTGATGAATCCCGGTGACTGCGCCTATTTCGACAGCACCATCAAACACGGGCTCCGGGCGATTGGCGAGGAAGAAGCCAGGATTTTCTGGGCCTGTACCTATGTTGACGTGGACAAGTAACCTCTGCGCGAGGCTTGGCCACCCATCCTGTCCGTCAAGGAGACCCTGTACCAATGGCTGAGCCAAATACCATTCCGTTCGATGTGCTGCTGGCACGCGTCGAAAATATCTTTGTCCGTCATGGCGTGCGCCCGGAAAGCGCAAAGGCGGTGGCGCATGTGATCGTGGCGGGCGAGCGTGACAACTGCAAATCCCACGGCATTTACCGGATTGCCGGGTGCCTGCGCGTGCTGGCAGCGGGGAAGGTGGACCCCAAGGCGGTGCCAGAGGTCCACGACAACGGCAAGGCGGTGATCGAGGTTGATGCCAAAGGCGGGTTTTCGAACCCGGCGTTTTATGCCGCCAGGGACCTGTTGGTCAGCCGCGCCCGCGAGATGGGGCTGGCTGCGCTGGTGATCCGCGATTGCCTGCATTTCTCGGCGTTGTGGCACGATGTCGAGGCATTGGCCGAAGACGGTCTGGCTGGGCTGTCGATGTGCCCCAGCTATTCCTTTGTTGCCCCGACCGGTGGCAAGGAACCGTTGCTGGGAACCAATCCGCTGGCCTTTGGCTGGCCTCGCCCGGACGGAATACCGCCCTATGTGTTTGACTTTGCGACCAGCGTCGCGGCCCGTGGCGAGATCGAGCTGCACCAGCGGGCGGGCAAGCCGATCCCCGAGGGCTGGGCGGTTGACCGGGATGGCAATCCGACCACCGACCCCGATGTGGCGCTGGACGGGGCGATGCTGACCTTTGGCGGTCACAAGGGCTCGGCGATTTCCACCATGATCGAATTGCTCGCCGGGGCGATGCTGGGTGAGTTCATGAGCAAGGAAGCGCGCGAGTTCATGGGCGGAACGACCCTGCTGCCCCGCCATGGAGCCTTGATCCTGGCCCTTGATCCCCGGACCTTCGCCGCCCGCAGTGGCCGCGATCCGATTGCCGAGGGCGAAAAGCTGTTGACCGCCATCGGTGCCCAGGGCGCTCGCCTGCCGTCGCAGCGCCGCTTTGAGGCACGGAAAAAGGCCCTGCGTGACGGCATCGTGCTCAGTGATGCCGAACTGGCACAGCTTGACGAGTTCGAGGGTGTTACGGCCTGCTGACGCAGGGACAGTGCCCTGATCGTTGGTTCTTTAAAGACAATCACGGGGAGATGAAACCATCTCCCCGTGATTTTTCTGTCTGTCGTCACCAATACTTAACGCACGCTGGCAAGGAACTTGCGGGTTTCTTCGTGCTGGGGATCACCGAAAATCTGTTCCGGTGCGCCAATTTCAGCCATCACCCCGCGATGGAAATAGGCCACCCGATGCGAAACGTCACGGGCAAAGGCCATTTCGTGGGTCACGCAAATCATCGTCATGCCTTCTTCGGCCAGCATTTTCAGTGTCTCCAGCACTTCGCCGACCAGCTGCGGGTCGAGGGCCGAGGTCACTTCGTCAAACAGCATGTAATCCGGTGACATGGCCAGCGCACGGGCAATCGCCATCCGTTGCTGTTGCCCGCCCGACAGCATCGTCGGATAGGTTGACAGCTTGGCCCCCAGACCAACGTGCGACAGCTGCTTTTCACCAATCGCTTCGGCTTCGGCCTTGCTCAGCCCCAGCACCTTGCGCGGTGCGAGGGTGACGTTTTCCAGCACGGTCAGGTGCGGAAAGGCGTTCCACTGCTGAAAGACAATGCCGATCTTTTGCCGCAGAGTATTGAGGTTGGTGGATTTGGCGTGGACCTCGATCCCGTCAACGATCACCTTCCCCGAGGCAATCGGTTCCAGCCCGTTGATGCAGGTCAGCAGGGTGGACTTGCCCGACCCCGACCCGCCGATAATGGTCACCACTTCGCCCTTGTTGACCGTCAGGTCAATGCCTTTAAGCACTTCAAGCGGGCCAAAGGATTTGTGCAGGCTCTGGATCTCGATCATTTGGACCACCGTTTTTCAAGATATCCGCCGAAACGCGCAAGGGGGAAGCTGATGAGAAAGTAAAAGGCACCGCAGACCAGCAGCAGGAACAGCGGTTCTTGCAGGCGCGTAATCAGGATTTGCGTTGATTTCAGAAGCTCGGTCACCTGCACCACATAGACCAGCGCGGAATCTTTCATCACGCCCAGCGCAAGACCGATCCAGGACGGCAGGGCAATCCGGGTCGCCAGTGGTGCAACGATATAGCGCATGTCCTGAAACCAGGTCATGCCCAGCGACCGCGCCGCCCGGCGGGTGGTGGACGGAACGGCCTGAATGCCGCCGCGGACGATTTCGGCGCAGTACGAGGCGGTATACAGCGACAAAACGATGCAGGCGATGGTAAAGCCCGACGTCTCAAGCTGTAGCACCATCCCGACAAAGGCATTGGCCAGCACCAGCTGGATCAGCAACGGGATCGAGCGGAAAATATCGAGGAAAAAGACCAGCGGCATGGCAAGGATCGTGCCGAGCTGGAGCCTCAGAACCCCGAAGATCACCCCCAGCACGGTCCCGGTTGCCACCGAAAGGGCGGTGACCAGAATGGTCATTCCGGCCCCCTGTGCGAGGAAGACCACGTCCGAGAGTGTGAGCGAAGTGGAAAACATCCGTTATCTCCCTCAGTAACGGAACAGCCGCGCCGCCAGAAGCCGTGCTCCCAGGGTGATCAGCTTGGTGATGAGGTAGAAGATGACACCAGCAATCGCGAACAGCTCGAATGTGCGGAAGGTCAGCGCATTCAGGTCCTGGGTGACACCGTAAAGGTCCGAATTCATCCCGACCGTAACCCCCAGCGAGGTCATCAGCACCGCCCAGACCATCTGGTTGGTCATCGGCAAAAAGGCAACGCGCAGCATTTGCGGCAGGACGATATGGCGGAACGCCTGCATTTCGGACATGCCGAGTGAGCGACCGGCGCGGATTTGTGTGTCGGGGATTGCTTTCAGCGCCCCGCGGAAATTTTCGGCCAGATAGCCCGCGTTGTTAAAGGTGATACCGATCAGCAGCGAGGTGAACGGAGACAAATGAATCCCGAAACTGGCGATGCCAAAATGCGCCATGTAAATCTGGAACAGGGCCGGAGTGTTGCGGGCAATTTCGACCCACGTTCTGGCAATGGCCCGCAGCGGAGCCACCGGGGACCGGCGCAGGACGGTCAGCACAATGGCGAGCACGATGCCAATCAGCATCGACAGGATGGCCACTTCCATTGTGGTGGCGGCACCGTCCAGCATCTGGGGCAGCCGGGCCATCGCCTGGCTCCATTGGAATGTGTAATCAAACATGGTGGCGTGCCTGCTGGAGCAAAATGAAGAAAGCGGCGCGGGGATACCCCACGCCGCAGCTTTATCGTCGCCCGATCAGCGGTAAATACCGTGAATGGTCAGATCGGCCGGGTCATTTTTGGAAATCCACTTGTGATAGAGTTCAGCATAACGGCCGGTGCGGACCTGCTGGTTGATGAACAGGTTCATGTAGTTCAGCAGGCCGTATTCTTCCCGCTTGGCGATCAGGGCGACATAATCCGGCACCATCGGGGTCTTGCCGGCCAGCGACAGGCCGGGGAACTTGCCGGTCTTCATGTTGGCTTCGGCGACTTCGGTGGTGGCGACGGTGGCGTCGATTTGCCCCTGGGACAGGGCGAGGAACACGTCAGCCTGCGACTGATAGGGACGGAACGCCCCGACGCCCCAGCCCTTGACCTGCTTTTCGGCCCAGATGGCTTCGTAGGTTCCGGCGGTGGCGCCGATGGTCTTGCCCTTCATGTCTTCCCAGCTCTTGATGCCTGCCTTTTCATTGGCAACCACCACGTCTTCGAAGGCGTAGTAGGGAATGGTCATGCCGACGGTCTTGGCCCGTTCCAGCGTGTCCGAGGTCGAGGCAACGCCGACGTCCACCTTGTTGGCCATCAGCGCCGGAATACGTTCCGGGAAGGTCGTTTCCACGATCTTCGCTTCGACGCCCAGTGCCTTGGCCAGATCCTTGCAGTAGTCAACGTCAAAGCCCTGGGGTTCGTTCTTGTCGTCACGCATCCCCATCGGCGGGAAGTCGAGCACGACCGCGCAGCGCAGCTTGCCCGAGGCGATAATGTCGTCGAGCTTGTCGGCCTGAGCGGTGCCGGAAGCGCAGACGGTCGCGATGAACGCAGTGGTCAGAAGGAACTTTTTCATGTCAGGTGCCACTCCTTGGGGTCTTTGGTCAGGATGGATAAATTTTCTCTATAACGCAATAAATTTTCACAAAAGAAAAACTCTGGCGCAATGGGAAAATTTTGTCTAATTGTTACAGGCACTCTTGACACGCGTCCCCGGCGCGTTACCGCACGACACCCTTCGCAGGCCACACGGTGGTTTGCGAACAGAGAATGGGAACAGCACCATGACCTTCGTCCCCCATGGCAAACACCTCATTGCCGGGAAGTGGATTCGCACTGGCCAGACCTTCCTGTCCCGCCCGGCCCATGGGCCTGCGCATACCGTTTCGGTCGGAACGGCCGACCTGGTTGATCAGGCGGTGTGCGCTGCCGAAGAGGCCTTTTGGGGTTACAGCGCGCTGACCCGAGCGGAACGGGCAGCGTTTCTGGAGGCCATTGCCGACGAAATTGAAGCCCGCGCCGCTGACCTGACCGCCATCGGAACGCAGGAAACCGGCCTCCCCGAAGCCCGCTTGAACGGGGAACGCGGGCGGACCACCGGCCAGCTTCACCTGTTTGCAGAACATATCCGGCAGGGGGATTACCTCGACCGCCGCCATGATCCCGCGCTGCCCCAACGTCAGCCCTTGCCGCGCCCGGACCTGCGGATGATGCAGCGCTCGCTTGGCCCGGTGGCGGTGTTCGGGGCATCGAACTTCCCGCTGGCCTTTTCGACGGCGGGCGGTGATACCGCTTCGGCGCTGGCGGCGGGCTGTCCGGTGGTGGTCAAGGGCCACGAAGCCCACCCCGGCACCAGTGAACTGGTTGCCGAAGCAATCCACGCCGCCATTCTCCGCTGCGGGATGCCGCACGGGGTGTTTTCGCTGGTGCAGGGCGGAGCGATCGAAGTCGGGCAGGCGCTGGTTCAGCATCCGCTGATTCAGGCGGTGGGCTTTACCGGCTCCCTGGCTGGCGGGCGGGCGCTGTTTGACCTGTGCGCGCAACGGCCCGAGCCGATTCCGTTCTTTGGTGAACTGGGGGCGGTCAACCCGATGTTCATGCTGCCGTCGGCGGTGGCCACGCGCGGGATCGAGCTGGGCAAGGGCTGGGCTGGCTCGTTGACCATGGGGGCCGGGCAGTTCTGCACCAATCCGGGGATTGCCGTGGTGCTGGACAGCCCCGAGGCGGATGCCTTCGTTGAGTCCGCGCGCGCGGCGCTGGCGGAAATGGCGGCTCAGGTGATGTTGACCGATGGCATCGCGGCGGCCTATCGCGCTGGTGCCGAGGCGATCAGCCAGCAGAGCGGTGTAGACAGCCTGGTGACCTCTGTCGCCGAACCGCGACAGGCAAAGCCATTCCTGTTCAAGGTCAGCGCCAGCGACTGGCTGAACAACCATATGCTGTCCGAAGAAGTCTTTGGGCCGCTGGGGATCGTGGTGGTCGCCGGTGATGCCGGGCAAATGGGGGAGATTGCCCGCAGCCTTGCCGGGCAGTTGACCGCCACCCTGCACATGGATGACGCCGATGCCGTGCAGGCCCGGCGCCTGATGCCGATCCTTGAGCGCAAGGCAGGGCGGGTTCTGGCCAACGGCTTCCCCACCGGCGTCGAGGTCTGTGACAGCATGGTTCACGGGGGGCCTTATCCGGCCTCGACCAACTTCGGCGCGACCTCGGTCGGGACGATGGCCATCCGCCGCTTTGTGCGTCCGGTTTGCTATCAGAACATCCCGCAGGCGCTTCTCCCCGCCGATCTGCGGGATTGAGCGGTGATGGCCTGCATCCCTGTGGGTGCAGGCCGCTTTTTCTCCTCTGGGACAGGACGTTTTCGCATGCGCTCACGCATCAACATCAGCGTTGTCGGCTGCCATGCCGAAGGTGAAATTGGCGATGTGATCATCGGTGGGGTGTTGCCGCCCGCCGGGAAGACCATGATGGAACGGATGATCGCGATGGAGCGCGACCACGACCATATCCGCCAACTGCTGATCTGCGAGCCGCGCGGGTCCGTCGCCCGCCATGTCAACCTGATCGTCCCGGCCATCTCGCCCGACTGTGCCGCCGGAGCCATCATCATGGAGCCGACGGAATACGTCCCCATGTCAGGCTCGAACACCATCTGCGTTGCCACCGTGTTGCTGGAAACCGGCATGGTGCCGATGCAAGAGCCGGTCACCCGCTTCAAACTGGATATGCCCGGCGGCATTATCGAGGTCACCGCCCACTGTCAGGACGGCAAATGCCAGTCGGTCACCTTCCGCAACGCCCCTGCCTTTGCGGCTGTTCTGGACGGCGTGCTGGAGGTCGCGGGACACGGGACCATGGCCCTTGATATTGCCTATGGCGGGATGTTCTTTGGCATCGTTGACGCCAAGGCACTGGGCTTTCAGGTGACGGCGGACGAAGCGCGCGATCTGGCCGTTCTGGGGGAAAAGATCAGGAAGGCCGCGCGCGAGCAATTCCCGGTCACCCACCCGGACTTCCCCAATGTGCGCGGGGTGTCGATCGTACAGTTTGCCATGCCGTTCGAAGGCAGCGGCACGGTGACCCGCAACACCTGCATTGTGGCTCCGGGGCGCTCGGACCGCTCGCCGACCGGAACTGGTACCTCGGCCCGGATGGCCGTGCTGCATGCCCGTGGCCAGATGGCTGTCGGGGATGAGCTGATCCACAGCTCGATCATCGGCTCGCGCTTTGTCGGTAAAATCCTCAGCGCGGACCAAACCAATGGCCGGGCGACCATCATTCCCCAGATCACCGGTCGCGCCTGGATTACCGGCACCCATAACTACATGCTCGACCCCGACGACCCGTGGCAGGCGGGCTATATGCTGTCCGACACCTGGGGGGTGACGCCGACCCTGAAGCAATAGGGCAGAGGACACGACACGCAGAAAACGGGTGGATGCGGGCCAGTTTCTCTTCCACCGAAGTCTTGTCTGGAGTGGTTACACCTGACCACGCCAACAGAACGTCTCGCCTGAGAGCATCCAGGCCTGCCGCCCTACTCCCCCAGCGGCTCCAGCCGATAGCGCCCCAGCCCCTGGGCGGCGTGGCTGCCTGCGTGGCACGATTGCCCGGCCAGCAGCAGCGGCCAGAACGGGGCCAGATCGCCTGCGATGACCATCGGGCCGACCAGTCCGTCCATCTGGATCGGGGTATTGCCCTGTCGGCGGGACCAGCGTTGCCAGCTGACCATCTGTAAATGCCCGTTGTCGATGCTCAGGCTGGCGGCCTGGGCGCGCAGGTCGTCCCGGTCGATGGTCACGGCACAGTCCAGCCAGCGGGCCATGCCGCACACCCGGCTGCTCAGGCTGGAAAACAGCGAGGTGATGTCGCTGTGGACCACACCACCCCGGCGCAGGTTGAGTGGGGTGACAAAGCGCAGGATGGCCGCAGGGGGGACCGCTGGCTGGGGCAGGTGCTCGCGGACGGTCAGGCGGCGGTCGATCGGTTCCAGCGCTGCCTGTAGCCCGTCGGGCATGCCGACCCCGTTGCGCAGGCCCTGGGTCCAGGCTTCGGCGGCGTTTTCCAGCCAGTCGGTGGCAAAACCGAACAGGGTCAGGCGCAGGGCGACCGTTCCGTCGGGGCCGGGATCGACGGCGATGGTATAGGGCTTGGGGAATTCCAGTCCACCCCGTGGCGGACGTTCGCGGAACAAGGGATCATAGGGACAGGGTGGCGACCACGGGCAGGGTTCCCCTCGCTGGGCGGGCAGCGAGGCCATGCGCAACAACTGCTGCCCCCAGGCACCGCGCAGCCTGCCGGGCAGGGCAAAGTCCTTCGCCAGATCGGCGGCGGTCCAGCCGCGCGGCGGCTGGCACAGGGTCACAACATCGGCATGGAACCACGAGGCCAGCAGCTCGTCCATGGTTGCCGTGTCGGTGGGGGTCGCCAGACGGTCGAGGACCGGATCGGGGAGGGTGGGGGTCTGGTGGGCGGGCGTGTCGCGCATAACGATTTTACTTCATATGGGTACGTGCATGACGGGTGGTGCCGGAAACTATGCCACAGCAGGGGGCACGAGGCGACGGTGAAAATACGCCAGCCCGGCATACAGGACGGCCCTGTCTGTTTGTCCCTTTTGAGCGTTGATATTTTCCGCCCGCTTGTCGGTCCGTTATGCGTATCACATTCACGACAGGTTTGTTGGGTATGGGTCTATTCTGGAGGGAAAATGGACGTCTTTATTTTCGGGATGCTACGGTCCGGCACGACGATGCTGACCAATTTGTTGACCAACGCCCCGGAGCAAATTGTTTTGATCGAGCCCGGCATTACCCGTGGCGATATGGGGCTGCATGTTAAAAAGCAAATTGAACGGCTGGGGCCGACCTGTTCCGATCAGGAATGGCTGGCGGTCAGCAATCCGCTGAAACGCTTCCAGCGTCACGCCGTGCCACATCTTCAGGGAGCCAAATGGGGGGTGAAGGAAGTCAATCCCTATGGTATCCCGGAATTGCTGCAAAAATATCCTCCGCGCAAGGTATTGCTGGTTGTCCGTGACATCCGCGACATCGTTGCCAGTGCGGTGGAAAAAGACGAGCGCCTGAACAGCAACATCAGTGACGACTGGATTCTGAAGCGGGCGCGGGATACCTATGACTGCCTGTTGATGCTGGAACGGACCATTCCGTCTTTCATGCTGCGGGTTCTGCATTACGAGCGTTTCGTCCAGGATGCCGACTATCGTCAGGAGCTGTCTGACTGGGTGGGCTTTTCCTTCTCGGGCGATCTGGCCCAGCGGCTGGACATTTATGGCCGCGACTACGAAGCGCAGCGGCACGACAGCACCATCGGTGCCCGCAGCCTGCGCCGCTATCAAAAGCCGGGCAGCGAACGGCAGGCGGCGATTGTCGAGACCGCCGCCCGTCTGATGAGCGATTATCAGGCGCATTACGGCTATGGCGGTGACGATGCCGACCAGACCGTCGCACCGCAGGATGCCGGGCCGGATGCCTTCCTGTCCCAGTTCGGCCTGCGGGCCACCTATACCGACGATGGCCGGGAAACGCGGGTGGTCGGCTTTGTCGGCAACGATGCCTTGGCCGGGCCGTCGGCGCGCTCGGTCCGCGGCACGCTGCCCTCTGGCGGGACCGGCAAATACCGGGTGGTCTGCTTTCACACCACCGACGACCTCTATGCATCGCGCGCGGCCAACCTGATTGCCAGCCTGAACACATATGGCATTGATCACGCGGTGGTGCCGATCGAGGTCTCGGACTCGTGGGAAGCCACCTGCAGCCGCAAGGCAGCCTTTGTGCGCGAACAGTGGGAACAGAGCGATGTGCCGGTGGTCTGGCTGGATGCCGATGCCACCGTCGAGGCCGAGCCGTCGCTGTTTGCCGCGCTCGATTGCGACTTTGCGGTGCATAAGGTCAAGGGCTGGGAGCTGGCCTCGGGCACGCTGTATTTCGGCAAAACCGGGCTTGCGCGCGCACTGCTGGACCAGTGGGTCACCCGCTGCGACGCCGACCCACGGGGCTGGGACCAGAACCACCTGCAATCGGCCTGGTGCGATATCAGCGCGACACGCCCGTTGCGCACCATCTGGCTCCCCCAGCCCTATCTGCAAATCTTTGATGCCCCGCGCCGCAAATCGGAAACGCCGGTGATCATGCACTGGCAGGCCTCGCGCGACCTGACCGGCGAGAAAACCAAGGCCACCCCGCTGGAGCTGACCGAACAGGGCAAGGAACAGCGGCGGGCCAACCATCTGTGGCGGTCCGCCGAAGACCTGGACTGGATCAACAACGGTGGTCGGGCAGAGGACCTGACGCAGCCCTACGCCTTCCCGGAAGGCTTTGATGTCGGTGGCGCACTGGCCGCAGCCATCGACGGCGCTTTTCCGGTGCTGGAGGTCGGCTGTGGCAATGGGCGGATTGCCTCGCTGTTCGAGCCGGACGCCTATCAAGGGGTGGATATCGCTCCGGCAGCGATCAGGGAGGCCCGCCGCCGCTTGCCGGATCATGGTTTCCGCCTGATTGATGACGGCTTTGCCTATCCTCCGGCGGGCTGTGTGCTGTTTTATGAGACACTGCAGCACCTGGACGGCGCCGATGCAGTCAAGGTGCTGGAAACAGCCTGCGCCAGTGCCAAGCGGGTGGTGATCGCCGAAGTGATGGATTCCCGCTGGCGGCGGGGCGGGCTGCCTGCCTTCTTCAACCGCGACCCCGAGCTGTACATTCTGGCAATGCAGAGCTTTGGCCTCCGGCTGGTGAATGCCGCCAAGTATATCCACGCCCGCTACGACAGCCTGCAATGGCGCAATGGCTGTGACTCCCGGATCAGCTTTTTGACCTTTGACCGGGGGTAAGGAGAAGCGCAGGAGGTCAGAACAACAGCCGGACGGCCTCCTTGCGCTCGGCGGCGGTCCGGCTGTTGAGGAAAATTTCCAAACCTCCTTGACATGTATTGTTGTGGTTCCTACTTACTTTTAGCTGTTTCAGCTAGCCTCAATATAAGGGGATGCCTTAATGCCAGATGAATCCAACGTGCCAACGCCAACGCCAACGCCGACGCCGACGCCAGATCCGTCAGAAATCCGTGACCATCTAAAGGAAGCCGAGGATCTTTCTCGGAAAATTTCTGAAGATATCAAAAACGCTCAGTCAATTAATGATGACGCGACTTCGGATATACCCCCAGATCGTGTTTCTCTTGACAATACGCCGTTTGGTGAGGAGGTAATTCGTTTGCGGGAGGCGGACGAGCAATTGCAGGAGGCAAAGTCAATATTAAAATCAGCCTTGGAAAACCCGAAAAATGCGTCGTCAACGCAAATTAGTCATGCGATCGGCCTCGTTGAAGAGGCAGGGGATACCAGTCGAGATTGTGGGCCTATCCCAAAGGTTGATAACGAGGATGGCTTTTAAAATATTTGTAGGCAAAAAGATTTGGGCGGGGCTTTTTCCCCGCCCTTGTGTGTGGCAAGCTACCGCTGGGTGTGATGCTGATCATGCTCCCAAGGTGTTCATGGCCGGATGTTTGGAAGCTTGCATATCTCACGCATATCCCCGCGTGGGATAACTGGCACCTTGTGTGGCCTTGTGGCATAACGGGCTCCTCGTGCCACAGGAAGCCAGTGACCCATGATCCGCTTTGACACCATCACCAAAAAGAACGGCCACCAGATTTTGTTCCTCGAAGCCTCGGCGGCGTTGAACCGGGGGGAAAAGATTGGCCTTGTCGGCCCCAACGGAGCGGGGAAATCGACGCTGTTCCGCATGATTGCCGGGGTCGAAACCCCCGATGACGGACAGGTGGTGTCAGAGAAAAACGTCTCGATTGGCTATTTCAATCAGGACGTGGGCGAAATGTCGGGCCGTACCGCTGTGGCCGAGGTGATGAACGGTGCCGGGCCGGTCAGCACCATTGCCGAAGAACTGGCCGCGCTGGAAGCTGCCATGTGCGATCCCGACCGGATGGACGAAATGGACGCGCTGGTCGAACGCTACGGCGAAGTGCAGGCCCGCTTTGAAGAGCTGGGCGGCTATGAGCTGGAAGGCCGGGCGCGTGAAGTGCTGGCGGGCCTGAGTTTCAGTCAGGAGATGATGGATGGCGACGTCGGGGCGCTGTCCGGTGGCTGGAAAATGCGGGTGGCGCTGGCCCGAATCCTGTTGATGCGGCCTGATGCGATGCTGCTTGACGAACCGAGCAACCACCTTGATCTGGAAAGCCTGATCTGGCTGGAAGGCTTCCTGAAGGGCTATGACGGCGCGCTGCTGATGACCTCGCACGACCGCGAGTTCATGAACCGGATTGTCAGCAAGATCATTGAAATTGATGGCGGCTCGCTGACCAGCTACTCCGGCGATTACGAGTTCTATGAACGCCAGCGCGCCCTCAATGAACAGCAGCAACAGGCCCAGTTTGAACGCCAACAGGCGATGCTGGCCAAGGAACTGAAGTTCATCGAACGGTTCAAGGCCCGCGCTTCGCACGCCAGTCAGGTGCAGAGCCGGGTGAAAAAGCTCGACAAGATCGAACGCTTTGAACCGCCCAAGCGCCGTCAGGTGGTGTCGTTCGACTTCCCGCAGGCACCACGCTCGGGTGATGACGTGGTGGTGATGAAAAACCTGCACAAGGCCTATGGCAGCAAGGTGATTTATCAGGGCCTGGACCTGACCATCCGCCGCAAGGAACGCTGGTGCATCATGGGGGTCAACGGCGCGGGCAAGTCCACGCTGCTGAAACTGGTGGCCGGGACCACCGAGCCGGACAGCGGCTCGGTGGTGGTCGGGGCCAGCGTCAGGATGGGCTATTTCTCGCAGCACGCGATGGAAATTCTCGATGGCGAAAACACTGTGCTTGAGGCTCTGGAAGCCGCTCATCCGCGCGCCAATCAGGGCGGACTGCGCACGCTGGCGGGCTGTTTCGGCTTTTCCGGCGATGACGTGGAAAAGCGCTGCCATGTGCTGTCCGGCGGGGAAAAGGCCCGGCTGGTGATGGCCTCGATGATGTACAATCCGCCGAATTTTCTGGTGCTCGACGAACCGACCAACCACCTTGACCTCGACACCAAGGAAATGTTGATCAAGGCACTGGCGTCCTATGAAGGCACCATGCTGTTCGTTTCCCACGATCGCCACTTCCTTTCCACCCTGTCCAACCGGGTGCTGGAACTGACGCCCGAGGGAGTCCACCAGTATGGCGGCGGTTATACCGAATACGTCGCCAGCACCGGTCAGGAAGCGCCGGGGTTGCACTGAGCGGTTGCCCCCGCGGGTTCGGCGGGCTGAAAAACCGGGGCATGTTTCCTTTGGCCGCCACGACAGGCTGTCGTGGCGGTTGAAAGCATTGTCTGATAAGATCACATGGGCCGCATCATCCGGACAGAACCCGAGCAGGGAGAAAAGGTATGACTGCGATACCAGACAAGGAGCTGCGTCAGCTGCTCAGGAAGAAGTTCCCGTTGTTCACTGTGCTGCGCACCAAGCGCCACCTGCGGATTTCCAATCCGGCCACGGGAGGATTCGTTATAGCCCCGATTTCAGGCTCGGACTGGCGGGGTCTCCGCAATCTGGAACGCGATCTTCGCCGACTGGAAGAAGGCTGCGGGTACGGCGTGCAGTACCACTAGACCAGCGTGCGTTAACTGTGACGCAGGCACGCTGGTCTAGCCTTTTGTAGTGCTGCATTGTTGTTGCGAAAACCGGTTCCCGCTTTTCGCACAACGCCGGGTCTTTCATGCCGCATTGTTTTTGCGAAAACCGGTGCCCACTTTTCGCACAATGCTCGAACACCGTAAAACCTCCTCCGCCCCGTTCTGGACGGGATGGGGCGGAGAGGTCTGCCGCGAAAAATAGATTGCATATCATCTATTGGCATGCCATCTATTTTCCATCATGACAGATTCCCCTCCTTTCCGCTTTGACTCCGCTGATGGTGATCTCCGTCAGGAACTGGGGTTTCATCTGGTGCTGCTCGCCCGTCACTGGCGGCAGACCGTTGACCATCACTTGCACGATGCCGGGCTGAGTGATGCCACGTGGCGTCCGCTGGTCTACCTGCACCGGCTGGGTGATGGCGTGCGGCAGAAAGACCTGGCGGCGGCGATGGGCATGGATGCCTCCAGCGTGGTGCGCCTGCTGGATATCCTGATCCGGCGCGGGCTGGTGCGGCGCAGCGATGATCCGGTTGATGGCCGGGTCAAACGGCTGTCGCTCAGTTCCGAAGGCCGCACGGTGCTGGCCGAGGTCCAGCGTCTGCTGCTCGCGGTCGAGCATGATTTACTGGCCGACTGTGATGAAGACGACATCACCCGGATGATGGGCATCATGGCCAAAATCGCCAAAAGACTTGCCAAAGAACTTGATGGGGGGCGTGATGACTCTGGGGTTTGATCGCGCCCGCCTGCCGTTTACCCTGCGCACGGCGCTGGCCAGTTCGCTGGCGCTGCTGGTGGCGACGCTGCTGCATCTCGATAGCCCGCAGTGGGCGGCGATGACCGTCTGGCTGGTGGCCCAGCCAACCCGTGGCCTGTTGCTGGAAAAAAGCCTCTACCGTGCTGCCGGGTCGGTGGTCGGGTCGGCGGTCGGGGTCGGGCTGGTGCTGCTGACCCACGGCCATGTCGGGGCTTTGGTGGCCGGGCTGGTGCTGTGGGTTGGCCTGTGTGCCGGGGTCGGCAACGTGTTGCGCCACTTCCGCGCCTATGGTGTGCTGCTGGCGGGCTATACGGCGGCGCTGGTGGTGCTGGTGGACTTGCCGCATCCCGACCATATCGTCGGCATTGCCGGTGAACGGGTGCTGGCGGTGCTGATCGGGGTGGCAGTGTCGGCGCTGGTCAGCGGTCTGCTGGTCCCCAATGCCAACGAAGACGACATTCGCGCCCGGTTGCGCCAGATCACCAGCGATACCTTGCGCTGGAGTGCGGCTGTGCTGGCCTCGGCCCTGAAGGTGCAAGACGAGCGCTCAGGACTGACAGAACAACGGCGGCTGTTGTCCGAACTGGCGATTCTGGAAGAAATGCTTGATCCGCAAACGGCAGGCAAGATCAACAGCCGGATTTCCCTGCGCACCGTGCGGGCGCTGATTGCCGCCCTGCTGTCGCTGATTGCCGCGACCCTCAGCGCCGCCGGACGGGTCCGACGCGGGGCGCGACATGATCAGGCGGTGCTGCAAACACTGGCGACTGACCTGTCGGTGATTGCCGACCGTCTGGAGGATGCCGATGTGGCGCAATCCCTTGTGCGGTTGCGGGTGGCGCTGGCAGGCAGTGGCGGGGCGGTGCATGTGGCACTGGAGGCCTTGTTGCAGGCGGTCGAAGCTCTGGTCAGCCGCAAAGACACCCCGGCAGGGCAGACGCGGTTTGCTCTGGTGTTTCATCGTGACTGGGTGGGGGCGCGGGCGGCGGCAGTGCGGTCGATGGTGGCGGTGGGCGCGGTGGGGGCCCTGTGGTGGCTGACCGGTTGGCCCTATGCGCCGTTCATGATGATCGGCACGGCGGTGATGTCGTCGCTGTTTTCCAGCTTTGATGATCCGTTGAAGATTTTGCGCTTTGTGCTGATTGGCTCCAGCGCTGGGGCGGCGTCGGCAGCGATCTGTCATCTGTGGCTGATCCCGCTGGCCAGTAGCAATGTGCAGGCGGCGTTGCTGGTGGTGCCGTTCCTGCTGCTGACCGGGGTGGCGATGGCCCATCCCCGGACCACCGCCCCGTCACTCGATTATGCGATGGCCTTTTTGCTGCTGGTGGTGCCGGTGGTGCCGGTCCATGGGACGCCGGTGCAGATTGTCAGTGGATCGGTGGCGGCGGTGGCCGGGATTGCGGTGGCGATGCTGGCGTTCCGCTTTGTGCTGCCGGTGAACAGCGCCCAACGGCTGCGCACCCTGATGGAAATGACCATCAACGAACTGGAAGCCCTCGCCGGGCAGGACAGCATTCCCCATCCGACCCGCTGGCGGGCGCGGCTGTACCATCGCATCCTGCGGCTGGTCCGACGTCTTGATCTGGTGCAGGGGCAGGGGGTGGCCCAGCCGGTGACGGCAATCGGCGGCGGGGTGGCAACCTTGCCGGTGGGTGAGGCCATCTTGCGGTTGCGGCATCTGTCGGTGCGGCCTGACCTGCCGCGCACCGTCCGGCGGCGGGTGGAGGTCGGGTTGAAGCGGCTGTCCATGCTGTCATCCCGCCCGCTGGCGGCGGCGGTGGCGCTGGAAAAGGCAGCGGCCAGTCTGATGCTGGCTGAAGGTGGTGCAACGCTGGACAGTGAAGTCCTGCGCGACGGCGCCGAAGCCCTGCGCGAGCACCAGAGCTTTTTCCATCTGGCACAGCGGTAAACAAGGAAAACGGCGGAGCAGGAGGTGATCCTGTTCCGCCGTTTCAGGCTGATGGTGTTTTACGCAGCCGGACTCAGCGGCTCTGACGGGAAGCTGGGCGGCTGGCTGCTTTCGATGGCCTGGCAGATTTGCATCACCAGCGCATCGTTATATTTGTCAGCCACCACATGCACCCCGGCGGGCAGCCCGGCGGAGGTCAGGCCGCAGGGCACCGAGGCGGCCGGTTGCTGGGTCAGGTTGAACGGGTAGGAGAATGGCGTCCAGTTCATCCAGTGTTCCAACCCCGAGCCGGGCGGCACGTTGTGACCGGCCTCGAAGGCCACCAGCGGCAGGGTGGGGGTGATCAGGGCGTCGTAGCGGGCATGGAATTCGGCCATCTGCTGGCCCAGCGCGGCGCGGGCGTCCTGCGCCTTCATGTACTCGACGATGCTGATCCGGCTGCCCTGTTCGGCAATCGCCAGAAAGCCGGGATCGACCATCGTCCGCTGGTCCGGGCTGAGCAGGGCGACCACTTTGGCGGCTCCGGCAAACCACAGGGTATTGAACATCTCCAGCGGGTCGCTGAAACCGGGGTCAACCTGTTCGACAATCGCCCCCAGATCGGCCAGCCGGTTGACCGCCTGCCTGACCAGCGCAGCAATTTCCGGGGCAACCGAGACATAGCCCAGCGTCGGGCTGTAGGCGATTTTCAGGCCCTTGACGCCTCGGTCCAGATCCTGCTGCCAGTTCCGTTCGGTGATGGCGGCGGCGTACCAGTCGCGCCGGTCGGGGGCCGAGGTGACGGTCATCATCAGCGCGGAATCCCGCACGGTGCGGGTCATCGGCCCCAGGTGCGACAGGGTGGTCATGGCGCTGGCTGGCCATTGCGGCACCAGCCCAAAGGTGGACTTCAGCCCGAAGGTGCCGGTAAAGCCACAGGGAATGCGGATCGAGCCACCGGCATCGCTGCCCTGATGCAGCACCCCCATGTTCAGGGCGGCGGCGGCTCCGGCGCCCCCCGACGAGCCGCCCGCCGTGCAGCGGGTGTTCCACGGATTGCGGGTGATGCCATACAGCGGGTTGTCGGTCACACCCTTCCAGCCGAATTCCGGCGAGGTGGTCTTGCCCAGCAGGACCGCCCCGGCAGCCCGCATGCGGGCGCTGTAAGGGGCATCGACATCCCACGGGCCGCTGGCGCTGGTGGTGCGTGATCCCTTGCGGGTCGGCATGCCGATGGTCAGGGTCAAATCCTTGATCGACGACGGCACACCGTCCAGCGGGCCAACCGGCTGGCCTTGCTGCCAGCGCTGTTCCGACTGGCGGGCACTGGCAAGGGCTCCCTGATGGTCGACATGGCAATAGGCGTTCACTGCCGGGTTGAAGCGGTCGATGCGGTCGAGGGCGGCCTGAGTGGCTTCGACTGGCGAGGCCTTGCCGCTGGCATACAGGGCCAACAGCTCGGTGGCGGTGGCTTGCCCCAGATCGGTGACTTTGGTGCAGACAGTCATGATGACAGGTTCCGTGCTCTGGAGGATATCAGGCCGCCGTGGACGAGGCGACGCCCGCCTGAGCGACCATCGCCGACAGCAGGACGCTGGCCCCGGCGGCGAGGTCATCGGGGGCGGCGTTTTCGATTTCGTTATGGCTGATGCCGTTTTCGCACGGCACAAAGATCATCGCCGCCGGAGCCACTTCGGCGAGGAAAATGGCATCGTGACCGGCACCGCTGACGATATCCATGTGCGGCGCTCCCAGCGCGGCGGCTCCGTTGCGGACGGCCTCGACCAGATGCGGCGCAAAGGCCAGCGGCGGGAAGTCGGCGGTCGGCACCATTTCGGACTGCAAGCCGTGTTTGGCGGCGGCGGCGTCAACGGCGGCGCGGACATCGGCAACCATCTGGTCCAGAATTTCGGCGTGCAGGTGGCGCAAATCGACCGAGAACTTCACCTGCCCGGGAATGACGTTGCGCGAATTTGGGGCGACGGTGACAAAGCCGACCGTGCCGCAGGCATAGGGCAGGTGAGCCAGCGCGGTGGCGTTGACGGCCTGAATGACCTCGGCGGCCCCCAGCAGGGCATCGTTGCGCCGTTCCATCGGGGTCGGTCCGGCATGGGCTTCGACGCCGGTCAGGGTGACGTCAAACCATTTTTGCCCCAGCGCGCCGATCACCACTCCGACCGTTTTCTGTTCGGCTTCGAGGATCGGGCCTTGCTCGATGTGGGCCTCGAAATAGGCTCCGACGGCGTGGCCGGGGACCGGGCGATCACCGGCATAGCCGATGGCGGTCAGCGCCGAGCCGACGGTGGTGCCGTGCTCGTCGGTTTTGGCCAGCGTTTCTTCCAGTCCCAGACGGCCGATGAACACGCCCGACCCCATCATGCAGGGGGCAAAGCGCGAGCCTTCTTCGTTGGTCCAGGCGACCACTTCGATCGGGGCTTCGGTTTCGATGCCGAGGTCGTTGAGCGAGCGCAGCACCTCCAGCCCGGCCATCACGCCGAAACAGCCATCAAACTTGCCGCCGGTCGGCTGGGTGTCGATGTGGCTGCCGGTCATGATCGGCGGCAGGTCGGGATTGCGGCCGGGGCGGCGGGCAAAGATGTTGCCGATCTGGTCAACGCTGACCGAACAGCCAGCGTCCCTGGCCCACGCAATGAACAGGTCGCGGGCCTGCCGGTCGAGGTCGGTCAGCGCCAGACGGCAGACGCCGCCCTTGGGGGTGGCCCCGATCTGGGCCAGGTCCATCAGCGACTGCCACAGGCGGTCACCGTTAACGCGCAGGTTGGCGGGAGAAGCAGGGAGAGACATGACAGGAAACCTTTCCGCACTGGGGGGATGCGTAAAAGAAGAAAAGTGTGGGAATTAGGCGCTGAGGGCCAGATAGCGGTCCCGGATGGTCGGGTCGGCGTCGAATTCGGCGGCGGTGCCGTGATAGACCACCTGACCCTGTTCCAGCACATAGTGCCGATCGGCCAGCTTGCGGCAGACGTTCAGGTTCTGCTCGACCAGCAACACCGGCACGCCGCTGCGCTTGATCTCGCGCAGTATGGTGACCAGTTCATCGACGATCACCGGCGCCAGACCTTCGGTTGGCTCGTCCAGCAACAGGATGCGCGGGCCGTTGACCAGCGCGCGGGCAATCGCCAGCATCTGCTGCTCACCACCCGACAGGGCGTTGCCGCCATTCTTGCGCCGTTCCCACAGGCGGGGGAACAGGCCATAGACATCGGCCAGGCTCCACTGGCTGCCGGAGCGGACGGCGATTTCCAGATTTTCGGCCACCGTCAGCATGCGGAAAATGCCGCGATGTTCGGGCACCAGCGCGATGCCCCGGCGGGCAATCTCGAAAGTCTCCATGCCGACCGTTTCGCTGCCGTCAAAGGTGATCGAGCCTTGGCGCGGGGAGACAATGCCGACGATGCTGCGCAGGGTGGTGGTTTTGCCCGCGCCGTTGCGGCCCAGCAGGGTGACCAGCTCGCCCTTGTTGACGGTCAGCGAGACGCCTTCGAGGACGTGGCTCTTGCCGTAGTAGGAATGGATGTCGGTAACAGTCAGCATCAGCCTTCCTCCCCCAGATAGGCGGATCGCACCCGCTCGTCCTGCCGCACCACGGCGGGCGGGCCTTCGACCAGAATCTGGCCCCGGCTCATCACGGTGATGGTGTCGCTGATCGACATCACGATGCTCATGTTGTGTTCAATCAGCATGACTGTGTGCTCCTTGCCCAACTCGGCAATCAGCGTGGTCATCAGCGGGATGTCATCAATGCCCATGCCCGAGGTCGGTTCGTCCAGCAACAGCAGTTTGGGCTTGCCGCACAGGGCCATGCCGACTTCCAGCACCCGCTGAAGACCGTGCGACAGGTCGCCAGCCGGGGTGTTGGCGCGGGCGGTCATGTTCAGGCGTTCGAGAATCTGGTCGGCGATTTCCAGATGCTGGCGGCGGGCTTCGGTCGGGCGCCAGAAGGTCAGGGCGCGGGCGCCGTCGCGGCCCTGTGCCGCCAGCCGCAGGTTTTCGCGCACGCTCAATTCCTGGAACAGGCTGGTGATCTGGAACGACCGCGCCATGCCGATGGAAACCCGCTTGTGCGCCGGGCGGTGGGTGATGTCCTGACCGTCGAACAGGATTTTCCCGCTGGTCGGGCGGCGTTCGCCGGTCAGGCAGTGGAACAGGGTGGTCTTTCCGGCGCCGTTCGGCCCGATCACGGTGTGGATGGTGCCTGCGCGAACGCACAGGTCAACGCCATTGACCGCGTGGAAATTGCCATAGGCTTTGCCGAGGCCGGAGGTTTGCAAAAGAACGGTGCTCATTGGGCGGCATCCTTCTGTCGGGTGTCCGGCTGTGGTGGTTCAGGCGAGCGGATCAGACGGTTTTTCAGGTCCAGCAGGCCGCCCCACAGGCCGCCGCGCAGGAACATCACCACCGCAATCAGCGCCAGCCCCAACAGCATCGGCCAGCGCGGCCACAGGGCGGACAGCACGTCACCCAGCAGCACGATCGAGCCAGCCCCCAGCAGCGAGCCGAGCAACGAGCCGGTGCCGCCGATGATGGTCATGATCAGGATGTGTTCCGAGGTCGCCAGTTCGATGTTCGACAGCGGGACAAAGTTCAGCAGCAGGGCATAGAGGGCTCCGGCCAGACCGGTGATCGCCCCGGACAGCACAAAGGCGAGAACCTTGAACTGGCGGGTGTCATAGCCGACCGCCGAGGCCCGGTTTTCGTTTTCACGGATGGCGACCAGCGTGCTGCCAAAGGGCGAATGGATCACCCGGCGGGCGGCGACGAACACCGCGAGGAACAGCAGGGCGACAAAGCCGTAGAACACCAGCGGCGAGGCCAGCGACAGCAGTTCAAAGCCCAGCACCGACACCGGCGGACGCGGCACGTTCAGCAGGCCGTTGTCACCGCCGGTGACGCTGCTCATGGTATAGGCGACGAAGTAGGCCATCTGGCTGAACGACAGGGTCAGCATGACGAAGTAAATGCCGGTGCGGCGAATGGCCAGTGCCCCGATGACAAAGGCGGTCAAGGCTCCGGCGAGGATGCCGACCAGCAGGGCGGGGAACAGGCCGAAATGCCAGTGGATCATCACCAGCGCCGAGCAATAGGAGCCCGCGCCAAAGAACACGCCCTGCCCAAAGGACAGCAGCCCGGTGTAGCCCAGCAGCAGGTTCGAGGCCAGTGCCGCCAGCGCAAAGATCAGGATTTCGGTCGCCAGTGTCGGCGACGGCAGGATCACCGGCATCAGCACCACGGCGGCAACGGCCAGCAGGGTGGTGCCGCGCCAGATGGAGGAGGTGGGGGTGGTGCTCATCGCGTCAGGACCTCCCGAACAGACCATAGGGGCGCAGCATGATCACTGCTGCCATCGCGCCGTAAATCATCAGGCTGGCACCTTGCGGCCAGATGGTGGTCATCAGGCTTTGCACCAGCCCGACCAGAAGGCCGCCGACCAGCGCGCCGGTAAACGACCCCATGCCGCCGATCACCACCACCACAAAGGCGATGCCAAGGACTTCTTCGCCCAGGAACGGGTGCGCGCCACGGATCGGGGCCGACAGCACTCCGGCCACCCCGGCCAGACCGACGCCCAGCGCAAAGGTCAGCGAGAACAGCTTGAAAATGTTGGTGCCGAGCAGGGAAACGGTCTCGGTGTCTTCGCTACCCGCCCGCACCAGAGCGCCAAAGCGGGTGCGTTCCAGCAGGAACCACAGCAGCAGGCCGATGACGGCGGCAAAGACGATCATGAACAGGCGGTATTCGGGATAGGCAAACGACCCGAGGCGGAACACGCCGTCCAGACCGGCCGGAGTGGGCACAGACTTGCCGATCGGCCCCCAGATCATGATGCTGGCTTCGCGGATGATCAGCGCCATCCCCAGCGTGATCAGGATTTGAAAGGTGTGGGGCAGGTGATAGGCGCGCTTGATCAGCACCTGTTCGGTGATCCACGCCAGCAGCGCCACCCCCAGCGGAGCGACAAACAGCGACAGCCAGAAATTGCCGGTCAGGGTAACGACGGTGTAGCAGAGATAGGACCCCAGCAGGAAAAAGGCGCCGTGGGCAAAATTCACAAAGTTGAGCAGGCCGAAAATGATGGTCAGGCCGACGGAGATCAGAAAATAGATCATCCCTAGGCCCAGCCCGTTGAGCACCTGAAACAGGTACACGTTCAGCATGGCGAGATCTCCTGCAGGACGGAGCCGCGTGCGACAAAACGACAGAAAAGGAGGGGGAGAGGAGCAAAGGCCGGACCCGCTCAGGCCCGGCCTTTGCTGCGGGCGTTAGCCCATCTTGCAGCCAACGGCGTCTTCGCTGGGGAACGACCGGCCCGAGCTGATGATCTCGGCCAGATCATCGGCGTCTTTCATCGCCGATGCCGCCTTGCCCTTCAGCAGGTAATAGCTTTTCAGCACCTGATGGTCACCCTTGCGGATGGTTTCGGTGCCGGTCGGGCCTTCATAGGTCAGGCCTTCCAGCGCGCTGATGGTCTTTTCCGATACGCCGCCGCTGGTCTTGACTGCATCCAGCATCACTTTGGTCATGATGTAATCGGCGGCCAGCGGATAGTTCGGGGTGATGCCATAGGCATCCTTGACCGCCTTCACCAGTTCCTTGTTCATCGGGGTGTCAACCTGATGCCAGTACTGCGCCCCCAGATAGACGCCTTCGATCACGTCGGACCCCAGCGTCTGGAACTGGTCCAGACCGGCCGACCATGCCACCAGAATGGTCATCTGCTTGTGCAGGCCAAAGTTGACCGCCTGCCGCAGGGTGCTGGTGCTCTGACCGCCAAAGTTCAGGATCAGCAGCACATCCGGCTGGGCCGCCATCGCATTGGTCAGATAGCCGGAGAATTCCTGTTCCTGCAGCGAGTGATAGCTGTTGCCGACGTGCTCGATGCCCTTTTCGTCGAAAATAGCCTGGGCATTCGACAGCAGGGCATCACCGAACACATATTGCGGGGTGATGGTGTACCAGCGTTTGGCCTTCGGCAGCAGCTCGATCAGCGGGCGGACGGTCTGGTTGATTGCGCCATAGGTTGCCGCCGACCAGCGGAAGGTCGAGCGGTTGCATTCAACCCCGGTCAGTTCGTCCGCTCCGGCGGGGGTCATGAACACGCCGTTGACCTTGGCGACTTCCTTGCCGACGGCCAGCGCCGACGACGACAGGGTACAGCCCTGAAACAGGCGGGCATTGTCCTGCTGAATGGCTTCCTGCACCTTGCGCACCGCCTTGCCGGCGTTGCCTTCGGTGTCGATGGTGGTATAGCGCACCGGGGCACCCAAAAGGTTCCCGTACTGCTTGATCGCCAGTTCAGACCCCATGTTGGCAAACTTGCCATAGCTGGCAAAGGCCCCGGACATGGATTTCACCCCGTACAGGCTGACGGCATCGGCCGCCCAGGCATTACGGACAAGGGCCGGAGCAGCCAGCAGGGACGAGGAAGCGGCGAGGCTGGCTTTCAGGAAGGTACGACGGTCCATGGAAAACGCTCCTGTTGTGGCGCTGTGGGGTTGTGCGCCTGTTGCCTGACATGTGTTTTTCTGGTCGTGAGCGGATGTGCTTTCTTGGGATGCTTTTGTTATGGGGCGTGGTTTGGTGGGGTGCGGCTGGAACAAAGGCAACAAAGCCCCGTTGGCGGAACGGGCCTATCCGGCCAGCTGCACCGTGTTACGTGAATGGAAGGCAAAAAAGTCCTGTCTTCTGCCAGCCAGCCCGGTGGGGCGGCCCGCAAAAGGGAAGCGGTCAAAAGAAAGAAAAGGCAGGATCAGTCGTGCGGAAAATCCAGCAGGAATTTCTGTGCGACTTCACCTTCCAAAGCAACCATGTGACTTTCGGCGTCCTGCATGTGCTCGGCCATCAGACTGCGCACCGCCCCGGTATCCTGGCGGCGGAAGGCCTCCATCAGCTGGCGGTGATAGGCCACGTTGGCGTCGCCAAATTGATGGCGTTCGGGGACATAGGCTTTCTTCAGCACCACCAGATCACGCAGGAGGTCATTCAGAAACCGGCCCATGAACGCCAGCAACGGGTTACTGCAGGCATCAGCAAGGATGTTGTGGAACTCCAGCTCGGCGATGCGCTGTTCACGCTGTTCGCTTTCGCTGGTCGGGATTTTGGCGCAAAAGGCAATGTTATCCTCCAACGCCTGCAACTGCGCCGTGGTCAGCGAGGCCATGGCGGTCACCGCCAGTTCAACCTCGATCACCTTGCGCAACTGGTACACCTGCGCCCCGTCCAGATGGCGGAAATGCAGGAAATTGCGCAACGCCCGCGAGGCGGGCTCGACACTGGCCTCCACCAGATAGGCCCCACCACCGGGGCCGGTCCGCGTGCACACCAGTCCTTCGACCTCCAGCGCCTTCAGGGCCTCGCGCACGGTGCCCTTGGAACACTGGTACAGGTCGATCAGGTCCTTTTCATTCGGCAGCCGGTCCCCGGGCTTCATCTGCTCGGTGACGATGGAACGCTTGACGTCCTCGACGATCACATCGGACAGCTTGGTCCGTTTGCGGCGTGCGGGCTTCAGGGTCATCGGCGGGCTCCGCTGGCTGTGCCCGGCCTGTGGACGGGTGTCCGGCGGGCGAGCCAATTTATCTGGATTAATTGGATAGATTGGGCCACATGCTCAAAATGAAGTCAATGTGATTCTTTGCCCTATTTATCGCCTTATTTTCGTAGGGGTAAGCGCGGATTGGTTGTTAATGCATTGCGGTATAAGGATTTTTGCTGCGGTGCGGGAAGGGGGGTGTGCTCTGGCCGATCTCTTGGGAGCGGGTTGTGAGTGAAAAACCTTCAAGTAACAGTGAGTACACAATTTAGTTGCTTGTAGCTGCAATGAATCATCTTATGGAGGTTCTGTTGGCATGTGTGGAGATGCTCTTTTTACTGACAGCGATGAGGTTTCCAGTAAGCGCAAGTGATCGTCACGAGAAGTTGCGCTTTTTGAGTAAGTGTGATAGAGAATGAAGTCATGGCATAAGTATGCCTTCATTTATTTCCATAACAACTAGTGAAGATTTTGGAGGGTTCTATGAGTGAAGAAAATTCAAAAGAATATTTTGAAAAGAAATTTGAAAAGGTGTATGAGGAAAAATCACCAGACTTTGATGCTCATGTCAATGTTGCATTAGTTGGTAAGGTTAGTTCTGGTAAAAGTTCTCTTCTTAATGCTTTTTTTTATTGCTCTAGAGAAGATATTATAGCAAATGTAGGGGCAAGTTCTGGTGTTACAACTAAAATAACACCATATAAACTTGATAAAAATGTTCTTATTATTGATTGCCCTGGATTAGATGATATTAGAAAAGAAAATAGTGAAGAAACTGAGAAATTTATTAAATCTATAGATTTTGGTATATTTGTTGTGACTGGGTCTGCTGACGCGTCTCAAAAGAGAAACTTTGACGATTTGAGAAAAAATTCCGAGAATGCGATTGTTGTTTTAAATAAAATTGACGAATGGGATGATTTGGAAAATTCAGCTTATGAAGAAGTATTGAGTCAATGGAAAAGTGTTCTTGGTGTAGATAGAATATTTGGAACTTGTACCAAGGGATTTGATCCAAAAACACGAAAGTCAGCACCTATGGATATTAGAGGTGTTGATGATGTGAGGAAAGAGGTATTCAATTTCTTAGATGGGAAAGGAAAAGCGATTCTTCTTGCGAGGCATCTTAAAAGCAAAGAGACATATGCAATTCGTATTATTGTTACTGCAATCGTTGCCGCTGCTGGTGCGGCCCTCGTTCCTGGCGGAGCTGCGATCATTACTGCGGCACAGGTGATTGCAATTGAATCGTTGAATTATCTTTATAAGGGAGAAGTTCTTAGTAAAGCATCTATACTATCTATATTGCCTGCCTTTGCGGGGCAGTCATTGGGAGGGACTTTATTTTTGTGGGCAAAATCTTTTCTTCCACCCACGTTTATCCTTGAAGTTGCGGCTGTGGGTGTTGCTGTGGTTATCACATTTGCAATGTTGGCGACGGTCAATTGGATGCTCAGAAATGAGTATTCACTCAGTGATAAAGCTGCCTTGACGAGTGCTTTTCTTAAGTTCAAAGAAATTGGGAGTGAACTCAAGGGGCTGAAAATTGATGAGCTAATGAATAAGGACATAATTTCTTCTCTATTGTCACGGCTTTTGAAGGGTGCCTAATTATTTGTAATTTCCCTTCCAAAAAAACGCAAAACTCCCCCTCCGTTCCTGCCGACATTGGAACCACGCCAATGACCAACGCCAGCGGAACAGAGGGGGAGCTGCTCTGTCCCCGGTGGTGGCACGGGGGACAGGAAAGGCTCAGGCAGCCGGGTCTCAGGTCGGGAAGGCGAACGACGCCCCCGAGCGGATGCCGGTCGGCCAGCGCGAGGTAACGGTCTTCAGCTTGGTGTAGAATGCCACGCCTTCGGGTCCATAGATGCCGTGGGCCCCAAAGGACGAGCGCTTCCAGCCGCCAAAGCTGTGGAAGGCCACCGGCACCGGGATCGGCACGTTGATGCCGACCATCCCGACGTTGACATTGGCAGCGAAGTCGCGGGCGCAGTCACCATCGCGGGTGAAGATGGCGGTGCCGTTGCCGTATTCGTGGTCGCGCACCAGCTTCAGGGCGGTGGCATAGTCAGAGGCCCGCACCACCGACAGCACCGGGCCGAAGATTTCTTCCTTGTAGATGCTCATTTCGGGGGTGACGTTGTCGAACAGCGTCCCGCCAAGGAAATAGCCGTTTTCGTAGCCCTGCAACGAGAAGCCGCGGCCATCGACCACCAGCGACGCGCCTTCGGCAACGCCAGCGTTGATGTAGCCCGCCACCTTGTCCATGTGCTGGCGGGTGACCAGCGGGCCCATTTCGGCGTCGGCATCGGTGTGCGGGCCGATCTTCAGGGCGCGGACACGCGGTTCCAGCGCGGCAACCAGACGGTCGGCGGTATCCTTGCCCACCGGCACGGCGACTGAAACGGCCATGCAGCGTTCACCGGCCGCGCCGTAACCCGCGCCCATCAGGGCATCGGCGGCCTGATCGATGTCGGCGTCGGGCATGATCACCATGTGGTTCTTGGCCCCGCCCAGTGCCTGCACCCGCTTGCCGTGGGCGGTGCCGGTGGCATAGACGTATTCGGCGATCGGGGTCGAGCCAACGAAGGAAATCGCCACCACGTCGGGGTTGGTCAGCAGGGCGTCAACGGCATCCTTGCCGCCATGGACCACCACCAGCGCATCCTTGGGCACCCCGGCTTCGTGGGCCAGCTCGACGATCAGGTTCGAGGCCGACGGGTCACGCTCGGACGGCTTCAGCACAAAGGTGTTGCCGCAGGCCAGCGCCACCGGGAACATCCACAGCGGGACCATCGCCGGGAAGTTGAACGGGGTGATCCCGGCGCACACGCCAAGCGATTCCCGCGACGAGAAGGTGTCAATCGCCGGGCCGACATCGCGGGAATAGTCGCCCTTCAGCAGCGACGGAGTGCCGCAGACGAATTCCACCACTTCCAGACCGCGCTGGACTTCACCGAGGGCGTCGGGATGGGTCTTGCCGTGTTCGCGGCTGATGGTCGAGGCGATCAGGTCGGCGTTCTTCATCAGCAGGTCACGATAGCGGTACATCACCGCTGCCCGCTTGGCCGGGGTCAGGCTGCTCCAGGCCGGATAGGCGGCCTTGGCAATCGCCACCGCTTCGGCGACGGTCGCGGCGCTGGCCGAGCCAACGGTGGCGATCTGTTCGCCGGTGGCGGGGTTGAACACCGGGCTCTTGGCCTCGTCGGCGGGTGGGGTCAGGCCGGGGACGAGGTGGGGAATGTGGCTCATGGGGGCGATCCTCATGGTCGGGAGAGCGGGCAGAAAAAAAGCGGGGGCAAGCCATTGGGACCTGCTTGCCCCCGCCGGAGGGCTCCCTGCCGGAGGGGGAGCGCGGTCAGGGAGTCTGGTCTGTGGTCCGGGGCATGCAAAATGCCCGCAGAGGATCAGGCAATGGTCGGCAGAACCTCGGCCAGAGTGTTGAAAATCTGGTCGATGTGTTCTTTTTCGATGATCAGCGGCGGCGACAGGGCGATGATGTCGCCGGTGGTGCGGATCATCACACCCTTGTCATAGCACTTCAGGAAGGCTTCGAAGGCGCGTTCACCGACGGCACCGGGGCGCGAGGACAGCTCGATACCGGCAATCAGGCCCATGGTGCGGATATCGACCACGTTGCTGATGCCCTTCAGCGAGAAGGCGGCATCTTCCCAGTACTGGGCGAGGCTGTCGGCACGCTCGAACAGCTTGTCATCGCGATAGATGTCAAGCGTGGCCAGCGCCGCCGCACAGGCCAGCGGGTGAGCGGAGTAGGTGTAGCCGTGGAACAGCTCGATGGCGTTCGGCGCACCGTGCATGAAGGCGTCATAGATGCCGTCGCGGGCAAACACCGCCCCCATCGGCACCGTGCCGCTGGTGATGCCCTTGGCGGTGGTCACCAGATCGGGGATCACCCCAAAGCGTTCAACGGCGAACGACGAGCCCAGACGGCCAAAGCCGGTGATCACTTCGTCGAAAATCAGCAGGATGCCGTACTTGTCACAAATGCTGCGCAGACGTTCCAGATAGCCCTTCGGCGGCATCAGCACGCCGGTGGAGCCCGCCATCGGCTCGACGATCACCGCCGCGATGGTTTCGGCACCATGCAGGGCGACAATCCGTTCCAGATCGTCGGCCAGTTCGGCGCCATGCTCCGGCTGACCACGGGTAAAGGCGTTCAGCTCGGGCTGGTGGGTGTGGCGCATGTGGTCAACGCCGTTCAGCAGCGAGCCGAAGAAGCGGCGGTTGTTGACGATGCCGCCAACCGAAATGCCACCAAAGCCAACGCCATGATAGCCACGCTCGCGGCCAATCAGGCGGGTGCGGGTGGCTTCCCCGCGGACACGATGATAGGCCAGCGCGATTTTCAGCGCGGTATCAACGCTTTCCGAGCCCGAATTGGTGAAGAACACCCGGTTCAGGTCGCCCGGCATCAACTGGGCCAGACGCGAGGCCAGGGTGAAGGCCAGCGGGTGGCCCATCTGGAACGCCGGGGCATAATCCAGCTCGGCAGCCTGGTTCTGGATGGCGCTGACGATGCGCGGGTCGCCGTGACCGGCGTTGCAGCACCACAGACCGGCGGTGCCGTCAAGGACCGGACGGCCTTCGGAGGTTTCGTAGAACATGCCCTTGGCGCGCGTCAGCATGCGCGGCGCCGACTTGAATTGCCGGTTGGCGGTGAACGGCATCCAGAACGAGGACAGGTCGTTGGTGGCAGTGGCAGAGGCGGTGGTATCGACGCTCATGGAACCTCCTGAATGCTGGCGTCCGGCGATGGGTTCATGATGCTGTTTCGTTGTATCCTCAACAAGACGTTTTCTTGATGCATGATAATATGTTGAAAAGAATGAAAAGCATGTGCAGAGTGTTAAGGATGTCGAAACATTCTTAACAGAAAGGCTCGGGTATGGGGCTGAACATCGGGGCACGTCTGAAAGCCGTTCGCCAGAGCAACGGCCTGTCACAACGCCAGCTCGCCAAGCGGGCGGGGGTGACCAATGCCACCATCTCGCTGATTGAGTCCAACCGCCTCAATCCCTCGGTCGGCTCGCTGAAACGGGTGCTGGACGGGGTGCCGATCTCGCTGGCCGATTTCTTTGCGCTGGAGGTCGGCGAGGAGGACTCCCGTCCACCGGTGTTCTTTACCGCCAACGAGCTGGTGGAAATCGGGCGTGGCGGTATCTCTTACCGGCAGGTGGGGGCCGATTTGACCGGCAAGGCGTTGCAAATGATGTCGGAACGCTATGCGCCGGGGGCCGATACCGGCCGCATCCCGCTGCGCCACGAAGGCGAAGAGGCCGGTCTGATCCTGTCCGGGCGGCTGGAAGTCACCGTCGGTGATCAGATGCAAATCCTCGGGCCGGGCGATGCCTATGCCTTTGACAGCAGCCAGCCACACCGCTTCCGCACGGTCGGGGACGAGGATTGTGTGGTGGTCAGCGCCTGCACACCGCCCAGTTTCTGAGAAAATTCCACCGAATATTCTTTTTTATTTTTCTGTGAGGGGGAAAACCATCTTTCTCTCATGGAATAGCGGACGGCGGCATAGTATCCTTGCATGGTAATAAAATATCGCGGGTACACTTGTTCGCGAAATAACATGAAGGTGATCTCCACGGGAATGGGGGTCTCCCAGCGGACAAGCCCGGCCTGTAAGAAATACGGTAAGGGAGAATGACCATGGCGACACGCGCAGCGTCTCAAGGGGGAGCCGCGTCTCAGGGGGGACTCGGGGCCCGCCTGACCGGAAACATCAAGGTGGCGTCCAAGTTCCGCCTGATGGTCGGGATTACCCTGATCGGGCTGGGCCTGCTGGCGGCGTTGAATCTGGTGACGCTGCACACCTCGCTGAAGGATGCCCATGCCCTGCAAACCCGCAGCGTGGTCGAAGCCGCGCAGTCGGTGGTCAGTCATTTCGACGAGATGGCCAAAAAGGGCGAACTCTCGCAGGACGAAGCACAAAAGCAGGCGCTGACCACCTTGCGCGACATGCGCTTTGCCAACAACGAATACCTGTGGGTCAACGACATGACCGGCATGATGCTGATGCATCCGATCAAGCCGGCGATGAACAACACCAACACCGGTGGCCTGAAAGACCCCACCGGCAAGCTGTTCTTTGCCGAAATGATCCAGGTGGTCAAAGACCAAAAGGCCGGATACGTCAGCTATATGTGGCCCAAGCCGGGCCATGAACAGCCCGTCGACAAGATTTCCTATGTCAGTGGTTATGCGCCGTGGAACTGGGTGATCGGCTCCGGTGTTTACCTTGATGACGTTGAGTCTGCCTTTTACGCGGCGGCGTCTTCGACCGCGCTGGTGGCGGTGCTGGTGCTGGTGGTGGTGATCGGGGTATCGATCCTGATGGCCACCGGCATGAGTGGCCCGCTGGCCTCGCTGGTGGCCGGGATTGATGCTCTGGCAGCGGGCGACAGCGACATCACTGTCGGGCACCAGCATCGCAAGGACGAACTGGGGATCATGGCGCAGCGGCTGGCGGTGCTGCGCGAGGCGGTCGATCAGGCCTTTCGCCTGCGCCAGATGGTCGATGTCCAACCGGCGCGGGTGATGATGTGTGACCCGGAAACGCTGAAGATCACCTATATCAATCAGGCAGCGAAGGAGGTGATTCGCCGGATGAATCACCCGATTGCGGCGCAGGTTGATACGCTGGTCGGAACGTCGGTATCCTCGTTCCACAAAAAGCCTGAAATGGTCGAACGTCTGCTGAAAGACCCGAAAAACCTGCCCTATGTCGGCAAGTTCAGCATGGGCGGGCTGACCATCGAGAACTATGTCAACGCCATCTATGACCGCAAGGGCCGCTACATCGGCCCGATGCTGAACTGGGAAGACGTCACCAAATACGTCCAGATGGCCGACCAGTTTGAAAAGAAAGTCCGTTCGGTCAGCCAGCACGTCGGGGCCGGGGCCCGCAAGATGGAAGAGCTGGCGACGATGATGCAAAGCTCGGCGGATGAAACCAGCGCCCGCTCGGGGACGGTCAGCAGTGCAGCAGACATGGCGGCGGGCAGCGTGCAGACGGTGGCCTCGGCAGCCGAGCAACTGGCGGCCTCGATTGCCGAAATCAGCCGTCAGGTCAGCGACGCCACCGCCATCGCCCGCGAGGCGGTGCAGGAGGCCCGGCAGACCAACGAAACGATGAGCGGTCTGGCCGACGCCACCAGCCGGATTGGCGAAGTGGTCAGCCTGATCACTGATATTGCCAATCAGACCAACCTGCTGGCGCTGAATGCCACCATCGAGGCCGCTCGTGCCGGGGATGCGGGCAAGGGCTTTGCGGTGGTGGCCAACGAAGTCAAGACGCTGGCCAACCAGACCGCCAAGGCCACCGAAGACATCAGCCGTCAGATCCAGAACGTTCAGGCGGTATCAGTGCGGGCGGTCGATGCCATCGACATGATTTCCCGCACCATTGGTCGCATTGACCAGATTGCCGCCAGCATTGCAGAATCGGTGGAACAACAGGGCAGTGCGACGCAGGAAATCACCCGCAGCGTTACGCAGGCGGCCACCAGCACGCAGGATGTGACCGACAACATTCTGGCGGTGGCCGACGTTGCCCGCCGTACCGAAGACAGCGCGGAATCGGTGCTGGAGGCGGCGCGTGACCTGAGCATGCAGGCGGAAACGCTGGGGACCGAGGTTGATGGTTTCCTGAAGCAGATGCAGGCGTGATGCGTTTGGAATCATGCGCGTTGCCGCCATCCTGAATGGCAGGTGAAGCCATTGCGGCAACGCGTTTTATCCCGCCTACAAATGACCTTGCTTTTGCCATAATTTCTCCCTGTCTTCACCACACCTCACAGGCACAAAGGGATCAGCACAGAAACAGTTGATCCCGGAGATGCCACCATGTCCCTGAACGCCGCGTCCTTCCCCTTCGATCCTCCGGCTGAGACCGCTGCCCGGGTGCGGCGGTTGTCCAGCCTGCACCGGGTGGTTCTGTTGTCTGCCGGTATCTTTCTGGGACTGGCGGCGGTGTTGTCGGCTCCGCTGCCGGTGCCGCTGGAAATGCCGCTGGCCGGTGGGTCGGCGATGCTGATCCTCAAGGCGTCGCCGCGGGCACGCCGGTTGTACGTCAAGGGCAGCCGCCGCTGGCCGAAGACCTTCAAGGTTTCCGACCGCCTGTTGCGGCGGCGGAAAAAGGCTGAACCCTCGGATGCTGCGGAGGCTTGATGAACAGGCTGCTGGCCTTGTCTTTGGGGGGAGCCTTGATGCTGACCGGGGCAATCCTGGCTCCTCTCCCCGGTCCTCTGGGGACACCGTTCACCTTGGGCGGTCTTGTGCTGCTGCTCAGAAACAGCCTGTGGGTGCGCAAAACCTATGTGCGCTGTGGTCGTCGCTGGCCGTGGGGGAAATCGTTTGTCGATCGTCTGTTGCGGCGGCGGCGGGAAAAGGTCGCAAAAAAAGAGGAATAAAAACCTCTGGACAGACCAAACGTTTCGGCGCACGCTCGCCTCCATGAAAACACAGCAAACGCATATTGGCCTGCGAGGCCTTTGGTGGCGCCGCTCCTGACTGGGCGGCAAAGGCGTTTGACATCCTCGTGACAGACACTTGCAACACCGCCCGGAGCCAGTCGGCCCCCGGTGCGTTTTTGCGTTTGCATCTGATGTGTGGGTCGGCTCTGGGGTCCGGGTAACGGAGCACAAGACAGATGACCCGTATTTCTCCCCGTGACCTTTCCCCGGTTCTGCCCTTTTCCCAACCTGATCGCTGCTTTGAGCTGGCCTGCGGCCTGCAGGTGCAAGCCGCGATCCGCCCCTGTCCGCCAGAGCGGCTCGATCGCCTGATCCCGCAGCTTGATCATCAGCGCGGGGTGCTGTTCTCGTGCGGCGTCGATGCCCCCGGCCGCTATCGCCGGCAACGGCTGGCGATGATCAATCCGCCGCTGATGGTGGTGATCCGCCAGCGGGCGGTGGAGATCAAGGCCCTGAACCAGCGGGGGGAAATCATTCTCTCCGCTTTGCGCCTGGCCTTCCCCGAGGCGGTGGCCGACGCGCAGCAGATTGCCCTGATTGCCCCGCAGCAGGACCATCTGGGCAGCGAAGAAACCCGCACCCGCCGTCCGTCGGTCTTTACCGTCCTGCGGCGGCTGATGGCGGCGCTGGCCAGCCCGCACGATCCGTTGCTCGGGCTGTACGGAGCCTTTGGCTATGACCTGACCTTTGCCCTCGAAGACATCCCCCGTCACTTGCCCCGCCCCCATGATCAGCGTGATCTGGTGCTGTATCTGCCCGACCGCCTGTTGCGTCATGATCCGGCCAGCGGCCTGGCGGAAGAAGTCTGTTACGAGTTTGCCTTTGGTGCCGGGCAGGACGAGCGACAGACCGATGGCCTGCCGCGCAATGGCGCCTTTTTTGCCCTGCCGGATTCTGACCGTTCGGTGATCCGCGCCGACCATGGGCAAGGCGACTATGCCGGGCAGGTGGCGCGGGCGCAGGAACTGTTTGCCCGTGGCGATCTGTTCGAACTGGTCCTCAGCCAGACCTTCAGCCGCCCGACCCGCCTGCGGCCTTCAGAGGTCTATCAGCGGCTGACCCGGGCCAATCCGGCCCCCTACGAAGCCCTGATCAGTCTGGGCGAGGGCGAACATCTGGTGTCGGCATCGCCGGAAATGTTTGTTCGTGTCCGGCAGGATGGCATGCAGCAGGTGGTAGAAACCTGCCCGATTTCCGGCACCATCCGGCGCGGGGTAGATGCGCTGGGCGATGCCGACCAGTGCCTGACCCTGCTCAATTCGGCCAAGGACCACGCCGAACTGACCATGTGCACCGATGTTGATCGCAACGACAAGGCGCGCGTCTGCCAGCCGGGCAGCGTGCGCGTCACCGGGCGGCGGATGATCGAGCTGTACTCGCGGCTGATCCACACGGTGGACCATGTGCAGGGGGTGTTGCGGCTCGACATGGATGCGCTGGATGCCTTTTTGACCCACACATGGGCGGTGACGGTCACCGGAGCCCCCAAGCTGCACGCCATGCGGCAGGTGGAGGCGATGGAGCGCAGTTCGCGCCGGTGGTACGGCGGGGCCTTTGGGGTGCTGCGCTGTGATGGCAGTCTGGAAACCGGCCTGACCCTGCGCACCGTGCGTCTGGCCGCCGGGGTGGCCGAGGTGCGGGTGGGGGCAACGCTGCTGTATGATTCAGACCCGCAGGCCGAGCAGGACGAGTGTGTGCTGAAAGCCTCGGCGCTGATGGCGATCCTTGACCAGCCCTCTGCCGAGGCGCAAACGGGAACTGCCCCCGCTGCGCTACCGGGGCAGGGACGGCGGCTGTTGCTGGTCGATCACGAAGACAGCTTTGTGCTGACGCTGGCCGACTACCTGCGCCAGAGCGGGGCCGAGGTGGTGACGCTGCGCCCGGATCCGGCGCGGCAGGCGTTGCGCGACACGCCGCAGGCCTATGATCTGGTGGTGCTGTCACCCGGACCGGGCAAACCGTCGGATTTCGGGCTGTCGGCAACGCTGGCGCTGGCCGAGCAGGCGGGGATTCCTCTGTTCGGGGTCTGCCTCGGGCTTCAGGGGATGGTGGAATATTACGGCGGCAGCCTGCGCCAGTTGGCAGTGCCGATGCACGGCAAGGCCAGCCTGATTCATCATCATGGCGAGGCGCTGTTCGCCGGTCTGCCGCAGCCGTTGGCGGTGGGCCGGTATCATTCGCTGGCCGCCGACCACCTGCCCGATGTCCTGAAGCCCATTGCCCACAGTGACGACGGGACGGTGATGGCCATTGCCCACCGCACCCGGCCGCTGTGGGCGGTGCAGTTCCACCCGGAAAGCATCCTGACCGCACAGGAAGACCACGGCTTGCAGATGATCCGCACGCTGTGGGAGCTGGTGGCTGCCCACAGCGGTGCGGAGAGTCTGGTTAGAGCATTTTCCGTTCTCTCTGGATCACTTCAAATGCTCTAATATCTTGTATTTTCAGCAAATACGTCGTCGCAGATGGACCCATCTGCTCGGGATTTGCTCTAACGTTCGGCGCTGATGGCGGCGACGGTCTGGCGGAACAGGGCGCTGTCGGCCAGACCGTTCAGGCTGACGGTCAGGCGGCGGCGCCAGTTGGGGTATTCGCTGACCGTGCCGGGCACGTTGACCTGGGTGACTTCGCCGCACAGGTCATCGAGGTTGGCGAGCATCACCAGTGCCGGAGAACGGGCAAGGAAGCGGTGGAAGGCGGCAATCAGTTCTGCTTCCTGTGCCGGGTTGCCGGTTGGCTCCTGCGGGAAATCCGCCGGAATCAATCCCTGATCAACCAGCGCCGACTGTAACAGGTGGCGGTCCTCCTGACGGCGAGCCTCGTCAGCGGCGCGGTTGGGGGTGTCGCCACACAGGCCCAGATCGTGGCGCAGGGCAATGTCCCAGCCACGCCAGTGGCCGACGATGGTCGCCAGATCGTGCGAGGTCGGGGTGGCCAGCGCCAGCGGCGGATAGGTATCGGGGCGCTTGAACAGGCCCGACTCATAGCGTTCAAAGTAGGACAGGCGATAGGACAGCAGGTTTTCTTCCGCCATCCGCTCACGGAAACCAGCAGGGACCGTGCCGAGGTCTTCGCCGATGATCACGCAGCGGGCGCGGTGGCTTTCCAGCGCCAGCACTCCCAGCAGATCGTCGAACGGATAGGACACATACAGACCGTCGCGGGCGGTCAGTCCGGGCGGGATCCAGAACAGCCGCAGCAACGACATCGCATGGTCGATGCGCAGGGCGCCAGCATGGCGCATGTTGGCGCGCACCATGTCGATGAACGGGCCATAGCCCATCGCCCGCAGGGCGACCGGGTTAAAGGGCGGCAAGCCCCAATCCTGCCCCAACGGGCCGAGCGCATCCGGCGGAGCGCCAAAGCGGGCCCCGCGCACATAGGCCGCCGGGTCCATCCACACATCGGCCCCGTCCGGCGAGGCCCCCACCGCGAGGTCACGGTACAGACCCAGTGAGCCGCCAGCCACCCGCAGGGCCTCGGCGGCATCGGCAAGCTGGCGGTCGGTTTCAAATTGCAGCCACAGCTGGAACTGCACCGCTTCGGCCTGCTGCTCTGCCACCGCTGCCACCTGTGGGCTGTGCGGGGAATGGTAGTCTTCCGGCCAGCACGGCCATGGATCGCTGCCGAAGCGGTCTTGCAGGGTCTGGAAAATGGCGAACAGGCGCAAGCGCTCGCCGCCGGTCTGGACAAAGGCGCGGAACGCCTGCTGGCGGGCGTGGTCGGCGGGCAGGGCGGCAAAGCGGGCAAACAGGTCGCGCAGGACCGCCAGCTTGACCGTCGCCACCGCCGGATAGTCCACATGGTCAGCCTGCTGCGCCACGCTCAGGGCCTTGGCAATCGCCGGGTCTTGCAGGCGTTTTTGCGCTGCCGGGCAATCGGCGTATTCCGGCACCGCATCCAGCGCGATGTACAGCGGATTGAGGAACAGGCGGGAATTGGGGGAATAGGGGCTGGCATCCTGCGGCTTGGGCAGGAACAGGGCATGGATCGGGTTCAGCCCGACCACCGCACCACCGGCGTTTCCGGTCATCTGGCACAGACTGCGCAGGTCGGCCAGATCGCCCATCCCCCAGTTGCGTTCCGACCGCAGGGAATAGAGCTGTGCCCCCACGCCCCACAGGCGCGGCGTCGTCCCATCGGCGCTGCCCGGTACCCAGCAGCGGGCCGGGGCGACGATCAGGCGGCTGTCTTCGCTGATCGCGCCATCGGCACTGCACAGCGACAGGGCATGGTAGCCATCGGGCAGGGCGACTGCCAGTGGCAGGCCAACCAGCGACCCCGCACGGGTGGCCACGGTCTGCCCCTGATGCGTCTGGCCGTCTTCGGTGGTGATGGTCCAGCTCAGGGGAGCGGTCAAAGCATCGTTTGCCAGCGGCAACAGCCATGAGCCCTGATTGTCCGACTGGCGGCGCAGCACCACCACCGGCCCTACCACCTCGGCGGCCTGTCGGGCCTGCCAGGCGGCGGTGGCGGCCTGCACATCGGCCAGTGTGTCAACCGTCACCCCCAGAGCCTGCAACACCGCTGCCTTGGCGCTGGTCGAGGCGATGTGATGCTGGCCGCTGACGTCGTAATAGGACGGTTCAACCCCTGCCAGAGCGGCCAGATGGTCAATGGCCGACTGATAGGCCGGAGAAGACGGCGCACTGCCAAGGGTAACGCTGTCTCCAGCGCAATCGGCAGGGGCTCGCAACAGGACAGGGGCCGACAGGGTGGGGGTAATCACGGAAAGTCTCCTCGACATCTGCCAACCGGCCAAGCGCCTGTGGCAGAGGATTTTTTGTTACCAACGAGAATAGGCGCTGTTGCAGGGATTTTGATATATGAAAAAGTGTGCATGCGTCGGCAGCGGGCTGTTTACGAGCGGGCAAGGCCGCTGCGTTCGACCAGCAACACCAGACTGCGGCCTTGCAGGGGATAGGCGTGGCCGGACGACAGCCACTGGTTGGGGCGGGGATACGAGGCATCAACGGCGGCCTGCGCGTCGTGGGCGGTGTCCAGTGCCACCCGCCATTCCCGCCCATAGGCCTGGCCGGGGAGGATGAAGGCCATCGCATCCGGCTGGGCATTCATCAGAATGATCATCCGGTCGTCTTCGCGGCCCGGTTCGGCACCGTCCATGTGATAGCCAAAACAGCGCAGATTGGCGTCATTCCAGTCGCCATCGGTCATTTCGCTGCCGCGCGGGTGCAGCCAGGTGATATCCTTGACCGGCGCAAAGCCTTCGCTGGCGCGCGGCAGGTCGCCGGTGGGCATCGAGCCGCGCGGCTTGGGGCCACCGCGAAAGAAACGCCGCCGGTGCAGGGCCGGATGCATCTGGCGCAGGCGGATCAGGCGGGCGGTGTAATCAAGAAAGGCGGCATCTTCGGGGTCGCCGGGGGCGTCCCAGTTCAGCCACGAAATCGGCGTGTCCTGACAATAGGCATTGTTGTTGCCGTCCTGCGTCCGTCCCAGCTCGTCGCCGCCGAGGATCATCGGCACGCCCTGACTGAGCAGCAGGGTGGCCATCAGGTTGCGCTTTTGCCGTCGCCGCAGGGTGCGCACCGCCGTGTCGGTGGTCGGGCCTTCGGCCCCGCAATTCCATGACAGGTTATGATCGGTGCCATCCTGATTGTTTTCCAGATTGGCGTCATTGTGCTTGTGATTGTAGGAAACCAGATCGTGCAGGGTAAAGCCGTCATGGGCGGCAATGAAATTGACCGAGGCCAGCGGTGACCGCCGCCAGAAGATATCCGACGAGCCGGAAACGCGGGTGGCCATCGCGCCGTTCATCCCCGGATCACCGCGCCAGAACGAGCGGACGCCGTTGCGGAAGGCGTCGTTCCATTCGCTCCAGCCGGTTGGAAACTCGCCGGTGCGATAGCCGGACGGGCCGATATCCCACGGCTCGGCAATCAGTTTGACGGTGTTCAGCACCGGGTCCTGCCGAATGGCAGCAAGGAAAATGGCATTCGGCTCGAAACCGCGCGGGCTGCGGGCCATTACCGGCGCCAGATCGAATCGGAAGCCATCGACATGCATTTCCTGCACCCAGTAGCGCAGGGCATCCATCGCCATCTGCATCACCCGGGGGTGCCACAGGTTCAGCGCATTCCCGCAGCCGGAATAGTTATGATAATAGCGCTGGTCTTCGTTCAGCAGGTGGTAATAGCTTTTGTTGTCGATGCCGCGCAGACTGATGGTCGGGCCGAAATGGTTGCCTTCGCAGGTGTGGTTGAACACTACGTCGAGGATCACCTCCAGCCCGGCTTCGTGGAAGCGGGCGACCATCGCCTTGAACTCGTCGGGGCCGGGCTGGGTCAGATAGCGCGGCTCGGGGGCAAAGAACGACAGCGGGTTATAGCCCCAGTAGTTGGTCATGCCCTTTTCGGCCAGATGCGTCTCGTCCAGAAAGCTGAACACCGGCAGCAGCTCGACCGAGGTGATCCCCAAACGGCGCAGGTGGTCAATCACGGCGGGCGATGACAGACCGGCAAAGGTGCCGCGCAGCTCCAGCGGGACCTGTGGATGCAGGGCGGTCATGCCCTTGACGTGGCATTCATAGAGGATGGTATGTTCCAGTGACCGGTCCGGGCGGCGGTCGGTCCCCCATGGATATTCGGTTTTCACCACCATCCCCTTGGGGATGTAGCGGGCGCTGTCGCGGCGGTCAAAGGACAGGTCGCCTTTCGGGTGGCCGATGCGATAGCCGTAACAGGCCGGGTGCCAGATCACCTGTCCCACTACCGCCTTGGCATAGGGGTCCACCAGCAGCTTGTTATGGTTGAAGCGGTGCCCGGCGGGCGGGTCATAGGGACCGTAAACGCGATAGCCGTACAGGTGTCCCGGTTGCAGGTCGGGGACAAAGCCATGCCAGACATGATCACTGACGATCGGCAGCGGGATGCGGTCGGTTTCCTTGCGCCCGTTGGCGTCGAACAGGCACAAGTCGACCTTTTCGGCATGTTCGGAAAACAGCGCGAAATTGACGCCGCGCCCGGTCCAGGTGGCCCCCAGAGGATAGGGTTTGCCCGGGGTTGCGATGCGTTGGGAATAGACCATGAACCAGCAGCCTGCTAATGAAAACCGTACACGCCCGCAGCATGGGGCGACAGACTTGTACCTTACTCTGCCAAAGACGGTAAGGCTTTGTAAAAATACAGCGGACAGGGACGCCGGTTACGGCATGCTGCGGGAGGTGGCATGATGCACCCGTGTCAGGTTGGCGACGCCGGTGATCCCGTTGCTGATCCCTTTTTCCGCGGCGGGTTTTTTGGCTTGGCAGCGGCTTTTTTGCGTGGAGAGGCCGCCTTGACCGGAGCCTTGGCCGGGGAGTGTTCGGCGCGGAGTTCGGCCTCGGCACGCAGCCAGTAGCGCAGGTCATCGCCCGGCTGGCAGCCTTCGGCCTGCCACAGGTGATAGGCGCGTTCGGAAACCTGATGATGGGGAAGGGTGCTCATGGTGTTCCTCGTCTTCTCGTGATGGTGAGTGCAAACGGATCCATGCCCGGACGGTCGTGCCGTCTGTGTGTCAAGAGTACAGAAACCCTGCTCAAGTGGTAGGGGTATTCTGTGCCGTGCCCTCAGGTATCAGGGAACTGTCATGGTTTTGCCTTTTCCCGGGCAAAAGAAAACGCCAGCTCCGGGGAAGGGAGCTGGCGGTCTTTTTGTCGCATCAGACCAGCGTGCGTTCAATGTGACGCTACAGTACACGACAGTTAGGCAAGAAAGTGCAGGCTGCCACCTGAACTGCTCGGGGCCTGAGGCCCCGAACCCCCATTTTTTCTTTAAAAATCAAGTCAATGGGGTCTGGAGCCTCAAGGCCCCGGCGAGGTTTGGAGCAGCGCTCCATGATCTTTTTGTTTTTTGTCGTGTACCGTGATGTGACGCGGACACGCTGGTCTAATCTTTTGTTCTGTCGCATTGTTGTTGCGAAAACCGGTTTCCACTTTTCGCACAATGCTCTAGTAACGAGGTAAACAGCTTACTTCAGGGTGCCGAGGTAGGCGATGACGTTGGCGCGGTCGTCGGCTGACGGCAGCTTGAAGGTCATCTTGGAACGCACTTCGGCTTCGCCGGACTTGGCGCGCAGGAAGGCGGTCGGGTCTTCGAGGTACTGCATCAGGTTGGCTTCATCCCAGGTGAACTTGGCCGCAGCATCGACAAAGCCCTTGGAATAGCTGTAACCGGCAGCTTTGGCCGCACCACGGGTGGTCACCCCGAACAGGTTCGGGCCAACCTTGTTGGCGCCGCCGGTTTCAAAGGTATGGCAGGCGACACATTTCGCCTTGGCGATCTTTTCACCGGCAGCGGCATCGCCAGCGGCAAACGCGGCAGTGCTGGTGATCGACAGGGCGGCGACAGTGCTCAGGGCAATAAACAGTGATTTCATCCCGGATTCCCTTGGATTGTCAGACTCCGGCAACAGCATGGGCATGTCAGGGCTGCCCCGGAGTGTATGTTTGCTCGCTTCAGGCCGGTCGGGTTGCGGGCGGCCCGTTGTCAGGCATGCGGATTTTTCACACGCATGACGGCAACCCGGCCCCAATCTTTGGCGGCGGAATTATGGACAAACTTTAATCTTTTGTCTTGCCTAAAAACCATATTTTTTATAAAAGAAACCACCGCCCAAGCAGACTCGGGCAGTGGTTCCTTGGGATTGTCATCCTGTGAACGCTGAAAAGCCGATGATGGCTTATTTCAGGGTTTCCAGATAGGCGATGACGTTGGCGCGGTCGTCGGCGGACGGCAGCTTGAAGGTCATCTTGGACGCGCCCTTGGCTTCGCCGGCCTTCTCGGTCAGGAACTTGGTCGGGTCGGTCAGGTAAGCGTCCAGCGACGCGGCATCCCACGACGCCATCTTGGCAGCGGCGGCGGTGTACAGCGGCGAGTAGGCGAAGTTGGCAGCCTTGCCGGTGCCACGGGTGGTCACGCCGAACAGGTTCGGGCCGACCTTGTTGGCCCCGCCGGTTTCGAAGGTGTGGCAGGCGGCGCACTTGGTCTTGGCGATCTTTTCGCCGGCAGCGGCATCGCCAGCGGCGAAAGCAGCGTTGCTGGCCAGGGTAGCAATGGCAACAGCGCTCAGCGCCATCACAAACTTCTTCATCCCAAACTCCTCTTGTATTCGATCTGTGTCGATTTGTTTCGCACTCACCCTTTTGGGGGATCTGAAGAGCGAAAGGCAGCGGACTATACCGGCTCCGCAATCACTGCACAAGCGAAGGACAGGCCAAATCCCGTATTATAAATATGGTTTTGGCTCCCAACCTTACAGACTGGAAAGGCTTTTTGCGGCCTTTGCTGCGGTCCTCCGGCGGGATAACGGCGGATAAGGAGAGACTGCCTCAGGAATACGGCAGGTTTGCGGTTGGCTGCAATGATACTTTTGTCACGATTGCGTCAGGACAGTGGCTGTGCTGTGGCAGGGTTCCGGGCGTCGATGGCACCGGGCTTGAGTGAGGTGCCCCCAAGCCCCCTGTCATGGGCGACAGATCAGAGCTGTGAGCTGTAAACACACAGGTCTAGGGTTCGGCATCGTCTTTCTGAACGGGGATGACCCGCAGCTTGCCGTCCAGGTCGCGTTCACTGCGGCTTTGTTCCTGCGCGCGCTGCTGCTTGTCGGCTTTTTTCTGACCAAAGCGGGCGCGGTTCTCGGCGGCCTGGGCGTCCTTGTCGCTGCGCTGCTTTTGTTTGCGTGCCTGCCGCAGGTTGATGATGTCAGCCATCGGGGGGGGGCCTTTCAAGCATGGTGGGAGTGACGATTATACCACCAGCGGAACAGCGGCGGGGCAAGGGCAATCACCAGCGCAATGCGCACCATGTGATGGCTGGCGACAAAGGCCACATCCATGCCCAGCGCCAGCGACACCAGCGACATTTCCGCCACTCCGCCGGGGACAAACGACAGCAGCAACAGGATAAAGGGCAGCCCGGTTGCCTGTCCAACGATCCATGCCCCCAGCATCGCCAGCAGGATCATCAGCAGGCTGGACACCATCGCCACCCCGCTGAGGCGTAGCAGGGTCGAGGCGGCGATGCCACGAAAGCGTGCGCCCAGCGCGCTGCCAACCACCACCTGTGCGATGGCGATCAGCACGGCGGGGGGATGCAGGCTGGTCCAGCCCAGCAGGTGAACAATCGCCGACAGCACCATCGGGCCAATCAACGGCGGGGCGGGCAGGCGGATCAGGCTGCCGAGCGGTTTGCCCAGCACCATGCAGGCCAGCAGGACGGCGGTTTCCGGCCAGTTGTTGGCAAAGGCCAGCCATTCGTTGCTGCTCTGGTGCTGGCTGGTATCGGGATAGGTGCCGCCCAGCAGGTGGAAACAGATCGGCACGCAAAAGACCACAAACAGGATGCGCAGGGAATGAACGAGGGCAATGGTGCGCTCGTCGCCGCCCAGACCACCGCCAATCATCACCATTTCGTTGATGCCCCCCGGCGCGGCGGCAAAATACGAGGTCACCACCGAATGCCCGGTGCGTCGGAACAGGGGTGACAGAAGCAGGGGCGTCAGGACGGTCAGGACCAGCAGTCCCAGCAGACTGGGCCACCAGTCGGTCAGGTGATCCAGAAAGCCGGGGCGAAAGGTGCTGCCCAGCATCACCCCCAGCACACTCAGCATGATCGTGCGCAGCGGGGTCGGGATGTGCGGCTGTGCCTTGCAGACCGCGAGAAGGGTGACGGCGGCCATCGAGCCGAGCATCCAGGCCAGCGGCAGGCCGATGGCGTGAAAGGCTGCCCCGCCCAGACTTCCCCCCAGCAGGGTGATCAGCAACGGGCGCAGGGTGCGGGTCCACAGGGATGTCGGGGCGGGCACACGAGTCTCCTTAAAGACTGGACATGGAACGCGCAAGACTTTGGCGCACAGCAGCAATTTCTGATGCGCAGCTATATACCATTTTTGCTCCTGAGCAGGGTAAAAACTGTCACATCCTGCGCTGTTAGGGGGATGTTTTCAGCAAAGGGAACAGGACGGCATTTTCTGCACTGCACGATGTTTCTTGCTGCAAAAGGGAGCAATTTTATGGGAATTGGAGGCAAGTCTGTGTCTTATTTGAAATGTAGGGTCTTTTTCCGGTTTTCCGGTTGACCACCGCCCGAGATATCCCTTAGGCTCGGAGATGTCAGGAGTTGACGTTCTCGGGATATGACCCATATAGGGGTCAACGGATCGGCATGATCCGGCCTGAGTGGCGCCCCTGAACCCCACTCGTCCCCGCAACCCTTAGCCCCCGCCCTGGCCTCCGTGCAGGAGGACCGGATTTTGTAAAGCCCGCAGACACCCTGGTGTAAGGAGGCATCGATGAGTCATGTCACGGCTTTAAAGCGCGAAACAGCCACCCAAACTGTCCGCACTCCGGGTGCCGCAGTGAAAACCGAGACCGGAAAGACTCTCCGTCCGTCTCACAAATGGGCTGTGGCAGGGGTGGAACCGTCGGTGATGGACATGCTGCGCGATCCGCTGGTGCAATTGGTGATGGCCCGTGATGCCATCAATGCCGACGATGTCGATGCCGCTTTGGCGCGGGCGCAGGCCCAGTTGGCCGAACTGGTGTGATCGTGTGATCTGCTGCCTGCGGAATGTCTTTTCCGAGGGCAACGAAAAAAAATGCAAAAATGTAAAAAGGGGGCTTGCAAGGCCCCCTTTCCCGTTTTATAAAGCGCGCCTCGACGGTGATGCCGACGAGAAAATACCTCGATAAAGCATCGACTTATGCTGCTGTGGCTCAGGGGTAGAGCACTCCCTTGGTAAGGGAGAGGTCGAGAGTTCGAATCTCTCCAGCAGCACCAGTTTCAAGAACCCCGCCTGTCACTGCGACGGCGGGGTTTTTGCTGTCCGGTGTTTGGGAAGGCCATTATGGTTTAGCCCCCTGCCGGATCGAGGCACTGCGTGACCACATCCACAGGGTGCCAGCGGTGACCAGTGCTGCTTCGACGGCCAGAACGGGGCTAACGCCGAACTGGTGGGTCAGCCAGCCGGCCATCAGGCCGCCGACCGCATCCATGCCAAAGCGCAGGGCGGTGAACGAGGACATCACCCGGCCGCGCAGGCTATCGGGGGCCAGTGATTGCAGCAGGGCGTTGGTGGAGACGTTGACGGCGGTGATGCCCATGCCGATCCCCAGCGAGGCCAGCATGGCAAGGCTGAGCCAGCCTGTCCCGGCCAGCAGGGCGAGGTTCCCGGCGGCAAGGCACCAGCCAAGCACGATCAGGCGAACCAGTTGGCAAGTATTTTTGCGCGAGGCCACCAGCAGGGTACCGACCAGCGCCCCGGCCCCCGAGGCCCCCAGCAGCCAGCCGAGGGTTTCGACGGTGCCGCCGAACACGTCCTTTGCCACAACCGGCATCAGCACCATGAACGCCGAGCCGGTGGCGTTGAGGGCTGCCACCCCCAGCAGCAGGCGGCGAATGGGCAGCGAGGTGATGGCAAAGCGCAAGCCATCGCGCAGGGCCGTCAGCAAGCCGGACGACGGGCCGCTGGCCGGTTGGGCGGGCAGGCTGGCGACGGCCAACGCCACCGCCAGAAACGACAGGGCATTCAGGCCAAAACAGACGGCTTCGGAGGTGGCGGCCAGAATGGCCCCGGCCAGCGGCGGGCCGACAAAGCGGGCACCATTGAACAGCGAGGCATTCAGGGCGATGGCATTGCGCAGCATGGCGCGGTCATCGACCAGCCCGGCCAGCATCGACTGGCGCAACGGCACATCAACGGCATTGAACAGGCCGAATATCCCGGCCAGCAGGATCAGGTGCCACGGCACCAGTAGGCCGCTGGCGGTCAGCCCGGCGAGGATGACCGCCTGAGTGACCATCCCGCCCTGCACGATCAGGAACATCCGCCGCTTGTCCCAGCGGTCAATCAACGGCCCGGCCAGCGGCGAGACCAGCAACTGGGGACACTGGGCCAGAAAGGCGGTGGTCCCCAGCAGGGTGGCCGAGCCAGTCAGGCGATAGACCAGCCAGCTCATGGCGACAGTTTGCAGCCATGTGCCAAGGATGGAGATCGCCTGACCGGCAAAATAGCGGCGATAGCGCGGAGCGTGCAGGGCATGCAGCAGGCCGGGCAGGCGCATCGGTCAGTATCCGGCCGGATCGCTGCTGGCCGGGGCCTGCACATCGCGGAAACTGGCCGCCAGTGCCGAGGTGGCCCGCATCAGCAGTGAGGTATCAATGCCGACGGCGACAAACGAGGCTCCGGCGGCGAGGTACTGGCGGGCGAGGGTTTCATCGACCGCCAGAATGCCGCTGGGCACCCCCAGCCGCTTGAGGGTGGCCAGTGCCTCGGCAATGGCTTGCTGGACTTCGGGGTGTGACGGTGCCCCCAGATGCCCCAGCGAGGCTGCCAGATCGGCCGGGCCGATGAAGATGCCATCAACGCCGGGGGTGGTGGCGATGGCTTCCAGATTGTCCAGCCCCTGACGGCTTTCAATCTGCAACAGCAGGCACAGTTCGTCCGAGGCGGTTTTCAGGTAATCGCCCACCCGTCCCCAGCGCGAGGCCCGCGCCAGCGCCGCTCCGACACCGCGCATTCCGTGCGGCGGGTAGTGCAGCGAGGCCACCGTTTCCGCCGCCTGGTCCGCCGTTTCGATCATCGGCACCAGCAGGGTCTGGGCACCGATGTCCAGCAATTGCTTGATCAGGGCGCGGTCGTTATTGACCGGACGCACCACCGGATGACTGGGGTAGGGGGCAACCGCCTGTAACTGCGACAGCAGCACCGGCACGTCGTTGGGGGCGTGCTCGCCATCCAGCAACAGCCAGTCGAACCCGGCTCCGGCACACAGTTCGGCGCTGATCGGGCTGGTCAGGCCGATCCACAGGCCAATCTGCGGCTGCCCTGCGCTCAGGGCATGTTTGAAGGTATTGCGGGGCAGATCCATCGAAAGGCTCCGTTGATGTGCCGTTAAAAGGTTACACGAACCGGCAGGCAATGGCCCCCAGCGGGCCGTAATCGACATGGAACACGTCACCGGGGCGGGCCGGAACCGGGCGGGTGAACGACCCGGCCAGCACAATCTGGCCCGGCTCCAGCGCGATGTTGTGCGGGGCAAACCGCTTGCTCAGCCAGCAAATACCGTTGGCCGGGTGGTTCAGCACCCCGGCGGCGACGCCGGTTTCTTCGATCACCCCGTTGCGGTACAGGATCGCCGACACCCAGCGCAAATCGACATCCATCGGCTTGACCGGACGCCCCCCCAGCACGATGCCAGCGTTGGCGGCGTTATCGGAAATGGTGTCAAACACCTTGCGTGGGCGCTTGCTGGCCGGGTCGATGCGGTGGCAACGGGCATCAATGATTTCCAGCGCCGGGATGACGTAATCGGTGGCCGACAGCACATCGGTGACGCTGACATGCTCGCCCTGCAACGGATGCTTCAGGATGAACGCCAACTCGACTTCCAGCATCGGGGTGATGAAGCGCGAGCAGGGAATGTCCGATCCTTCGGGAAAAGCCATGTCGTCCAGCAGGGTGCCGAAATCCGGCTCGTCAATCTGCGATGATTGCTGCATGGCGCGCGAGGTCAGGCCGATCTTGTGGCCGATCACCCGGCGACCTTCGGCAATTTTCATCGCCACCCAGGCTTTTTGCACCGCATAGGCGTCGTCGATCCCCATCGCCGGGTGATCGAGGGACAGCTGGCCACAGGCCACGCGGCTTTTTTCGGCGGCGTCCAGGCGCCGGGCGGCAGCGGTGATTTCGGCGGGGGTGAGGGTGAGGGAAGTGCTCATCGCATCAGGCCTTTTTGAAACGGGCGTGGACGTTGTTGTGCTTGTAGGTGCCGCCTTCCTCGAACTCGTACAGCTCCATCGACAGGGCGAAATAGCCGCTGGCGAACAGGGGGGCGAAGTGCTCTTTCATCATCTCGAACAGCGCATCACAGGTCTGTCGTTTGACCTGCTCATCCCGTCCGGCACCGATTTTCAGGGTGGCGTGGACAAAGGCATAGTCTTCCTCGTCGTCGGCCATCACGTAATCGTTCAGCTCGATGGCGCGGGCGCGGATGCCGCCGATGGGGAACACGCCGTTCTGGGCGATCAGGATCTGGTTGACCTTGCGCAGCATCGCGCGCATGTCGGTGCGGCCCTTGATGTTGTCGGTGTACTCGGCAATGAAGTGCGGCATGGGACAGGCTCCGTCGGGAGAAAGGGGGAGGAACAGGCCTCCCCCCGGCAGGTCAGACCATCAGGCGGCAATCGGGAACACCGCGTTCACCTGACCGGTGCCGGCGGCTTCAAAGTAGTCGGTGACGATTTCGACCTTTTCCGCGTAGTTTTCACCCCCCAGAGCGCCCAGCAGCATGGCGGTGTCGTGCATCAGGCCTTCGCCGTGGCAGGTCTTGGCATACAGCGGCAACATGCGGGTGAATTCGGCAAAGCGGCCTTCTTTCCACAGATCAACCACCCGCAGGTCAACCTGCTTGTAGAACTCGTTGGAGATGGTGAAGAAATGCTCCATCGTCTTCAGGGTGGTGTTCGGGTGGATGGCGTGCGACAGCGACCCCGACGCCAGAATGGCAAAGGTGCCTTCCGACCGTTCGATGGCCTCGCGGATGGCTTCGCCAACCTTGGCCGATTCCTGATGGTCGTGGACGGTGCACAGGCAAGCCACCGACACGATCTTGAATGCCTGGTCCCCGTTCATCAGCCACATCGGCACCAGCGTGCCGTATTCCAGTTTCAGGCTGTCAACATGATGGGAGCGGACGGTGACGCCCTTTTCTTCGGTGGCGATTTTGGCGATCAGATCGGCGACTTCCGGGTTGCCCTGATACTCATAGGCCATGTTGCTCAGCAGGTGCGGGAACTCGTTGGAGGTGAACACCCCCTTGAAATGCGAGTTACCGTTGATGTGATAGGCGTTGTTGATCAGCCAGTGCGAGTCCAGCACGATCACCGTATCCACCCCCAGATCACGCATCCGCTGGCTGATGGCGCGGTGGCCATCGCAAGCCTGCTGGCGGCATCCCTTGAACGGGCCTTCCTGTTCGGACAGGTACATGGTCGGAACATGCGCAATCTTGGCGGCAAAAGCGAGCTTACCCATGGTGACGTCTCCCGGTTTTGGTCCCCCCGCCGGTTATGAATGGCGGGGGGCTCTGTTTTATGATGAGAACAAAGGAAAGAGAGGGGATGCCTTACACGCCCCAGCGCGGGATGTGGTGGCTGCCCAGCGACATGCAGACGTTCTTGACCTCAAGGAAGGCTTCGTAGGAGAAGTGCCCGCCTTCGCGGCCAACGCCCGAGCCCTTGATGCCGCCGAACGGCTGGCGCAGGTCGCGGACATTCTGCGAATTGACGAACACCAGCCCGGCTTCAATCCCGCGCGCCATGCGCAGGGCACGGGCACCGTTTTCGGTCCAGACATACGAGGCCAGGCCATAGGTGGTGTCGTTGGCAATCGCCAGCGCGTGGGCTTCGTCCTTGAACGGGATCACGCAGGCGACCGGGCCAAAGATTTCTTCCTGCGCCACCTGCCAGCTGTTATCGACATCGGCCAGCACGGTCGGACGGACGAAGTTGCCGTTCTTCAGGTGATCAGGCAGACCTTCCGGCATCCCCATGCCCCCGGCCACCACCCGCGCCCCGGCATCAATACCGAGCTGGATGTAGCGCATCACCTTTTGCTGATGCTCGCGGGTGATCATCGGGCCGACGTTGGTTTCTTCGTTCAGCGGGTCACCGACCACCACCTTGCGGGTCCGTTCGGCCAGACGCTGGACAAAGGTTTCATAGATGCTTTCCTGCACCAGAATGCGGGTGCCGTTGGTGCAGCTTTCACCGTTGTTGCCGTAGACCGACATGATCGCGCCATCCAGCGCCCGTTCCAGATCGGCGTCTTCAAAGATGATGTTCGGCGACTTGCCGCCCAGCTCCATCGAATAGCGCTTCAGGCCACCAACGCTGGCAATGTGCTGGCCGGTGGCGGTTGAGCCGGTGAACGACACCGAACGCACATCCGGGTGACGCACCAGCGCCTCGCCGACGGTGGCACCATAGCCGTGAACGATGTTGAACACCCCCGGCGGAATACCGGCTTCGAGGATCAACTGGCCCAGACGGTCGGCAGACAGCGGCGACAGCTCGCTCATCTTCAGGACGGCGGTGTTGCCAAAGGCCAGACAGGGGGCGGTCTTCCAGGTGGCGGTCATGAACGGCACGTTCCACGGGGAAATCAGGCCGCACACCCCGACCGGCTGGAAGATGGTGTAGTTCAGGTGGTCGCTGGTCGGATAGGTCTCACCATCCACATGCTGGCAGGCATCGGCGAAGAAATAGAAATTGTCCGCCGCGCGCGGCACCAGCATCTTTTTGGTCCGCCAGTACGACTGGCCGGTGTCGCTGCTTTCCAGCCTGGCGATTTCGTCAACGTGCTGGTTGATCAGGTCGCCAACGTTGCGCAGCAGGCGGGCGCGGGTGGCGGCGGGCAGGCCGGCCCACTTGGGGAAGGCGTCCTTGGCGGCGGCAACGGCGGCGGCGACTTCGGCGGCTCCACCGGCGGCGATCTCGCAGATCACTTCATTGGTGGTCGGGTTCAGGTTGGGGATGGTGGTTTCGCTGGCCACCTGCTGACCATTGATCAGGTGCTTGATCATCGGAACACTCCGTTTGAATCGCATCGGTAAAGAAGGAGAGGGCGCGGGGAGGAGATCAGGCCGCGCCGAAATAGGTGGCGTCATCGACCACCGTGTTGCGCAGGCGGCCAACGCCAGCGACTTCGGTTTCCACCACGTCACCCGGTTTGACATCGACGATCCCGTCGGGGGTGCCGGTCAGGATTACGTCGCCGGGCGACAGGGTCATGAACGACGACAGGTATTCGATCAGCGCCGGAACGCCGAACACCATGTCGCGGGTGTTGCCAGCCTGCACCTGCTCGCCGTTGACATAGGTGCGGATGTCCAGCGCCATCGGGTCCGGCACATCGGCGGCATCAACGATCCACGGCCCCAGAACGGTGCAGCCGTCGCGGTTTTTGGTGCGCAGGTTGGGGCGATAGTAGTTTTGCAGGTAATTGCGAATGGCATAGTCGTTGGCCACCGTATAGCCCGCCACATGGTCATAGGCATCGGCTGCCGACACGTTGCGACCGGTGCGCCCGATCACCACCGCCAGTTCGCACTCATAGTGCATGAAGGCGGCATCCGCCGGACGACGGGTCATCGAGCGGTGACCGACGAAGGTTCCCGGGCCTTTCAGGAAGGCCAGCGGCTTTTCCGGGGCCTTGAAGGCCAGTTCCTTGGCATGATCGGCGTAGTTGATCGCCAGCGCAAAGGTGGTCTGCGGCTCGACTGGCGGCAACCACACCACCTGCTCTTCGTGCAGGCAGCGGCCATCGGCCAGAAACACCCGGTCTTCGCGGATTTCGGCGTCATGAATGGCCCCGTTATAGGCGACACGTGCGCGCTTCATTTATTCGGCCTCCGCCAGAGAACATTCCAGGGCTCCCAGCCCGTCCACTTCGATCCTGATCCGGTCGCCCCGGCGGGCGGTGGGAACGGCTCCGACCGGATAGCCCAGCGTCAGCACATCGCCGCCCGACAGCGCCATGAAGTCGGTGACGTCAGAGATCAGGGTCGGCAGCGGGCGCACCAGATCGGACAGGGTGCGGCTGGCCATCAGGACATCGTTGACGAAGGTGCGGATTTCCAGCGTATGCGGGTCGGCAATCTGGTCGGCGGACACCACCCACGGGCCGACCGGGCAGGCGCCGTCAAAGCACTTTTCCTGCACCGGCGGACGGTAGACGCTGGGGTTCGGCTGGCTGAGGTCGAGCACGATGGTGTACCCGGCAACGGCACTCATGGCGGTGTTGGCCGAGGCGCGCGCCACCTGATGCCCCATCACCGCCCCGATGGACGCCCCCAGTTCAACGCTGTCGGCGTAGGGCGGCAGGGTGATCACGCTGCCGTGGCCGCGATGGGTGTTTTTCGGCTTGAAGTACATCACCGGCACGGTCGGCGGGGCAGCATAGGGTGGCTGGGTCAGCGCCGGGCCGAACCGTTCGACGGTGGCGGTTTCGTTCAGCAGGGGGCCATAGATCCAGCCGGTGACCGCAGGGGCAAAGCTGCCGTCGGTCAGGGGGATCTGCTGACCGCCCAGGTCAAGGGACAGGCCGTCGGCACTGACCGCCGCACAAAGCGGGGCGGTCTGGCCGGGCAGGCTGATGCGGGCAGTGCGCATGGAGAACGCTCCTGTTGGGAAAAGGCGGGAAAAAAGAAGAGCTAAAGGTGGACTAACCCGTGATATGGACCAGCCACAGGCAGATCGGCGGGAAAAACACCAGCGCCACGATGCGGACCAGATCCGAGGCGAGGAACGGCATCACGCCCTTGGCGGTTTCGATCATCGGAACGTTTTTCGCCAGTTTGTTGATCACGTACAGGTTCATGCCGACCGGCGGATGGACCAGACCGATTTCCACCACCATCAGGGCAACAATCCCGAACCACACCGATTTGTCGGCCAGAGCCATGCCGTAGAAATCCAGCCCCATCACCACCGGGTAAAAAATCGGGATGGTCAGCAGGATCATCGCCAGCGAGTCCATCACGCAGCCCAGCAGGACATAGACGGCGATGATCAGGAACAGCACCGCCAGCGGCGGCATGCCGCTGTTTTTCACCCACAGGGCCAGCTCGGCCGGCATCTGGGTCAGGGCCAGCGCCGAGTTCAGCAGGTCGGCCCCGATCAGCACCATGAAGATCATCGCGGTGGCAATGGCGGTACCAAAGATGCTTTCGCGCAGGCCCTTCAGCGACAGCTTGCCCGAGACCAGGGCAATCAGTCCGCAGGCGGCGGCCCCGATCGAGGCGGCTTCGGTCGGGTTGGCCCAGCCGCCGTAAATCCCGACGATCACCACCAGAAACACCAACATCACCGGCAGGACGCTCAACTGCGAGCGCAGCATCTGCATCACCGGCACCCGCTCGCTGGCCGGACCGGCTTCGGGGTTACGGGTGACAATCAGGCGGATCACCACCATGTAGCCAAGGGCAGCCAGCAGGCCGGGGATGACGGCGGCAACAAACAGCTTGCCGATCGATTCTTGCGTCAGCACGGCATAGATCACCAGCGGCACCGACGGCGGGATCAGGATGCCGAGCGTTCCGCCCGCCGCCAGCGTGCCGGTTGCCAGACGGCCCGAGTAATTGTGCCGTTGCAATTCCGGCAGGGCGACTTGCCCCATGGTGGCGGCGGTGGCCAGCGACGAGCCGCAAATGGCCCCAAAGGCGGCACAGGCGGCGGTGGCGGCATAGGCCAGGCCACCCCGGAAATGGCCGATCAGCGAGCCCGCAGCGCGGAACAGCGCCAGCGACAGGCCGCCATGGGTGGCGAACTGGCCCATCAGGATGAACAGCGGAATGACGGCCAGGTCATAGTTCGACAGGCGGGCATAGGCCAGCGTGTTGAGGGTATACAGCCAGGCGTTGGTGTCGCCGCTGTTCAGGATCAGGTAGATTGCCGAGGCAACGCCGAACATGGCCACCCCGATATGCACCCGCAGGGCCAGCAACAGCAACAGAACGCCAAAGCCACAGAGGCCAAGAGTAACGCCACTCATCACGAGGCCTCCTCGTTGCACAGGTCGTCACACAGGAAAAAGGCACGCACCGCACGGTACAGCGCACATAGCACCGTCAGGGCCAGCGACGGGATCATCAGCAGAACGGGGATCCACAGCGGCAGGGCGGTCAGGGCGGCAATCTCGCCACTGTCGCGGCTGTCGAGCATTTGCAGACCGGTCCGCCAGGCCAACAGGGCAAAGACGGCGGCCAGCAGGATGTCCGTCACCGCATCCATGCGCTGGCGCAGGGCCGGGCGGCAGCCTTCGGTAAAGAATTCGACCCGCAAATGGTCGCCGCGCAGGGTGCACAGCGGCAGGAACGCCGCCGAAGCCACCGCGCACCCCATCTGCATCAGTTCCACGTCACCATTGACGGGATGGAACCCCAGCTTGCGCGCAATGATCGACACCAGTGACATACCGATCAGGGCCAGCAGGATCAGGCCCCCAGCCCACGCCAAAGCCTCGGCGGCAAGGGTCAGCCATCGTTCGATACGGTCGTGGACAGACCGCTCCTCTGGTGGATAGAGCAATTCGGTCATGAATACAGTCCTAGCCTGAAGTGAGGGCGCAGGAAGGGGATCCCCGGCCAGTGGCCGTGAAGCAGGCATCAGCAGGATGCAGGGATCCCGTCACGGACGCCGGGGCGTCCGTGGGGGAAGCCGATCAGGGAGATATGACCCGAAACGGGCCGGTCAGTTCTGAACGGGGAAGTATTTCGCTGACAGGGCGCGGGCACCATCCAGCATTGCCTGTCCGTTCAGGCCGCGCTTGGTCACTTCGCCAGCCCATTCCTGATCAATCGAGACGGTCACCGACCGCATCTTTTCATAGGTTTCGGCGGACAGCGGATGCACCACCGTACCGGGCAGGCCGGCGGCATAGGTCATGTTGGCGGCGGTGACCTCGTCCCACACCCGGCCAAAGGTTTCAACCAGCGGCAGGCCGGATGTTTCGTCAATAATGGCCTTCAGGTCGGCGGGCAGGGAGTCATACTTCTTTTGATTCATCAGCATGGTCAGCACGGTACCAACCACCAGCGGCTGACCGGCGGGCGGCGAGACGTGATAGCGGGTCACTTCGTCGATCTTGGTCGGACGCATCAGTTCCCACGGCATCACGCCACCGTCAACCACCCCTTTGGAAATGGCTTCGGTCACCTGCGCGGGCGGCATCGATACCGGCACACCGCCCAGCGCCTGCAAGGTCTTGGCTGACAGGCGGGTCGAGGTGCGCAGCTTCAGCCCGGCGATATCCAGCGGATTGACGATGTCCTTGTTGGCGGTGTGGAACACCGCGCCACCGTCAATATGAACGGCCAGAACGTGATAGGCGCTGAATTCATCCTTGGCGAACTGGTTGTAATAGTCCCAGGTCATCCGGCTGCCATCAAGGGCATTGGCAACCATGAACGGCAGTTCCATCGCTTCGATGGCCGGGAAGCGGCCCGCCGAATAGCCCGGAGCGGTCCACACCACGTCAGCAATGCCGTTGCGCACCTGATCGACCAGTTGCGACGGCGTGCCGCCCAGCTGCATCGACGGGTAAATCTGGCACACCAGACGGTTTTGGGATTTCTGGGCCAGGGCATCACACCACGGGCCGATCACCTTTGTCTGCGCCGGGGCGACGGCAGGCAGGAAGTGGGCAATTTTCAGCACCACCTGATCATCGGCATGGGCGGTTGACGCCATGCCAGCCAGGGACAGGACAGCGGTCATCGCTGTGGCTCGGCACAGGGCGAGAGCGTTAAAACGCATTGTTTCCTCCGTGTTCGGGACGCTGTTGGTTTTTGGTCAGGCATCCGTGCGCCGGTTTGTTTTTGGTCCGGCATTTTTGTGTCTCGCAACTGCGCTGACAGACATTGCATCTGCGAGATAGTTAACATGTTAGGTATCACCATCTCACTAACATGTTAGCAAGTCAAGCGCGTTCCTCACGCCAAAAATAAGGATATTGCGGAGGCCATCGGTAGCGGTTGACCTGCCTGCGGTTTCCGGGCATTCCTGCCCCTCGCCGGAGGCGCGTTTGTTACCGAAAGGGAAGGTTCCGCCATGAGTGAGACACCGTTACACCCCAACCTGCCGCTGATGCTGTTGCAGACGCGCGAAGAGGTGATCAACCGCTTTCGCCCGATCCTCAACCATTTCGGGGTGACCGAACAGCAGTGGCGGATTTTGCGCGTGCTGCGCTTTCGGGTGTCGATGGAGCCAAAGGAAATCTGCGAAACCTGTCTGTTTCTCAGCCCCAGTCTGGCCGGGGTGCTGGCGCGAATGGAGGCCGACGACCTGATCCACAAGGAACGGATGGAAAGCGACCTGCGGCGGGTCAATGTGTCGGTGACCGACAAGGGGCGGGCGCTGGTGGACACGGTCATGCCGCTGATCCGGGCGCAATACCTGCTGATCGAACAGCATATCGGGCGCGAGACTCTGGGCGAGCTGTGCGCCGTGCTCGACCGGCTGGGGGCCTATGACTGGGAGGCGATTCCGTCGGTGGCCTTGCCATCCTGATCGTCTTCCGCCTGACCACAGCCAAGGCAGGCCGACAGGGCAGCGAGCAGATGATGCAGTTGTTCCAGCCGCTCGGGGCCAAACGAATCGGCGATGCGGTCATAATGGCACTCGGCACCTTGCCCGACCAAACAGGCCAGCGCCTGCCCGGCGGGGGTCAGCGAAACCAGCGCCGTACGCTGGTCGCCGGGTTCACTGCGCCGCTGAATCAGGTCGCGCTGGCCCAGATCGCGCAGGATGCGGGTCAGGCTGGGCATGCTGATCAGGCTGAGCTGCGCCAGTTGACCGGCGCGCATCTCGCCGTGGCTGGCTAGCGCCTTTAACGCCCGCCATTGTTGTTCGGTGATCTGATGGTTGCGCAGATTGGGGCGGAATCCGGCCATCACGTCTTCGCGCGCCTTCAACAAGGCCATTGGCAGCGAACGGGAAAAGGCACGCAAGGCACCTTGAGGGGCAGGGGCAGGGAAATCGTCCCGTTTCGTGGTCATTGCGGGGGCTCCTGCTCTGGTTGTAGGGATGCGGTGACCTTGACACAGGTTAAGGGGGTATGTAAGGAACATGTTAGTAATTAACCTGTTAATTACCGTCCAGTGTGGCTGACAGGGCACACCCCTCTCTCCCACCGCTGTTGCAGGGGATGCCCATGATTGACCGTACTGCCATCCTGACCGCCGCCCTCGCCGAAGCCAGCCGTTTGCAGGTGACCGTCAGTGTGGCGATCACTGACCCCGGTGGTCATCTGCTGGCCTTGTGGCGGATGGACGGAGCACCGTTCCATACCGCGACGCTGGCGCAGGACAAGGCCGCCACCGCCGCCGGGTTCGGCTTTGCGACGGCGGCATGGAAAGAGCGGATTTCTGATCAGCCGCATCTGTTGACCGGTCTGAACGGGCGCGCGGGGATGATCCCGATTGGCGGCGGTCTGCCGCTGTATCAGGACGGGAGACTGGTGGCTGCCATCGGGGTTTCCGGGGCCAAGGAGCAGCAGGACTGCCAGATTGCGCAGGCGGGGGCGGAGGCTTTTGCGGTTTCAGGCCTGCGTCCGGCGGCCCAGCCATAACGGCATCAGCACACTCAGCAGAATGATGCGCAGGAAGTGATGGGCGGCGACAAAAGTCGGGTCAAAGCCCAGAGCCAGCGCCACCGCCACCATCGCTTCGACGCCGCCGGGGGCAAGGGCCACCCAGGCCTGACCGAGGCTCAGGTCACTGACCTGCACCAGACCCCAGGCAAACGCAGCCGCCACCAGCAGGGCAATCACCACCGCCGACAGTGCAGCGGGAAACAGGCGGCGCAGGTCGGCAAGGGTGATTTTGGTAAACCGCGAACCAACCACCGTGCCGGTCACCACATAGACCGGCAGGCTGACCAGTTGCGGCGGTACACCATGGACCCAGTCGGCGGCATGACCGATGGCGCTGATCACCATCCCGGCCATCAGCGAGGCGACCGGAACGTTCCAGCGCGACAGCAGCAGGCCACAGGGAATGGCCAGGGCCAGTAGAATAGCGAAGGCAGGGAGCGGCAACTCCACCCGCCCGCCAGAGACCAGCGGTGCCCCAAGGGCCAGCAGCGGCGGCAGGACGGCGGTCATGGCAAACAGGCGGGTGCTCTGGATGGTCAACACGCTGGGCAGATGGCCGCGTCCTTCCAGCACCAGCGCCAGCGTATAGCTCATCGAGCCGGGCGAGGAGGCCATGCGGGCGCTATCGCGGTCGATGCCGCACACCCGCTGCAAAAAGACCGATGACAGCAGCATCACCGCCACTGTACACAGCGGCACCGCCAGCAGGCTAGGCCCCCACTGGCGGGCATGATCCAGCGTCTGGCCATCAATGCCCGATCCGATCGACAGGCCGATGCAGGCGAAAGCCCCGTCGCGCAGCCAGCGCGGCACCTCGGCCCGCAGACCGCTCAGGCTGGCGGCCGCGACCAGCAGGGTTGGCCCCATCAGCCACGGAGCGGGCAGGCCGATGGCGGAGGCAAGGCCCCCGCCACTCGCCCCGACCAGCAAAGCGCACACCAGATGCCCTGTGGCCTTCAGTGTCATTCTTCCCCCAGATCCGACGCCTGCCGCTTTTGGCGGCGGCTCATCAACAGCGGCAGGAACAGGACGGCAATGGCGATGGCATACAGGGCCAGACTGCTGACCGACTCAAACAGGATGGTCCAGTCGCCGCCAGACATCGACAGGGCGCGCCGCAGGTTGTCTTCAAACAGGCCGCCCAGCACCACCCCGAGGATCACCGGCGCCAGCGAGAAGTCCAGCTTGCGCAGGAACCAGCCGAACACGCCCAGACCCAGCATCATGAACAGGTCGAACGAGTTGCCAACCACCGAATAGGTGCCGATGAAGGTCAGCACCGCAATCACCGGGATCAGGTACTTGTGCGGAATGGTCAGCATGCGGGCAAACAGGCCCACCAGCGGCAGGTTGATCACCAGCAGGGCGATATTGCCGATATACATCGAGGCAATCAGGCCCCAGGCAATTTCCGGGTGCTGGCTGAACAGCATCGGGCCGGGCTGGACGTTGAACATCAGCAGGGCACCGAGCAGGATGGCGGTGGTTCCCGAGCCGGGAATGCCCAGCGTCAGCATCGGCACCATCGCCCCGCCTGCCGAGGCGTTGTTGGCGCTTTCCGGGGCGGCCAGCCCGCGAATGTCACCTTGACCAAAGGTTCCGCTGGCTCCGGCCAGACGCTTTTCGGTGCCATAGGACACCGCCGAGGCCACCGACGCGCCGGTGCCGGGCAGGACGCCGACAATAAAGCCGATCAGCGATGACCGGACCAGGGTCCAGCGCACGGCAATCAAATCTTTCCATGACACAAAGGTCTTGTCGATGGCGCGCACCACCAGCGTATCGGTCGCCATGCCTTCGACCAGTGCCAGAAGCTCGGCGATGCCGAACAGGCCGATCACCACCACCAGAAAATCAATGCCGGAAAACAGGTCGGGAATCCCGAAGGTAAAGCGGTTGACGCCGGTGTTGGCATCAACCCCGACCGAGGCAATCATCAGGCCGAGCAGGGCGCCAATGATGGTCTTGGTCGAATTGCGCCCGACCAGTGATGACAGGGTGGCAAAGGCAAACACCATCAGGGCGACGTATTCGGCGGGGCCAAAACTGATCGCAAAGCGGGCCAGCAGCGGGCCGAACAGGGTCATCAACACCACCGCCAGCGTCCCGCCAAAGAACGAGGCAACCGCCGACAGGGACAGGGCACGTCCGGCCTGACCCTGTTTGGCCAGCGGGTTGCCGTCCATGGTGGTCATCACCGCCCCGGCGTCGCCGGGAACATTGAGCAGGATGGAGGAAATACGTCCGCCATACTCGGCACCATAGTAAATCCCGGCCAGCAGGATCAGGGCCGATTCCGGCGGAAAGCGCAGGCTGTAGGCGATGGGCAGCAGGATCGCCACCCCGTTGATCGGGCCGATGCCCGGCAAGGCCCCGATCAGGGTACCGGCAAAGCACCCGAACAGCACCAGCCCCAGGTTCATGGGGGTCATGGCGACGGAAAAACCGTCAGCCAGCATATGTAATGTTTCCAGCATTGCAGGGCTTCCTTACAGGGGCAGCAGGCCAGCAGGGACGTTCAGGGCCAGAATCCAGGCGCACAGGGCATAGCCGCCGACGCCCATCCCGACCCCGAACAGGGCACTGCGCAGCCAGTCGGCACCGAGGTAGCGGGCGGTCAGGGTGCAGAACAGGGCGGTGGACAGGATGAAGCCGAGCGGCTCGAACAGGATGGCATAGGCCAGCAGGGCCGACCCGATGGTCAGCAGGCTGCGGATGGCGGTGGCGCCATGCCAGTCCGGGTCACTGTCCGGGCGGCGGGCCATGGCAACCGAGGCGATGGCCAGCGCCAGCGCCAACAGGCGCGGCCAGGTTTCCGGTCCCAGCGGGTCATATTGAAACGGCGCATGCAGGGTCAGCGCCACGCAGCCATAGCCCAGCGCAAGCAGGAACAGGGCCGCAGCAAAGATGCGGTCGATCATGGCGATCCTCGATGATGGAGCGGTGGCGGGACGGGGCAAGGGCGGTCGCAGACGACACCTTTGCCCCGATTCCCGGAACGGTTTACTGGATCAGGCCAGCATCCTTGGCCAGAGCCCGCATCTGGGCGGTCTGGTCATGAATATAGGCGGTCAGCTCGTCGCCGGACTTTTCCAGCGGGAACAGGCCCTGTTCTTCCTGAATGCGCCGGAATTCCGGCGTGGCAAAGATTTTGCGGAAGGCATCGACATAGGTGTTATAGGCCTCGTCCGAGACGTGCTTGCCCATATAGAACCCGCGAACAATACCCCATTCCACGTCGTATCCCTGCTCTTTGGCGGTCGGGATCGAGCCAAACGGCGCCGGCAGGCGTTCGGGAGACAGAACGGCCAGCACCCGCATTTCGCCGGTTTCAAGGTGCGAGCGCATTTCACCGACATCGCCGGGCATCACCTGAATGCTGCCACCCAGCAGGTTGGCCATCGCATCGCCGCCGCCTTCAAAGGCGACGTAACGCATCTTGCGCGGATCGAGACCGGCCTTGCGGAACAGCAGGGCGACCTTCATCCAGTCTTGTCCGCCGACCGAACCACCAGCCCCGACCACGATGCTGGACGGGTTCTTTTTCCACGCGTCCATCAAGTCCTGAAAGGTCTTGTAGGGAGAGTCGCCGCGCACGACGATGGCACCGTAATCGGTCCCGGCGGTGGCCACCCAGCGGGCGTCTTTTTCGGTCCACTCGCCCCACTTGCCTTCGGCGATGTTCAGGATCGAGCCGGTGGAAAAGGCAACGATGGCGTTGCCGTCACTGGTGCGCACGCTGTTGAACTGGTTATAGGCCACCGCACCAACGCCACCGGGCAGATAGGTCACCCGCATCGGATTGGTGAGGGTCTTGGTGACGTCAAAGGTGGTCAGGGCAATGCGGCAGGTCAGGTCAAAGCCGCCACCGGGCTTTGCCGGAGCCACGCACTCGGGCTTTTCCGGCTGCCCGGCCCACACGGACGTTGACAGCATGCTGGTGGTCGGCAAGACAATAGACAGCGCCCCAAGGGTGGACAGGGCGAATGAAGACAGAATTCTGGCGTAAGACCGCATTGTTTCCTCCTGGGTATTTTGCTTGCGTGCCGGTGCTCATAAAAGCGGCACGGCTTGGCGCCAGAATGCTCTGCGGGTTCTGACAAAATTCTGACAGTCTGACAGACAGCGGAAAAAGAGGTCTTGCTCACCATGCGCATTCTGTTGATCGAAGACGCCGAAGATGTGGCCGACGCCGTGGCGCACAGCTTTCGCCGTGGCGGCCACGCGCTGGATGTGGCCGCCGATCTGGCTCAGGCCGAAGACGCGCTGGCGGTGCAGGATTTCGATTTGCTGATTCTCGACCTGAACTTGCCCGACGGCAGCGGCCTCGACCTGTTGCAACGGGTGCGCAGGCGGCAGGCAACGCCGGTGCTGATCCTGACCGCCCGCGATGCCATCGAAGAACGGGTGGCGGCGCTGGATGCCGGGGCCGATGATTATCTGGTCAAGCCGTTTGACCTGCGCGAGCTGGAAGCCCGCGCCCGCGTGCTGTTGCGCCGTCGGCAGGATGCCGCCAGCTCGGTGCAGTCCTATGGGGCGCTGATGATTGACAGTGCCAACGGAACGGTGGCCTATCACGGGCGGGATCTGGGACTGACCCGGCGCGAATTCCGCCTGCTGGAAATCCTGCTCGCCGCCCGGGGCAAGGCGATTGACAAGCAACGGATTCTCGACAAGCTGTTCGCCTTTGATGACAGCGCCGCCCTGAACACCGTTGATGTCTATGTTGCCCGCCTGCGCAAACGGTTGCAGGGCAGTGGGGTGACGGTGCAGACCATGCGGGGGTTCGGTTTTCGGCTGGAGATGGAATGACCACGCCGTACCCCTATTCGTCGATCAAGGCCCGGTTGCTGATCCCTTTGCTGGCGATTCTGCTGGCCGGAACCTTTGCGTTGGCGGTGGCCGCCGCGCCCTATAGCCGCAAGGCGGTCGATTCCGTCTATGACCTGTTGCTGGCCGGGGCGGTGTTGCAGATTGGCGAGCGGGTGCAGGTCGATGATGGCGAGGTGGTGGTTGATCTGCCGGGATCGGCGTTCGAGTTGCTGGCGCTGGCCCGCGAAGACCGGGTGTTTTACCGCATCCTGTCGCCGGATGGGCGGACGGTGACCGGGGATGATGTGCTGCCCGAACCGGTGCGCCATCTGGCCCCCGGCAAGCCGGTGTTTTATAATTCGTCGGTGCTGGGCAGTCCGGTGCGGGTGGCGGCGCTGCGGCGGGAGATGGCTGAGCGGTCACTGTCCGGCTCGGTACTGGTGCTGGTGGCGCAGACAATGCAGGCTCGCAACGATCTGGCCGAAACCCTGTGGCGCGGGGCGCTGGTGGCGATTGGTCTGGTCTGCCTGCTGATCCTGCTGCTGAGTGCGCTGGCGGTGCGGGTGGCGTTGCGTCCGTTGGCCTCGATTGATCAGGCGTTGCTGGCGAAAAACCCGCGCGACCTGTCGCCGCTGGTGATCGAGGCTCCGGCCGAGCTGACCCACACCGTCTCGGCCATCAACCAGTTTCTTGACCGCCTGCGCACCCAGGTCAACAGCACCCAGAGCTTTATTGCCGATGTCAGCCACCAGTTGCGCACCGCCATTACCGCCATCCGGGCGCAGGCCGAACTGGCCGCCGAGGAAGACGACCCGCAGCGTCTGCGGCTGCTGGCGGCACGCATTCACAAGCGCTCGGTCGGGCTGGGGCGGCTGTCGTCACAGATTCTCAACCGGGCGATGGTCATTCACCGGGCCGATGCGGTGCCGCTGATTCCGCTTGACCTGCGGGCGCTGGCGCTGAATGCCGATGATCTTGACCATGCGCCGCTGCCAAAGGACGAAGTGCTGGTAGCGGGTGATCCGGTGAGTCTGGAAGAAGCCCTCAACAACCTGATCAGCAATGCGCAGCGCTATGGGCAGCCGCCGTTTGCGGTGCGGGTGTGGCAGGATGATCAGGCCGACCGCGCCTGTCTGGCGGTGCGCGACCACGGGCAAGGCATCCCGCCCGAGCACTGGGAGCAGGCAGGCGAGCGGTTCAACCGCATCGGGCAGGGCGGCGCCGAAAGCGCCGGGCTGGGGCTGGCAATCGTCAAGGCGGTGGCCGAGGCCCATCAGGGCAGCCTGCTGATCCAGCGGGGAGACGACGGAGGCTTTGAGATCGGCATGAGCATCCCGCTGTTGCATGAGGAGCCTCAGCCATGATTGCCCGTCTGTCTCTGGTCTTTGGGGTTCTGGCCGCGCTGTTCGCACCATCCCCGCTGCGGGCCGAACAGCCGGTGCTGCCGCTGGCTCTGCCATCGCTGGAACGATCACCGGTCAGTGGGCATCTGCGCATCCTGTCGGCCACTGACGCCGAGATGATCGAGCCGCTGCTGCAGGGGTTCCGCCGCCGCTATCCCGACATTACCGTTGAGTATGTCGAATATGACCAGTCGCAGGACCTGAACCGCGATGTGCAAACCGCCTGTCGTCAGCATATGCCGTTAGCCGACCTGATCATCAATTCGGCGATTGATTTGCAGGTCAAGCTGGTGAACGGCGGCTGTGCCCAGCGGCAGAGCCTGCGGGCGGTGCTGCCCGAGTGGGCCAGATGGCGCGATGAGCTGTATGGCCTGACCTATGAGCCGGTGGTGATTGCCTACCGCAAGAGCGCCTTCCCGGCGGGCAATCCGCCGCGCAGCCGGTTCGAGATGCTGGACCTGATGCGCCATGACCCCGCCCTGTATTATGGCCGGGTGGGGACCTACGACATCCGGTCGTCGGGGGCGGGCTATCTGTTCATGACCCTGGACGCCACGCAGGCCAGCACCTTTGGTCGGATGATGGAAAGCCTCGCCCGTTCGCAGGCCCGGCTGGTCTGTTGCAGTGCGCAGGTGCTGGACGGATTACAGGATGGCTCGCTCAGTCTGGGCTACAACATCCTCGGGGCCTATGCCCTCGACCGCCAGCGCAAGGGCGGCAGTGAGATCGGGATCATCTTCCCCGAAGACTACACGCTGGTGTTCACCCGCACCGCCTTTGTCTACAAATTCGCCAGCAATCCCGCGGCGGCGGCGGCCTTCATCGACTTTGCCCTGTCCGACGAAGGCCGCCGTATCTCGCGCGAGGAAACCACCCTGCTGAACCCGATCGACGGCGAGCCTGCCTTGCGGGTGCTGTACGGTCTGGCCCCCGATGCGCCGCTGCGCCTGCGCCCGATCGAGATTTCTCCCGCCCTGTTGCTGGGGCAGGACCAGCAAAAGCGCCGCCATCTGCTGAAGGAATGGCTGGCGGCGCTGCACGAGATTGCCAGTGAGGGGCCGGGGGAGGGGCAGTAAGGAGGTGGAGCGCTGCTCCAAACCTCGCTGGGGCCTTTAGGCCTGGTGTTACCCATGTTTCCGGTTGGACAGCATTGTCCCCAAGTGAACATTCGGGGCCGGAGACCCCGGGCAGGTGCGGACGGCAGTCCGCCATTCTCCAACAACTGTCGCGTCCTGTGGCGTCAGGTTTAACGCACGCTGGTCCAGGCCCGCTTACTTCGGGGGGCGGATAATTTCCCGCAGCTCGACCAGCCGCTCCAGCGTCTCGACGGTCTTTTCACTGTCAATGCTGGCCAGCCCCAGCATCATCGCCTCGATACAGCACAGCATCGGCGCATGCAGGGCGACATGCTCGCTTTTTGACCGTGGCATGGTGATCGCCGCCGCCGCCTGTTTGCCCAACGGGGAGTCTTCCTGCGTCAGGATCATCACCAGCGGTACCGACAGCCGTTCAGCTTCGGCCAGCACCGCCGCTGCTTCACGGTGTTTGCGGCCATGGGCCATCATCAGCACCACATCGCCTTCAGCCATTTGCAGCAGTTGTTCGGCCAGAGCGATCCCGGTCAGGTTCAGCGCATAGGACGGATAGCCGCTGCGCGAAAACAGCCGGGCAGCATAGCTGGCAATAATTCCTGACGCCCCGATCCCGAACACGCCAATCCGCCGCGCACTCGCCAGCACTTCGATACCCCGCGCCATCGCCGCCCGGTTCTCTGCCGAGCCCAGCGCCGCCATCGCGTTGGCCAGATCGGCGGCCACGAAATCAATCGCCGCATCGCTGCCAGTGACATAGTGCGCCGTCGTCGCCGCCATTTTGTGCGACGGCGAGGCGGTGATCCCCAGATAATCCTGAAAGGTTTCCTTCAGGTCCACCAGCCCGCCAAAGCCCAGCGCCTGCACCGCCCGGATCACCGTTGCATCCGATGTCCCCAGCTCCATGCCGATATCCAGCGCCGACTTGCCCAGCACCGTATGCCGGTTGCCGTCGAGATACTCGGCGACCTTCAGCAGACTGGGCGACAGGGTGTGGCGACGCTTGCGCAGCCGGTCGGCAAAGCGGTCAACAGGGGCACGATGACCGGGCAGCAGGGGTTTGCGAGACACGGCGGGAACCATCCTCTGGCACAACAGGGGTGTCAGTGTAGCTGACTTCCATCGTCTGATGACAATGGAAAACCCGCAATATGTGATAGCCTTGCCCCCCTGCCCAGACAATGTTTCCCATCAACAACAGGAACAGCCGAAACCATGAGCACCATTTCCTGGGATGACTTTGCCAAAGTCGAACTGCGCGTTGGCCGCATCCTCAAGGCCGAACCGTTCCCCGAGGCCCGCAAGCCCGCCTACAAGCTGGTGGTGGACTTTGGGCCAGAGATCGGACAGCGCAAATCCAGTGCCCAGATCACCAGCCATTACACCCTCGACGAACTGGTCGGAAAACAGGTGGTGGCGGTGATCAACTTTCCGCCCAAGCAGATTGGCCCGCTGATGTCCGAATGTCTGGTCACCGGCTTCCCCGACGAAAACGGCGCCGTGGTGTTGTGCGTACCGGACAAGGACGTTCCGTTGGGCGGCAAGCTATTTTAACGTTACCCGTGGGCGCTCGGCCATCTGGGCCTGCACCATGCTGACCATCAGGAACAGGGCGCTATAGGAATTGGAAATCGCCTCCTCACGCGACACCATCACATAGCGCCCCTGTCGGCAGGCCTGCAGGAAAGCGCAGAAATTCGGCACCAATGCCTCCATGTCGGCGATATCCGCCCGCGGCCCCTCGCCCCGGTCGGCCCGGTAGGGGTCAAAAATCACGTCGGCATCAATCTCCGGCAGCCTCTCGGCCCCGATTTCCATCCGCCCTCCCACCGGAATGGCGTCGATCAGCGGCGGAAAGCGGAACCCGGCATCGCGCAGAACCCGCCCCAGCGCCCGATAGGTATGATAGACGCTGATCTTGCCGTTCAACGGCTGGATCACGCTGACGGTGTACCGTTCGGGGTGGACGGTATCCTTCAGCGCCTGCAAAGCCGCCTGATAACGGGTTTCCAGCGTTTGCAGGCGGACTTGCTGTCCGGTCAGATCGGCCAGACGGCTGTACACATGGCTGGCCCCCAGCCCGGCGGCATCCAGCACCACCGTTGGCGCCAGATCCTGTAGCGTTTCCAGCGCCGCCAGCCGCCCTTTTTCGGCAATGATCAAATCAGGACGCTCGTTGGCAACCGCTTCAAGGTCCACCTCGGTGGCACCAATGAACCGGATCGGAGCCGTGTCAAAATCCACCCCGGTCAACAACGCCCCGGAGCGCAAATAGGGTGCCCCGGCTCCATTCACTCCCACCCGGCCATGGCTGGCCACCGGCATCACCCCCAGTTCCAGCAACGGAATGGTGATATCGGTATCCGACAACGACACAATCCGCAACGGCCGGTCCGGCACCTCGACCGTGCGCCCCAGATCATCGGTAAAAGAGCGCGCCCAGGCCGGCCCAGCCATCACACACCACACTCCAAGAGCGACTGCCAGCATTACTTGCCATCTATACATTTTCGTTCCCCCCTGCTCTAAAACCGGTCCCGTCGACACCACAACAACCCCAGCAGCACCGGCACCCCGATCACCGCCAGCACAATCCCGGCCGGAATCTGGATCGGTGCGAAGGCCACCCGCCCGACGGTATCGGCCACCATTACCAGCCCGGCTCCCCACAGCGCACTGGCCGACAACAGCGCCCCCTGTCCGCCACCGACCGACAGGCGCGCCAGATGCGGCGCAATCAGTCCGACAAATCCCAGCCGCCCGCAAAATGATACACAGCCTGCCGTCAACAGGACAGCCGCTGCAACACGCACAACAGCCAGACGGGTGATCGACACCCCCAGACTGCGCCCCAGATGGTCGCCCAGATCAGCGACATCCCCGGCACGGGCGGTGCCGAACAGCAGGACTCCGCCGATCAGCAGACACAGGGCAGCCATGCGAACACTGCTCCACGCCGCCCCGCTAAAACTTCCCGCCAGCCAGACCATCGCCGTCTGCATCATGGTTACATCCGCCGCCACCAGCATCAAGGCGATCAGCCCGGACAAGAACCACGAAACACCAATCCCGATCAGGATAAAGCGCATCCGTTCGATCCCGCCGCGTGCCAGCAGCACCGTCACCGCCACCACGGAAACCCCGCCGACCAGCCCCACCAGCGGCCGCAGTTCCGGCGCGGCGGTGGGCAGGAAGAACAGCAGCACCAGTATCGCCAGACTGGCCCCTTCGCGCACCCCCAGCAAGCCGGGATCAGCCAGGCCGTTGCGGGTCAACGATTGCAGGGTGGCCCCCGCCAACCCCAGCATCGCCCCACCGCACAGCACCGCCACCACCACCAGTCCCAGCAGGCGGGTTTTCAGCAGGGAAACCCCCAGCGAGGTCGCCAACGCATCCCCCAGCGCCAGCACATTCAGCCGTGCTGCCAGCGCCCACCCTGCCAGCAGGGCCAGCAGCAGCAGCGGGGCCGCCGCCCGCACGGTTGTCCAGGTTCCGGCCGCCGCATCCCCCAGCAACCACAGGCGGACGGTGGCCAGCGTTTCCTCATCCAGCAACAGCACCCCCGAGGTCAGGGTTGAGGCCAGCGCCGACACTGCAATGCCGCAGAAGGTCACCTTGGTCATGGTCAGCCCCAGCCGTCCGGCAGATGACAGCAGCAGCACCAGCAGAAACGCCAGTCCGCCCCCCGTCGCCGCTACTACTGGCCGCAGCAGCGGCGCACTGAACACCCCCAGCGGAAAGGCCAGACAAACCACCACCGCCAGACTGGCTCCGGCATTCAGGCCCAGAATGTGCGGCTCGCCCAATGGATTGCGCAGCAGGCTTTGCAGCAGAACGCCCGCCATCCCCAGCGCCGCCCCGGCCAGAAAGGCCGCCAGCAACCGGGGTAACCGCAGGGCCATAACCGTCTGATGGTCAAAGTTCATCGGATCAAAGGCCCACACCGCCTGCCATAGCCCGGACCAGCCAATCGGGCGCAGCCCGGTGGCCTGATGGAACGCCACCGCTGCCCCCAACAGCAGCAACAGGGCCGCAACGGCCAGCAGGCCACGCACGGGGGGCCTCACCGGCTCCCCCCGGAGACCGGCAGAAAGACCGGCAGCCCCGACTGGGGATGTGTGGCCCGGACCACCGGCGTTTCAAAGACCTTTTCGATCAGGGCCGCGCTGCACGCCGTGACCTGTTCCAGCACCGTGTGGATGCGTCCCTGTTTCAGGAACACCAGCCGATCCGCGTACTGCATGGCAAAGTTCAGATCATGCAGGACGGTGATCACCGTCCGGCCATGGTCGCGCGGCAGGCTGGCAATCAGCTCCATCACCTCGACCTGATAGCGCAAATCCAGATAGCTGGTCGGCTCGTCAAACAGCAGGATCGGCGTTTCCTGCGCCAGTGCCAAAGCGATAAAGCAGCGTTGCCGTTGCCCGCCCGACAGTTGATCCAGCGTGCGATCAGCAAAGGCGCTGGTTCCGGTCACCGCCAGCGCCTGTGCAACGGCGGCATCATCCGCCGCGCTCCAGCGTTTCAGCAGCCCCTGATGCGGATAGCGGCCACGGGCCACCACCTCGGCCACCGTCATCCCGTCCGGGGACAGCGGCGTTTGCGGCAACAGGCCAATCTGTCGCGCCACCGCTCGGGTCGGCTGCTGGTGAATGTCCTGTCCGTGCAGCAGAACCGCCCCCTGCGACGGCTTTGCCAAGCGGGCCAGCAACGACAGCAAGGTCGATTTGCCCGAGCCATTCGGCCCCAGCAAGACCGTCAGGCGGCCATCCGGCACCAACAAGGACACATCCTGCAAAACAGGCGTCGCACCATGGCTGAACTGAAGAGCCTGTGCGGACAAGGGAGAGGCAGAGAGGGGCATGAAACGTACGGCTCTTGTCAAAGGGGGCGGATCGGTGCCACGAAATTGCTCGTCACGACCCGCCCAATGCTATTAAAGAGACGCATTCGCAATTGTAGTAGTCAACCATCCAGCGGTAGATTTTTTTCCATGTCCCCGGCAAATCCCCATCCCGGCAGGCTTTTCGCCGCCTTTTTCCCCAACGATGGCGCGCATGGCGGCCAGCGGGGCGGCCCGGTGTAGGGGGGCGGCATTTGACTACTACATTTTTGCAAATGATAAGCACTCTCGATTGGGCCGCCAAAACAACAACGCTCAGGCCCCGTCGCTCATCCGATCATCGAGGGATATCTCATCATGGCTCCATCGCCTTTACAGACCTTGCTCCGCTCGCTGTCCCTGTCGGCCCTGCTGGTGGCTGCCAGTTGCCTGACGCCTGTCAACGCCCAGCAGCAGGACTCTGCCGCCAAGCAGCAAGACAAAAGCGATGAAGCCGCCAAGGCCGATGTGACCCTGAAACCGGTCAGCGTGACCGCCGACGATGCCAGCACCGCCCCGACCGACGGCTATCGGGCGGTCTCGACCTCGACCGCCACCCGCAGCGCGACCCCGCTGCTCGACATTCCGCAGGCGGTCAATGTGGTGTCGCAAACGGTCCTGCGCGATCAGGCCGCCACCAGCCTGGATGATGCGCTGGCCAACGTCAGCGGCATCACCCAGACCAACACGCTGGGCGGCACGCAGGATGCCATCATTCGCCGGGGATTTGGCGAAAACCGCGATGGGTCCATCCTGATCAATGGGATGAAAACATCCCTGCCGCGCAGTTTCAATGTCATGACCGAGCGGGTGGAAGTGCTGAAAGGCCCGGCTTCGACCCTGTATGGTATTCTCGATCCCGGCGGGATGATCAATGTGGTCACCAAAAAGCCCGAGCATGAAACATCCGGCGAAGTGTACACCAGACTGTCGAGCTTTGGCGGCGGCAGCACCGGCTTCGGCGTCACCGCCCCCATTTCAGACAGCGCCTTCGCCGTGCGGCTGGATGGCGACTACGAAAACAGCACCTACTGGCGCAGCTATGGCGAAATCGATCGCCAGCAGATTGCGCCGTCCATCCGCTGGACCGGCAGCAGCACCGACGTTACCCTCAGCTATTTCCATGAAAAATACAGTGTACCCTTTGATCGCGGGACGGTCATTGACCTCAATACCGGCAAGGCGATTGCGGGTCGTTCGACCCGTCTGGACGAGCCCTACAACATCACCAAAGGCACCAGCGACATGGTGCAGCTGGAGGCCAAACAGGCCTTGAGTTCGGAATGGGATCTGGGATTCAATTACAGCTATAGCGTCAACGAGTATTCCGACAATCAGGCCCGTGTCACCGCCTATAACCCGGTCACCGGACGCCTGACCCGCCGCGCCGACGCAACGCAGGACGCCACCACCGTCACCCATTCCGCCCGCACCGATCTGACCGGTAAGGCTGATATCGGCGGGCTGCGCAATGACCTGCTGTTCGGCGTGTCCTATGATGACAGCGACACCCTGCGCACCAACATGCTGCGCTGTGCGACCTCGTCGGTCAGCGCAGCCGCCCTCAGTACCGGTGCGCTAGCCTCCTGTAACACCGTCTCCAACAGCGATAGCGACCAGACCGAAAAACTGTCTACGGTATCGGCCTATACGCAGGATTCCCTGCATCTGGATGAACAATGGATCCTCGTCGGCGGGCTGCGCTATCAATACTATGATGCCATGGCGGGCAAGGGCCGTCCGTTCGTCACCAACAGCGACAGTGCTGGCAATGCCCTCATCCCCAACGGCGGCATTGTCTACAAGCTGACCCCCGAAGTGTCGCTGTACACCAACGTTGCCCGCACCTTCCGCCCGCAGGTGTCGGTTGGCAGCTATATCGGCGATTTGCAGCCGGAAAAGGGCCTGTCCTACGAAATTGGCAGCAAGGTGGACCTCGGCCAGCGTTTCAGCGGCACCGTGGCCCTGTACAACGCCAGCAAAAAGAACGTTGCCTATACCGAAACCGTCAACGGCGAAACGGTCGCCAAAGCCGCTGGCCGGGTCCGGTCGCGCGGGATCGAGGTCGATGTCACTGGTGCCCTGACCGATCACCTGAACCTGATCGCCAGCTATGGCCTGACCGATACCCGGGTGATGAAGGATGTTGCCTATGCCGGCAACCGCCTGCCCAACGTCGCGCGCCACACCGGTTCCCTGTACCTCAGTTATGATCTGGATGACGCTCTGCCCGGCTCGTCCGACGTCAAGGTCGGCGGTGGCGTTCGTGCCGCCAGCCAGCGCGCCGGGGCAGCCAACAACTCGTTCTTTTTGCCCGCCTATGCGGTCACCGACCTGTTTGCCAGCTATACCCTCGACCTGAAAACACCGCTGACCCTGCAACTGAACCTCAACAACATCTTTGACACCACCTATTACACCTCGTCGATCGGCAGCAACAATCTGTCCACTGCCGTTGGCGAGCCGTTCAATGCCGTCCTCAGCGTGCGGGCCGAGTTCTGATTTTGTCGGGAAAAAAGGCGTTGACAGAGGATCGCAGAGCCGATATATCCCCTCTCCTCAACGCCTTATGGCGGAGTAGCTCAGCTGGTTAGAGCAGCGGAATCATAATCCGCGTGTCGGGGGTTCGAGTCCCTCCTCCGCTACCAAATCGCAAAAGCCCCGGTCTGACGATCGGGGCTTTTGTCGTAACGGCGGACTGTTTTACATCCGGCGCAGGACGTAAAACACATAGCCGTAATGGTCGTGATGCTGACGGAACATGGCGATCTCGGCCTTGACCCCGGCCATCACCGCCTTCAGATGCGGGATATCCGCCGCACGCTCGGCCAGGGTGGCAATACGCTGTTCCAGCGGACGATAATACTCGTCTTCCCATGCCTCGCCCGGCAGGACTTCTGCATGGATGAAGCCATAGCCCAACCCTTCGGCAAGGCTGATGTTGCCGCCGACGGTCTGCATCTCCGGGTAGGCATCATTCCAGAACGCCGCCACCGGCTTCGCCGGGTTGGCCGTCAGCCACGAACATTCCGACACCACCAGCAAGGCACCGGGTTTCAGCAGGTGATACCAGACCGACAGGGCCTGTTCAAAGCCCACCGCAAAAGCAGCGCCTTCCGACCACAGCAGGTCGAGCGACTGCTTTTTCAGGCCGCTGTCCAGCATGTCGGTATTACGGGCAATCAGCTTGTCACTCAGCCCGCGCCGCTCGGCCTGTGCCATCAGCGCCGTCAGATAGGGCTGGTGCAGGTCAACCGCTGTCACCGGTCCGCCGCAGACCTCGGCAATCACCATCGCCGAACGGCCATTGCCGCAGCCCATGTCGGCAGCATCGATCTTTTCGGGCAGCCACGGGCGGATGCGGCGCAGCAAGGCACGGGTACAAGGATCAGAGCCCGGTCCCTGCCGGGGGAGGTCGTCAAAAACCAGAGAAAAGGCTTCGCTTTGCGGCTGTGTCATGGACCAGAAACCAACACCAGAAACGGGAAGCGCGGACCATGCGCCGATCAGGTCAAACCTGCAAGGGGCGGATTTCACAAATCACATGATCCGGCAAGCGGGCGGCAATAAAAGCGGCAAATTCGCGGAATTCCTGTTTCCTTGCAGACTGCACCCGCCACAACAACACCACCCGCCGCCGCACGCTCGCACAGTCTTCGTGGAAGGGAATCGCCCGGATTTGTTCGTCCTGCGCCGCCTCGGCGGCCACATACAACGCCGGTAAAATGGTCGGGCCAATCCGGCTGGCCACCATCTGGCGCAAGGTGTCCAGACTGGTGGCCTGAAAGCCGGTATGCTCGTGTGCCCCCGCTCGCTGGCAGATGGTGAGAACCTCCTGCCGCAGGCAGTGCCCTTCCTCCAGCAACAGCAGGTCTTCGCCAATCAGGTCGGTCAGGCTGACACTGGCGGCATCCTCCAGCCTGTGCCCGCGCGGCACCGCCAGCCACAACGGTTCCTGAAACAGTTCAAGGCCATCAAGGCCTTCCAGATCAACCGGCATGTCAACCAGAATGACATCCAGCTCACCTTCCCGCAATCGCCCGACCAGACGGCGGGCCGGGTCTTCACGGACGTACAGCCGCAAATCCGGGTGTGCCTCGCGGAAGGCGGACAGCACATAGGGCAGCAGGTATGGCCCCAGCGTCGCAATCACCCCCAGCCGCAACGGCCCCGCCAACGGCATGCTGGCCGCCCGCGCCACGTCCATGATGTCCTGACTGGCCCGTAAAACCCCGCGCGCCCGCTCGGCAATTTCCCGGCCAATGGGGGTCAGGGTAACCCGCCTCCGCGTCCGTTCAAACAACTGGACCCCCAGATGGTCTTCCAGCTCGCGGATTTGCACACTCAGGGTCGGTTGCGCCACCAGACACATTTCCGCCGCCCGCCGGAAGCTGAGCGTGTCGCACAGCGCCACCAGATAGCGCAATTGCCGGAGGGTAAACATCAAGGCTCCCCTGTTCTGCCTGCGGAACACACAAACCGTTTTCTACGCTGTTCCGGCGCTCGAAGCCATCGCGTATCGGCATCATGACCGACTCCCTTGATGATGCATACCATAGCCAGGGCTGTTCAACGCTAGCGGCGTAAGCGCAGGAGGGGCCTGAGGGAAAGTAAAAAAGACGCTTCCCTTGGTGCGTTTTGTCTGAATGCATATAGGGTTCCCATCCCTGAGGGTTTCCCCGATGCCGAGCACGCTGCTGTCGCTGTTTTCCCAGGTTTCCGATCCCCGTCGCGGTCAGGGAAAGATGTATCCTTTGGCGCCGATATTGTTGTTCACGGTGTTGGCGATGCTGGCTGGAGCGCGGTATGCCATGCATTGTCAAAAAACATTCGAGATTGCCCGCGACACGGGGAACCACCTGCTGGTCCAGGTAAAAGCGAACCAGGCCAACCTGTTTGACGCCATCCGCGCCATCGCCGACAACTGCGTTCCCGATGACACCGCCTTCTCGCGCAACACCGCCCGATCCCGGCAGGAAGATCGCACCGCCGAGGTGTTCCTGGTCGGCGATGCCTTTGCCGCGACCAAGTGGCAGCCCTTCATTAAGACCATCATTCGAGTCCCGCGGCGCACCTTGCTCCACTCCGCCGCCACCGGCCTGTGGAGCCAGCGCGGCGAGACCGCATTCTATGTCTCGTCCGCCGCCGGTCTCCCCACCACCACATGGGCCGACGCCATCCGCGGCCATTGGGGCATCGAGAATCGCAACCACTACGTTCGGGATGTCTCCTGCGACGAGGGCAAAAGCCGCATCCGCGACAACCCTGGTATCATGGCTCGCGCCCGCAGTTTCGCCCTCAACATCATGCGCAAAAACGGCATTATCAACATCGCCAAAGCCTTATGGAACGGCGCGCTCAGCCTCGATCATATCCTGGAATACAAGGCAATTTGAGCGGCGTTGAACAGCCCTGGGATGTGGATTTGAATGGTGCGCAGCACGTATCCCAAATGGAAAACCCCCGAAACCTTTCGGTTTCGAGGGTTCAGAGTGGTGCCCCGGGGCGGATTCGAACCACCGACACTGCGATTTTCAGTCGCATGCTCTACCAACTGAGCTACCAGGGCCCTTGTGACTGACGTTGCTGCGTTTTTTGGCTGCATCGCCATCGTCGGGAGGCCAGCTTATAAAAGGTATTCGGCTGTTCTGGCAAGAGGTTTTTTGAAGGAGGGAAAACTTTTTTGCAAGACGGTCGTCGATGAACGCCCTGATCCCCATATCTGATGGTCTCCGTTATATCCTTAGGCGTAGTGACGTTTTTCAGCTTATTTTTAGATACAGGTTCCGCTTATAAAACAGGTATGCGTAATTGCATACAATCGTATATACCTCGGGGGCCTTCCCGCCTTGTCTGTTCCTCCGTTGACCACCCTTACCTTGTGGCCTGCATGCTCATTCGCCTAATCAACCATCGGCTGACCATTGCCCTGACCGTGTGCTCCCTTGCCGCTCTGGCATCGTTGGGGGTGGCGGAGCATTTCCGCACAGCCGAAGAGCAGGCGGTTGCCGATGGCTATCGCGCACGGGCGCTGAGTGACAGCCTGCTGCACGGGCTGATCGCCCTGCGCAGCGATGCCCGGGCCTATGCCGTGACCGGCAACGAGTGGTACCGGGGGGCCTATCTTGCCGAACTGAAGCAGACGAACCTGCGCGATCAGGCGCTGGAGGACCTGCGGGCCATGGGGCTGGTCCCGGCGGAAGAAGAACTTCTGTTGCGGGAACATCAACTGGCCTCCCGCGTCATGCTGCTGGAACGGCAGGCGATCGGGATGGTGCGTGATCGTGCCCAGCAAACGGCGATGACGCTCCTGTACGATGAAGAGTACGAGCGATCAATCACCGAGGCGCAGGATGCGCTTGAACAGTTCAACACCATGATTTCCGAACGCCTTGCCCTGCGCGAACGTCAGGCACGGAATGCGGCAGATTACGGGTTGCTGGGGGCACTGGCACTCGGCGCCATCAATATGGCCTTGCTGTTGCTGGCAACGCTGTTTTTCTATCGCCAGCAGGTCATCCGGCCAATGACCGAACTGCTGGAAGATATCGCGGCGACCGAACATTCTCCGACCGCGCTGTTTCGCAACCGCCACCTGTCGAATGAAATTGGCGATGTGGTCCGGGCGGTACAGCGCTATCACACGGCGGCGCAGGAGGTCAAAGACCTGCGCTGGCTGGCCGATGGCAAGGCGTCGCTTCTGGCCCGCTGTCAGGAAGCACAGACGATATCGGTCTTTGCCGAGCGGCTGGCCAGCGGGTTGGGGCGGACGCTGGACTGTGGCGTGGTGGTGATTCACCTGCAGGCCGAAAAGACAAAGCGGTTCCAGCCCGCCGGAGCCTTTGGCAAGGCGCTGGAGACCATTGCCCTGCAGGAAAGCCCGCTGGTCCGCCAGTGCCTGCAAGACGGGCAGGACCTGTATCTGGAAAACCTGCCGGACGGATACATGCAGATTACCTCCGGGACCGGCGACTGTGTGCCGCGCGGGCTGTACCTGTTTCCCTTGAAGCGGGGCCGCAAAGACCTGGCGGTGATCGAGGTGGCGGTCTTGCAACCGTTGACCGGGTTGCAGAAAACGCTGGTGCGGGATGGCGCCCTGTCCTTGTTGCCCTTGCTGGAACGTCTGTCGGTTGCGCAGGCTGGGGCACAGGCCGGATTGCCGCCGCCCCTGAACGAGATACGACAGGGCGTTCCCCCGGATGCAGGGCCAGTGACAGGCTCCGCACAGATGATACGACAGTAAGAGACCGGAATGACACGACAGCTCCCCCATATTCCTCTGGTCCGCAAACTGACGATCGTTCAGCGGGTGTTTGTCTTCAGTGGCTTGCTGGTTGTCGGCCTGCTGGCGATGATCTTTTTGCAGCAATGGTATGCCAGCCGCCTGTCGGTCGCCACCGAGACCCTGTACAAACAGGATCAGGCGGCGGTGATGTCCGTGCGCGATGCGATGAAATCGTTGCAGGAAAGCCAGGGAATTGTGTTCAGTGCGGTTGCCAGTGCGCAGGACCTGCGACAGGGGCATGTGACACAGGGGCTGAACGAAGGAGACCGAGCCTTTACCGCCAGCATGGCCACCTTGCGCAGCTATTACAGCGGGCCACGGGAATGGCTGGTCGAAGCCGAAGGGCTGCACCGCGAGCTGGTGGCCTATCGGTCGGTGGCGCTGGACCTGATCCGCGCGGGCCGGTTTGCCGATGCAGCGCAGCACATGGGCGAGGAAGCCCTGAACAATCCCCATGCCGCCTTGCTGGCCCGGCTGGAGGAAATCAAGCGCGACGCCCGGCAACGCTTTGACCAGCATTTCGTTGCGTTGCGCGAGCTGGAAGAACAGCAGAGATCAACCCTGACGTCGGCAGCCGTCGGTGGGGTGATCATCCTGTCCACCCTGTCGTTGCTGTTTACCCTGTCGATCCGTCGTCCCTTGCAGGAGTTGCAGGACGGGATCACCCAGATCGCCGAGGAAGGTCTGGAAACCGAGCTTCCTTGTCTCGACCGGGTCGATGAAATCGGCGACATCAGCCGCTCTCTGGCGGGCTTGCGGGATGTGTACCGCGACATGGAAATCCAGCGCTGGGTGACCGCGCATCTGGCGACCATTGCCACACACCTGCAACAGTCAACCAGCCTGACCCAGCTTGGAGCGCGCTTGCTGTCCGAAATCGCGCCGTTGATGGGGGTCGGGTACGGTGTATTCTATCGGGCGGACCCGCAGAGCCGCACGTTGACGTTGCTGGCCAGCTATGCCATGCGGGAACGCAAGACCCTCAATCAGACCATCCGCTTTGGCGACGGGCTGGCCGGGCAGGTCGCGCTGGAAGGTCAGCCGATCACCCTGTTCGAATTGCCCGATGATTACGTGCGGATCAGTTCCGGTGTGGGCAGCGGGGTTCCACGCTGTGTCATCGCCATCCCGGTGATGCATCTGGAGCAAATCCTGGGGGTGATCGAGTTGGCGACCTTTTCGCCGATGACCGCCCCGGCGCAGGCGTTGCTGGATGCGCTGGCGCCGCTGGTGGCGATGAACATGGAAATCCTCGAACGGACCATGCACCAGCAACGCCTGCTGGAAGAATCACAGCAGCAGGCGGCACGCCTTGAAGAGCAGGCCACCGCCCTGCAGGTCCAGCAGCAAGAGCTGCTCGATACCGAAACCTGGTTCCGGGCAATCATTGAATCGGCCCCGGTCGGGATGCTGGTGATTGATGGCGACGGGGGAATTTGCCTCAGTAATGAGCAGGTGGATACCATGTTCGGCTATCAGGCGGGCGAACTGATCGGGCAAAAGATCGAGGTTCTGGTTCCTATGACCGCCCGCTCCGGCCATGATGGCCTGCGCCAGCGGTACGCCGAAGACGGTCGCCCGCGCCAGATGGGCAGCGACGCCGGAGAGCTGCACGGCCTGCGCAAGGATGGCAGCGAGTTTCCGGTACAGGTCGGGCTGTCGCGCCTGCCGGTGGTGGGGGGCCGTCATCGCGCAGTCTGTGCGTCGGTCTATGACATCAGCCAGCAGATGGAAGCACAACGGGCCTTGGCGCAGGCCCGGGACGAAGCCGAGCAGGCGGTAAAGGTCAAGAGCGACTTCCTTGCCAACATGAGCCATGAAATCCGCACGCCGATGAATGCCATCATCGGCATGTCGCACCTGACCATGAACACCGACCTGTCGGCACGCCAGCGGGATTACGTCGAAAAAATCCTGCGGTCGGGCAAGCACCTGCTGGGGATCATCAACGACATTCTCGACGTGTCCAAAATCGAGGCCGGCAAGCTGGACATCGAGGCGGTGGACTTCGAGCTTGATGGTACTCTGGAAAACGTTGCTAACCTGATCAGCGAAAAGGCGGTCTCCAAGGGGTTGGAGCTGTGCTTTGACGTAGCCCCCGATGTCCCGACCAGCCTGATTGGCGATCCGCTGCGGTTGGGGCAAATCCTGATCAATTATGGCAACAACGCCGTCAAGTTCACCGAAAAGGGCGAAATCACCATCTCGGTGCGGGTGGTTGAACGCACGGATCAATCGGTGTTGCTGCATTTCGGGGTGCGGGATACCGGCATCGGACTGGATGACGAGCAGATGTCCCGCCTGTTCCAGTCGTTCCAGCAGGCCGACAGTTCGACCACCCGCAAGTACGGTGGCACCGGTCTGGGGCTGGCGATCAGCAAGAATCTGGCCCGCTTGATGGGCGGGGATGTCGGGGTGGAAAGCAGGGTCGGGGATGGCAGCCTGTTCTGGTTCACCGCCCGTCTGGGGATTGGCAAGGGGCGGCGGGCCAGCCTGATACCGGCCGAAGACCTGCGTCATCGCAAGGTGCTGGTGGTCGATGACAACGACAGCGCCCGGACGATCATGGAAAACCTGCTGTCCGGCATGACCTTTTCGACGTCGGTGGCCTGTGACGGGGCAGAGGCATTGCGCAAGGTTATTGCCGCTGACCAGGGGGGCGAGCCTTACGAGGTTCTGTTCCTCGACTGGCAGATGCCGATCATGGATGGCATCGAGGTGGCGCGCCGCCTGAAAGCCGAGACCTTGCGCCAGCCGCCGCACATCATTCTGGTGACCGCCCACGGGCGCGAAGATGTGATGCGGCAGGCAGACTCACTGGGAATCCGCCATATCATCCTCAAGCCGGTCAATGCGTCCTTGTTGTTTGATACGGTCAGCCGACTGCTGGTACCCCATGGGCACGATCAGGACACTGCACTGGTGTCACGGGGCTATGGCCCGATGGCGGTCGAGCGGTCGGCGCGGGAACGCCTGCAGGGGGCGAGGATTCTGCTGGTCGAAGACAACGATCTCAACCAGCAGGTCGCCTGTGGTGTGCTGGCAACCTTTGGGGTCGAGGTCGATGTGGCCGATGACGGTCTGCAAGGGTTGGAAAAGCTGGCTGCCCAGTCATACGATCTGGTATTGATGGATATGCAGATGCCGGTGATGGACGGTTTGACCGCCACACGGGAAATCCGCCGCAATCGCCGTTTTGATACACTGCCGATCATTGCCATGACCGCCAATGCAATGGCATCCGATCGTGACCAGTGTCTGGCCGCCGGGATGAACGATCATCTGGCCAAGCCGATCGAGCCAAACCAGATGGTCGAGGTGCTGGCGCGCTGGTTGCCTGAGCGCCCGCTTGCAGAAACCGCTCCGGCTGCGCCGGTGGCGGCTGTCGCGCAAACCCCGGAACAGGTCTTGTGGACCCGTTTGCAGGGTATTCACGGGTTGAACAGTGTGGATGGCTTGCGGCGGGTGATGGGACAGCACGGGTTGTACCTGACGCTGCTGCGCTCGTTCCTGAAAACACAGGATGACCTGATGGCTTCGTTGCGGCAGGCCGTTCGGAGCGGTGACTGGGCCGGGGCCAAGTTGCAGGCCCACACCCTGAAAGGGGTCAGTGGCAACATCGGAGCCGAGAGCATCAACGCGCTGGCAAGCCAACTGGAGGCCAGGATCAGGGATTTGGCCGATGGAACGCAAGATGGCTGGAGCGACACGTCGTCGTTGTCCGAGCTGGAAAAAGCCATGGAGGCTCTGGTATTGGCCTTGCAGGCGGTTCTGGTGGCAGGGGATCTGGATGATGTTGCCGCGATCGATGAACCGGTTGATTGTATGGCAATCTTCCAGCAGCTTGCCGACCTGTTACAGGCAGATGATGCTGAAACGGTCGATTTCCTGGTCGACCACCGGGCAGAATTAACCCGTTGTCTTGGTCTGGATGTTTATGATCAAATCCGGCGAGGTGTTGAAGATTACGATTTCCCGGCTGCATTGCAGGCCTTGCAACGGGTGATGGCGGCGAAAAACAACCCGTTGTCCCCTGTATCCTGATTGGTGCCCAAAGGAGCGTTCCGCATGTACACCATTCTGGTGGTGGATGATACACCTGACAACCTGCGCCTGATGGGGGCCCTGCTCAAGGACCGCTATCGGGTCAAGGTGGCGCGTGACGGGCTGCGCGGGCTGGAAATTGCCGCGACGCATCCACAACCAGACCTGATTCTGCTGGACGTGATGATGCCGGAAATCGACGGTTTTGATGTCTGCCGCCGATTGAAGGCCGATGCCGGGACGCGGGATATCCCGGTCATTTTCCTGACGGCAAAAAGCGAAGTCGCCGATGAGCAACAGGGCTTTGATCTGGGAGCGGTCGATTACATCACCAAGCCGATCAGCCCGCCGACCCTGCTGGCGCGGGTGGATACACATCTGCGCCTGAAGGCCAGTGGCGACTTCCTGCGTGACCAGAATGCCTATCTGGAAGCCGAAGTTCAGCGCCGCAACCGCGAGCTGTCAGCGATTCAGGACGTGACGATCATGGCGTTGGCCAGTCTGGCCGAAACGCGCGACAGCGACACCGGCAACCACATTCTGCGCACCCAGCGGTACGTTGAGGTTCTGGCGCAAAAGCTGAGCACGCATCCGCGCTTTGCCGCTTTCCTGACGCCGGAAACGATTGCGATGATCGTCAAGTCGGCTCCGCTGCATGATATCGGCAAGGTTGGCATCCCTGATCGTATCCTGCTGAAGCCGGGCCGCTTTACCCCCGACGAATTTGAAATCATGAAGCGCCATACCACTCTGGGCCGAGACGCCATCACGGCAGCAGAGCGCCATCTGGGGCTGGATGTCGATTTCCTGCGCTTTGCCAAGGAAATTGCCTATACCCATCAGGAAAAATGGGATGGCTCGGGCTATCCCGAAGCCCTCAAAGGGGACGATATCCCGGTTTCAGGCCGTCTGATGGCGGTGGCTGACGTCTATGATGCACTGATTTCCCGCCGGGTTTACAAGCCGGGGATGTCACACGAGCAGGCGACGGAGATCATCGCCAAGGGGCGGGGAAGCCACTTTGACCCTGACATGGTCGATGCCTTCCTTGAAATCGCCGGGCAGTTCCACGCCATCGCCTTGCACCATGCCGACAGTGACGAAGAGCTGGAGGCAAAGAATGCCCATCTGGAAACCTTTGCACCAGCGGGCTGATCCGCAGGCATCAGAGCTGTAAACCCCTTTACTATCAAATCAACGGGGTCCGGGGCCTCAAGGCCCCGGCGAGGTGTGGAGCAGCGCTCCACGTCCCTATAGCAAATCCCGAGCAGATGGAGCCATCTGCTCGGGATTTTCTCTAAAACTTCCCGTACCACTCCTTGACCAGCGCCTCTTCCTGCTCGCGGGCGGCCTTCAGCCAGGCCTTGGCCGGGTCGCGGTAGCGGGCGTCGTCGCGGCTGTCAAAGGGCAGGGCATCGTACAGGCGGCGCTGCTCGGCATCGTCACTCATGATGCAAAAGGCCAAGTCTTTGCCGGTGGCGGTGGTCAGAATGCCGGACAGGGCACGGGCATAGAACATGGTGCCGGTCTTGGTCCGCAACAGCGGGGATGCGCCCGGGTCGTCGGCCATGAACGGATCGAGCTTGCGGCCCCGCAGCAAGGGTTTGACCGCCACGCCATGGAACGCTGCGGTGGCGGCGTGGGCGGTCAGGGCGGCGCACTGGCCGGGGGTCATCTGCGACTGATCGGTCAGGCCCGAGGCGTTGTGCAGGACAAACGAGGTCTTGCTCCAGGCGACATTCGGCAGCATCTGCTGCACGGCGGCATTGATCTTGCCGCCCGCCTCTGCCGGGGTGGCGCTGGCGGTGGCTTGCAGGGCCAGCGTTTCCAGCATCATGTTGTTTGAATAATACAGGCCATCGCGCAGCAGGGTAGGCAACGGCTCGCTGGTATGGCTGGCCAGAGTGGTGGTGGCGCTGCTGCCTGCCGGGGCGGTTTGCGGGGCGGCCTGTGGGGTGGGGAGGGTGATTTTCTCCTGCCGGGCATAGACCGCAAACACCGATGCGGCGAACAGGCCGGGGTCCTTGACCGGCAGCCACTTGTCACCGCTGGTGAATGAGGCTGGCAGATCGACCAGCCCGGCGGGAGCCAGCGGAATTTCGCCGCCGGTGGCGGCTTTGCTCACGCCATCCTTGCCCTTGGGCCAGCGGACCAGAAAGCGCGACGAGTCCACCGCCAGCCCTCCCAACGGCGGGTTATAGGAAGCATCATCGGGCTGGCGTGGCTCGATGGCGGGGAGTGACGGAACCGCAGAGCCGTCATAAAGGAACCGGCCGCTGACCTTTTTGACCCCGGCCTGCGCCAGCGTTTTGGCCATCTGTTGCAGGTCTTCGTGAACCAGTGACGGATCACCGCCACCGACCAGCAGCAGGTCGCCTTGCAGAACGCCCTTTTTGTCGATGCCGCCGGACGACAGCAGGCGGGTGGTAAAGCGGGTTTCGGCAGGCAGGCGGTCAAGGATCACCAGAGCTGCAGGCAGTTTGGCCACCGAGGCCGGGATATAGGGGGCGCGCACATCGCGGGCGAGCAGGACCTTGCCGCTATCGACCTCGATGACCGCATAGCCGGTGCGGGTCTCGGCCTGTGCGCTGGCAAGCGGGGCCATGGCACATCCCAGCAGGCCGACGGCCAGGAGGGTGTCTCGCAGTGAAGGGGGGCTCTGACGGCGTGCTGACTTCAGGCGGGCAGACTTGGGGCGGGCGGGCGTTACAGGCTGCACAGTTTCCACGGTCCAATATCCAGATGCAGATGGTTTTCGTGATCTTTGTCCGAGTTCGGTGTCAGCACGACGCTGAACATGCCACAGGCTCCGCGGGCGACGTCACGCAGGAATGCGCCCTTGCTGCCGCCTGCCGACCAGTCTTTTTCCACGCTGATCCGGGTGCCGTTGGCCAGTTCGAAACCGGCGATGTCAATTGCCTTGCCAAAGGCGTGCTCGGACAGGCGCGACCGGTTGGAGGTGCGGCCGCGGCAATTGTAGCCACCGTAATGAAAAATCTTTTTCAGATCCTGCTGAAAATGCTGCTGGACTGCCGGACGAACGACGTTTTCCTCCCACAGCGACACCTGACGGGCCAGCGAGCAGTCAACCGTCACTGGCTTGTCGAGTGCAAAGGGGACTTCGGTCAGGGAAATGGCCGTGCTGACGCCACAGGCCCCGCTCTGCGCCGTATCCGGCAGGCGGTTAAAGGCCACGCCGCGATAGGACAGGTCGATGATGCATGCCGGGCCGGTCAGATAGGTTGACGCGGGAACCTGGCCGCTGCGCTGTGCCGGGGGCGGAGAGCCGGCGCAGGCACTGAGCAGGGCCAGCAGGACGATCGGTATTAACGGGCGGAGGGGGAATCTGGCAGGCATTGTCTCACGGCGTGCAGGGAACGATCTGTAATCCCCAGCGCGTCCAGATGGGCGAGGGTTGAGCAAAGATACTCCGTATTGCTGCCAAGATCACCGGTTGCTTTGGCAATAATTTTTGCCGTTTCGGCCACCGACAGTTTTCCGGCATAGCGCGGGCAGTGCTGGTTCATCACAAAGGCCAGCGCCGGGATTGACTGGTCGGGGGTGCGCACCGGCAGCCAGCGCGGCAGATAGCCGTCCGAGACCATTTCCCGTCGCCACAGGATCGCCAGTTCTTCGCGCACCTGCGGCCCGGCGATGCGAAAGGCGACCCCTCGGCACGACCCTCCGCGATCCAGTCCCAGCACCAGACCGGGGTGCTGAGGGGTACCCCGACCGGCAGGGGTCCACAGGCAAAAGCGACGGTGATAGCCGTGCAGGGTGGCCCGCTGGTGCTCGACCACATGCAGGGCCGGATTCCACATCAGGGAGCCATAGCCAAAAATCCACGCATCTCCGCCAGCCTGAACGCTGGCCGGGGCACTGGCAAGGGTCTGGTCGAGCGATTCGGCCATTTCCTCCGCGCTGGTCACGGGAATCAGGCCCTTGCATGCGGCAACCATCCGCATCAGCGCACCATCTCGGATCTCTTCACGGGAAATCACAGCGCGGTCCTTGTTTTCAGCATTTTTTCCGAGGTCTTGAAACAGCTCCCGGCACGCCAGGACATCTCGTTGTTTTATACCGTGAGAGGAAGGTCAGATGCAAAGCTGCAGTCCATTTTGCCCACTGCGCCGGGAGCAGGCACGGCAAAAAGCAAATAGCAGAATTATCTTATAAACGCATAAACTTTCTGACTGTAGTGCTGCATGATCTGCATTCTGTGGGTGAAGTCACCGGCACAAGGGAATTATGCATGTAAAATCATGGCCTTATACCTAGGTATAGGGCCGGAGATTGATAAAAAGTCTTGTATCTTTCCCAAACGGCAGCCGTATAGTAATTCCTGTTATGTGTCGGATAAGCAAAAAGAATGACCGTAACGATAAAAAGTGGCCCAAAAAAACGGGGGCATCATGGGAGGAGTTGTCGAATGCCTGTCCACCTCGGCGGTGGACAGCGTATTGTCGTCAGTGTTGACTGGTTTACCGGATGGGGTTGCCGTTTTTGACGGGAACGCCCGGCTGGTTGTTGCCAATCCTGCCTGCGGTATCTTGCTTCGCTTGCCTGACGGCTTGATGCGGGCGGGAACGCCGTTGCGGGACATGGCTGCCTGCCGTCTGCATGCGGCGATTATCGCCGGTGCCGAACCGGGAGGATTGGCACACCGGCTGGATGAGGCGGAGGAGCGGGCCCGGCGCAGCCTGATGGACTCCTTTGAATTTCGTTTGCACCAACCCGAAGGGGTGGTTCTGGAGGTCACCTCGCGCCCTGTCGCCATTCCGGCGGGGGGCGCATGGCGCACTGGTCCGGGGTTCGTCTGGACCATCCGCGACATTACCCGGCAGTGTCAGGCCGCCGAGGCGATGGCCCGCAGGCAGGAACGCTATGATCTGGCGTTGCAGTCGGCCAACGAAGGGCTTTATGACTGGGACATCGGCCACAACACCATTTTCTTTTCCGAGCGCCTGCGCGAGCTGTTCGGGCTGAACGATCAGCAGCACAGCCCGGAAGACTGGTCCAGCCGCATTTATCCCGATGACCGGCCGCTGTACAAGGCGGCCCACCGGGCGCACCTCAAGGGGCAGACGGCCCGCTTTGCCTGCGAATACCGCATGCAGACCGGCGATGGCCGCCTGCTGTGGGTGCGCCAGCACGGCATTGCGGTGCGGGATGCCGAAGGCCGGGCCGTGCGGCTGACCGGCTCGGTGGCCGATGTCAGCGAGTACCGCGAAGCAACACGGGCGTTAAGGGCCAGCGAAGAACGCCACATGATGGCCATGCAGGCATTGAACGAAGGCGTTTACGAATGGTCACTGGCCGATGGGGTCGTTCATGTCAGCGAGCGGTTGCAGATGCTGTTCGGCATGGCCCGCCCGTCGTTTCCGTCCGATGGCTGGGTTGACCGGGTTCATCCCGATGACCGGACCCGTTTTCTGCTGGCGCAGCGGGCATTGCTGAAAGGCGATGTTCCCCGCCTCGAAATGGATTATCGCCTGCGGTGGGGCGATCAGTCTGCCGATGAGAGGGGCGGCGAGGATGCGCCCGAGTGGCGTTGGGTTCGGCATCGTGGTGTGGCCATGCGGGATGCCCGGGGCCGGGTGGTGCGGGTGATTGGCTCGTCGGGGGATATCACCGACCAGCGCCGTGCCGAAGACGCGCTGCAGGAAAGCCAGCGGGCGCTGAATGTCGAGCGGGAAATTCTGCAGGCAACGCTGGAAAACATGGATCAGGGGATCTTCATGGCCGACAGCGCCCAGCGGCTGGTGGCCCATAACAGCCGTTTTGGCCAAATGTTCGGGTTCGATCCGGGCGAAATCGTCAACGGCATGGCGCTGGACGACATTTTGCGCCGCCTGTGGCAACGGGATGCCATTCCGCAGCCCTATGAGCGGCTGCACGAGACCTTTCTGGGGGAAGACTGCTGCCAGACGGTTAATACCCATGAAATCCACCGCATGGAAGGGCAGGTGATCGAAGCCCGTAACGTGCCGCTGGGGGATGGCCGCTTTGTCCGCACCTTTACCGATGTCACCGCCCGCAAACAGGCCGAAGCCGCCGTTCGCGAACTGATCGAGGCGATGCCGCTGCCGTTGGTGGTGACGGCGCTGGACAGTCATCATGTCCTTTATGCCAACCAGTGCGCCCAGCAGGCGTACCGCATTCAGCTGGGCATGGGGGCGGTTCACAGTGCCTATGTCAATCCGGCGGAACGGGACCTGCTGGTGGCGGCGCTGGAGCAGGATGGCGAGGTCAATGACTTTGAAACCCGCCTGCGCACCCCCGACGGCGCCGACGTGTGGGTGCTGATGAGTGCCCGCCGGATGGTCTATCGCGGGCAGCGGGCCATTCTGGTGGCTTCGCTGGTGATTAACGAACGCAAGGCACTGGAACGGGACCTGACCGACGCCAAGCTAAAGGCCGAGCAGGCGCTGGCCGAGTTGCAGGCGACCCAGCAAAGCCTGATCGAAGCGGAAAAAATGGCCTCGCTGGGGGGATTGGTGGCCGGGGTGGCACACGAAATCAACACCCCGGTGGGGATCACCCTGACCACCGCCAGTCATCTGCAGGAAAAAGTGACCCAGCTTGGTCGCCTGTTTGAAAGCGGGAGCATTCGCAAGCAGGATTTTGCCGCATTCCTGTCGGTGGCCAACAGTGCCTGCGCCTTGCTGATGTCCAATTCCACCCGTGCCGCCAATCTGATCCAGAGTTTCAAACAGGTGGCGGTGGATCAGGCGAGCGAGGAGCGGCGGCGCTTTGATCTGCGCAGCTATATCGACGAAATCCTGCTGAGTCTGGGGCCGCGCCTGCGCCGGTCTCCGCACCGGGTCGAGGTGGCATGCCCCGAGGAAATCGAGGTGGACAGCTACCCCGGTCCGCTCAGTCAGGTGCTGACCAATTTCGTGATGAATTCACTGCTGCACGGCTTGCAGGATGATCAACCGGGGGTTATCTCGATTGTGGTGGAGCGTGTTGACGCCGGCATGCCTTCCGGGGCGGTGATCGAGGTGTGCTATCAGGATTCTGGTCGGGGTATTCCGGCGGAGAACCTGAAAAAAGTCTTTGATCCCTTCTTTACCACCCGACGGGGGGAAGGCGGCTCTGGTCTGGGGCTGAACATTGTCTACAACATCGTCACCCAAACCCTGAAGGGGTCCATTCGGGTTGAAAGCCCTCCCGGCAGTGGGGCCCGCTTCATCCTGCGGTTTCCGCAACGGGTGCCGCAATAACCGATAAAAGACCGCTGGATCGTCATGGGCAGATCGGAATAGGGAGGATAAAAATAATGAGCAATGACCTGCTGTTTGACGATGATGCCCCCTTGTTCGATGAACAGGACGAGCTGTTCATGCTGTCCGAGACCGACCAGCCAACCCCCCGGCAGCAGGGCTGGAAGGTGCTGGTTGTCGATGATGAACCCGAAGTCCATGCCATGACCGCCATGGTGCTGGCCGACGTGACCTATCAGGGGCGTGGCATCGAGATGATCTCGGCCTATTCAGCCGGGCAGGCGCGCGATATCCTGAGCCAGACTCCGGATCTGGCCTGCATCCTGCTTGATGTGGTGATGGAAACCGACGATGCCGGTTTGCAGCTGGTGCGCTTTATCCGTCAACAGCTTGGCAATCATAACAGCCGGATCATCCTGCGGACCGGCCAACCCGGGCAGGCACCGGAACGGGATGTGATCGTTGACTATGACATCAACGACTACAAGGCCAAAACCGAGCTGACATCACAAAAACTGTTCACCTCCATGATCGCCGCCCTGCGGTCCTATGATGACATTCTGGCGCTGGAAATGAGCCGGGCCGGGTTGCAAAAGATCATTGATGCGTCGGCCAACCTGTTTCAGGTCCGCTCGATGCAAAGCTTTTCCTCCGGGGTGCTGACCCAGCTTTCGGCGCTGCTGGGGGTGTCGGTCAGTGGCATTTTGTGTGCCCAGTCGGGCGGAGTATCGCAAGAGCCGGGCCCGTCTGACGACCTGTTCATTCTGGCCGGAGCGGGCAACTATGAACATTGCTCCGAACAGACGTCCGGGCAAAGCCTTGATCCCTTGATCCTGTCCACCATCCGGGGTGTTCTGGCCAGCAAGGCAAACCGTTATAGCGATGACCACATTGCGCTGTACATCCGGACGCCCAACCAGCGGGAAGTGGTGGCCTATCTGCATGTTCATCGTCCGCTGGGGCCGCTGGATGAAAAGCTGGTCGAGGTGTTCTGCGGCAAGGTTTCGGTCGGCTTTGACAATATCTGGCTGTACGAACAACTGAAGCGGGCGCACGAAGCGACGGTGGTCGCACTGGCCGGTCTGGCCGAGTACAAGGACAATGATACCGGCGAGCATGTCCTGCGGGTGGAGCAGATCACCAGTTCGACGGCGCGCAGCCTGCGGCAGATGGGGGCCTATGAAAGCGAGCTGACCGACGTGTTTTTAGAGCAGGTCGGGATGGCCGCGATCCTGCACGACGTTGGCAAGGTGTCCATCCCTGATCATATCCTGCAAAAGCCGGGGCGGCTGACGGCAGAGGAATTCACCATCATGAAAGAGCATGCTGGCAGTGGTGGTGGTATTCTGCAACGGGCGGCGCGGATGGTCTCGGGGGCCAGTTACCTGTCTCTGGGGGCGGAAATCGCCTCGTGTCACCATGAGCGCTGGGACGGGAACGGTTATCCTCGTGGCCTGAAGGGGGAGGATATTCCGCTGTCGGCACGGATTGTGGCGGTGGCCGACGTATATGACGCGCTGATCAGTGCCCGGCCTTACAAGGCCCCATGGCCGTTCGAGGAAGCCATCGCCTATATCCGGCAAGGCGCCGGAAGCCAGTTCGATCCGTTGGTGGTCGAGGCCTTTATGAGGGAAATTGGAGCCGGGAATACCTGCGTTTAGGAGGTGTTGCCGTTCTGGCCGCGGACAAAAGGCGGGCATCGCCTTTGCCTGTGGTGCAGTAGGGTTTCTTTTCTGCCTGTAATGGGCATAAAATGCACTGCAACAGGGAACGGTCTCCGGATTTCGGGGGCCGTTCCGTTATTCGCTGACTTGTGCCTGAAACGTCCTGATCACGGTTTCCTCTGATGTCTGCTCGCTGGTTGATGCGTCTCGTCCCCTTTTTGCTGACCGTCCTGATCAGCTGCCTGGCCCTGTGGGCCTGGTGGCGGGGTGAGCACGAGATTGCCCGGCAGGTGGAAAGCCGGGTCGAGCAGGAAGTCAGTCGGCTGGGGGCCAATTTCCGTCGGGCCATGCGCAGTCAACGGGCGACGCTGATGGCATCGCAAGGTCTGGTGGTCAGTCAGCCGATGCTGTCCACGACGGAATGGCGTCTGTTTCATCAGAACCTGATGACTGCGGAAAGTCAGGGGGGCCTGCGGAGTGTCTATTTTTTTCAGCAGGTGACCGACGAGCGGCTTCCTCAGTTGGTGCTACAGCAACGGGCTCTTCATGATGGTGCGTTTGTCCTGCAAGGCAATTTGGCGCAAGGGGGCAATCACCTGATTGCCGTGTTGGGGGCCTCGCTGGGCGGTCATACGCCGCTGTCCCACAACGACGCCGACGATCCGTTGCTGCAATCGGTTCTGGGGACGGATTTGCTGGCTGTCGGAGTGATTCTGCCCGACCTGTCGGTATTGCAGGAGGCCATCAAGGTGCAGCAGTCCCGCATGACGGGTCGGTTGCCGGTGGCCCTGCAAAGTGGTGTGTCCCGCAACAGCCTGTACCTCGTCCCTGTTTTCCGCGATGACATGGGGCGGGAAGCAGACCAGCCACCAGTCTTGCGCGGGGTGCTGGTCGGCCTGTCGGACATGGCGGCGGTGGCGCGGCACGCGGCGACCACCGACGATGCTCATCTGGCGGTTGCCGTCTTTGATCTGGGCGCGGGCTTTGGTGACAGCGGTCAGGCAACGGGCCGGGTACGGGATCTGGTGTGGAGCAACGATGACGGTTTTAACTGGCAGGCTCCACCCCTGACATCGGCGGGCACGGACCAGAGCACGCAGGTCTTTTTTGCCGGGCGGACGTGGGAAATCCGGGCGGTGGCCCTGCCCGAAGCCTATGGGCAGCAAGAACAGCGCGCTGCCAACATGATCCGCAGTCTGGGCGGGATCGTCATTGCCTTTCTGGTCGGAGGGATTGCCTGGCTGCTGGTGTCGCGTGGCGATCTGGCCGAGGCCGAAGTGGCAGATATCAGTACCGCGCTGGAACATTCCGAAGCCCGCTACAGCCGCCTGTTCCGCTATAACCGGGCGGTGGAACTTCTGGTCGATCCATCCAGTGGGGCGATTGTTGACGCCAACGAGGCGGCGGCGAGCTTTTACGGTTGGCGGCGTGACCAGCTGTGTATGATGAACATTTGTGACATCAATGCCTTGAACCCGGAAGAGGTCCGGGCTGAAATGAACAAGGCCCAAAAGGAACTGCGCAGCGAATTCAATTTCCGCCACCGCCTGTCTTCGGGGGAGGTGCGGGATGTCGAAGTCTATTCCGGCCCGATCGAGGTTGATCTGGGCGATGGGCGTGGTGTCCGGTCCCTGCTGTATTCGGTGATCCACGATGTCAGTGAACGGCGACGGGCCGAACGGGCGTTGAGTGCATCCGAAGCCCATTTCCGGGTGCTGTTCGAAAAAAGCCCGCTGGCGATCCAGATCATCAATGCCGAAGGTCAGACCATCCGGGTAAACCACGCCTGGGAAGAGCTGTGGAAGCAGTCATCCGCATCGGTGATCCGCGGAGGGCGCACCCTGCTGAACGATCCGCAGTTGATCGAAAACGGCGTGGCAGATTGCCTGCGCACTGCGCTGACCGGGCAGATGGTCGAAATCCCGCCGTTCAGTTATGCCCTGCCGGGTCTGGGGGCGCATCCGCTGTGGATGCATGCCTTTGCCTACCCGATTACCGGCCCGGCCTCCGCTCACGATGGCCGCAACGATCTGCCGGGCGATGTGATCATCATTTATGACAACGTGACCGATAGTTTCCACCAGCAACAGCGCCTGAAGCGGACGCTGGAGGACTTGCAGCGGTCGAACGAGGAACTGGAACAGTTTGCCTATGTTGCCTCGCATGACCTGCAAGAGCCGTTGCGGATGGTGTCCAGCTACCTCGGCCTGCTGCGCAAGCGGTACGGTGACGACATGGCCCCTGACGCGCGCGAGTTCATGGACTTTGCCCTCGACGGGGCGCACCACATGCAGGAACTGATCCGCGATTTGCTGGATTATGCCCGCGTCGGGCGGGTGGTGGACGAAAATGGTGTGATCGACAGCCGGCGGGCGGTTGACGAAGCCCGCGCCGAATTGGCGGGGGTGATCGAGCGCACCGGGGCGAAAATCAGCGATGGCTGGTTGCCGCAGGTGGCGGTTGATGCCGGTGAGCTGACCCGCCTGTTCGTCAATCTGCTGGGCAATGCGCTGAAGTATCACAAGCCCGATGTGGCGCCGGAAATCCACATCGAGGCCCGCCGACAGGGGGCGATGTGGCGTTTCAGCGTTGATGACAACGGCATTGGCATCGACCCCGAGCATCACGAAAAGATTTTCAAGATTTTCCAGCGCCTCCATGGCGGCGGCACATCGGGAGGAACCGGGGTCGGGCTGGCGATTTGTCGCAAGATTGTCGAGCACAACGGCGGCCAGATCGGGGTGCAGTCCCAGCCGGGAAGCGGCTCCAGTTTCTGGTTCACCCTGCCGGTTCACAACGATGATGGCAGCCCGGCCAGTGGCCCGGAAAATCCGGCAGCGATGCGCGTGACCGATATGTGAAGGATTGCGGTTCCCGCCATTGGCTGTTAGACCATCGTGCGTTGGATCCGGAACGGACACGATCGTCTGGTTTGCCCATCTTTCGGCATGTGCCTTAAGGCCAAGGACAGACATGTCGGCGGGCAGAGCGGGCCGGGTCTGTGGTGATCTTTTGCTGTTTGTTTTCTCCCATCGGGACCCTTGCTCATGAGTTCCCTTCCCCAAGCCGTCTCGCGGCGGCGCACTTTTGCGATTATTTCGCACCCGGACGCCGGTAAAACGACTCTGACCGAAAAGCTGCTGCTGTTCGGAGGTGCCATTCAGCTTGCCGGTGCCGTCAAGGCCCGCGGGGAACAGCGTCGCGCGCGCTCCGACTGGATGAAGGTCGAACGCGAGCGTGGTATCTCGGTGGCATCGTCGGTGATGACCTTCGATTACGCGGGCTGCACGTTCAACCTGCTCGACACGCCGGGCCACGAAGATTTTTCCGAAGATACCTATCGCGTGCTGACTGCCGTTGACAGCGCGGTGATGGTGATCGACGCCGCCAAGGGGATCGAAGAGCAGACCCGCAAGCTGTTTGAAGTCTGTCGTCTGCGCGATGTGCCGATCATTACCTTCATCAACAAGATGGACCGTGAAACCCGCGATCCGTTCGAGCTGATGGACGAAATCGAACAGACGCTGGCACTGGACGTGACTCCGGCCTCGTGGCCGATTGGCATGGGCCGTGAATTCCTCGGGTGTTATGACCTGTGGAAAGACAGTCTGGTGCTGTTGTCGCGCACCAAGGGTGGCCTGCCTGACGCGGGTGAGCCGTGCAGCGGGATTGATGACCCGATGCTGGACGCCCAGTTGCCCGCCCATGCGGTGGAAAAGCTGCGCGAAAGCGTCGAAATGGCCCGCGCCCTGTGCCCGGCCTTTGACCCGGAAAGCTATCTGGCCGGTCATATGACCCCGGTGTTTTTCGGTTCGGCGGTCAACAATTTTGGTGTGCGTGAGCTGTTGCAGGGGTTGGCCGATCAGGCGCCGCCGCCGCGTCCGCAGCCAACTGCCCAGCGGGCGGTCGATCCGTGCGAAGAAACCGTTTCGGGCGTGGTGTTCAAGATCCAGGCCAACATGGACCCCAAGCACCGCGACCGCATCGCCTTTGTGCGTCTGGCCTCGGGGCACTTCAAGCGCGGGATGAAGCTGAAGCACATCCGCTCGGGCAAGCAACTGACCATGCACAACCCGGTGATGTTCCTCGCTCAGGACCGCGAAGTGGCGGAAGAGGCCTTCCCCGGTGACATCATCGGGGTGCCGAACCATGGTAACCTGCGCATCGGTGACGCCTTGACCGAAGGCGAAGATCTGGTGTTCACCGGCATTCCGTCCTTTGCGCCGGAACTGCTGCAAAAGGTGCGCCCGACTGACCCGCTGAAAGCCAAGCATCTGGGCCGCGCCTTGACCCAGCTGGCCGAAGAGGGGGCCGCGCGGGTGTTCAAGCCGCGGATCGGTGCCGACTGGATCGTCGGGGTGGTCGGTGCCCTGCAATTCGAAGTGATGGCCGACCGCATCCGGACGGAATACGACGTGCCGGTGGTGTTCGAACCGACCAGCCTGTACACCGCCCGCTGGCTGGAAAGCGACGATCCGCTGGCGCTGAAGAAGCTTCTGGACGGCAACGCCGGAGCCATTGCCGACGACCATGATGGCTCGCCGGTGTTCTTGGCGCGCAATGCCTGGCATCTGGACAAGGCGGTGGACGATCATCCAAAGGTCCGCTTCCTGAAGACCAAAGGGTAAGGCTAGAGCAGTGAGCGCAAAAGTGGAAACCGGTTTTGCGCAAAATCACTGCGGCACTATAAAAGGCAGTGAGCGCAAAAGTGGGAACCGGTTTTGCGCGTAATCACTGCGACAAAACAAACGCTGTTGCCGGGGTAATAAACGGGGCTGTTCTTTCCGGCAGGAGAGGGCGGCCCCGTTGCCTGTAAGGGCAGAATACCATGAAAGGGATGGCCACCATGACACCTGTTATTGCTGATCCTGCCCTGCTGACCCATCCGGCGCTGGCGGCTGCGGCGGCCCGTCGTGAGACATGCTGGTTCAATCCGCAATGGCAACCGCTGGGCAAAGCTCAGGCCACACTGCCGGTCGATGCAACCGTGATTGACGACGCCGAGGCTCGTCTGGCCCGCTGTGCGCCGTTGATGGCGGCAGCATTTCCGCTGACTGCCGGGCAGGGAGGCATTCTTGAGTCTCCATTGCTGCCTGCGCCTGCTCTGCATCAGCATCTTGAGCGGGCATGGAATCGTCCGTTGCCGGGGCACCTGTGGCTGAAGGCCGATCATGCCTTGCCGGTGTCGGGGTCGATCAAGGCGCGCGGCGGCATTCACGAGGTGCTGAAGGTTGCGGAAACGGTGGCTCTGCGGGCTGGCTTGTGGGCCGGGCCGGAGGAAAATACCCGCCGTCTGTTGTCGCCGCAGTGCCGGGCCGAATTCCAGCGCCACGAAATCGCGGTTGGCTCGACGGGAAATCTGGGTCTGAGCATTGGGATCATGGCCGCCCGGTTGGGATTTTCAGCCGCCGTCCACATGTCGGCGGATGCCAAGGGGTGGAAAAAAGCCCTGCTGCGCGAAAAGGGCGTGCAGGTGGTTGAGTACGCCGAGGACTACAGCGCCGCTGTTGCGCAGGGGCGGCAGCAGGCTCAGGCCAATCCGCTGTGCCACTTTGTGGATGATGAAAACTCGCTGGACCTGTTTGCCGGTTATGCGGTGGCTGCGCGGCGGCTGGCAGGGCAATTCGCGGTCAACGGGATTGTGGTTGATGCTGATCACCCGTTGTTTGTTTATCTGCCGTGCGGGGTGGGCGGTGGGCCCGGTGGTGTGGCCTTTGGCCTGCGTCAGCAGTTCGGCGACGCGGTCCACTGTCTGTTTGCCGAGCCGGTCGAGGCTCCGTGCATGCTGCTGGGGATGGCCAGCGGGCGGCATCATCAGGTGGCGGTGCAGGATTTGGGCCTGAGCGGTCAAACCTGTGCCGATGGTCTGGCGGTGGGCCGGGCGTCGGGCTTTGTCGGTGGGGTGATGGAGCCGTTGCTGAGCGGGATGTTCACCGTCAGCGATGCACATCTGTTGCAAATGGTGGTGGCCTTGCAGCAGGCCGAAGGGCTGATGGTCGAGCCGTCTGCGGTGGCCGGGGTGCCGGGGGGTGGCTGGGTCAGTGCGCCGCAGGCTGCGGGCTGGCGGCAGGCGCACGGGCTGACCGATCAGCATTTGCAACGCGCCACGCATCTGGTGTGGTCAACGGGCGGTTCGATGGTTCCAGTCGACGAACAGGAACGGACACTGGCCGCTGGTCAGGCGTACGGCCCGCTGGAGTATTGGGGCTTTGAGGGGGAGCAGCCAAACCCGTTCGTTAGATCAAAAGGTTAGATCAGCCTGCCTGCGTCAGATCACAGGACACGACAGTTGGTGGGATCAGTGCGGGCTACCGCCCGAACCCGTTTGGTGGCGATGCCCCCAAGCCCCCATTTTTCTTTAAAAATCAAGTCAATGGGGTCTGGGGCCTGAAGGCCCCAGCGAGGTTTGGAGCAGCGCTCCATGGTTCCTGGTTTTTATCGTGCCTGCGCTCGGGGGGGGCTTTCGCCCCTGCTCGGGATTTGCTCTACCGCATTCCCAGCTTGGCCAGTTCGACTTCGGCGCGCAGCTCGATCTCGTCCAGCAGGGCGGCCAGTTCGGGGTCGGCACCGCTGTCCCGCTTGCTGCGGACCATTTCGGACAGTTTCGACAGGCGGTCAATGGGGATGGTGCCCAGCAACAGGCCCCGGCGGATGTCTTCCAGGCGGTCGAGCAGCTCTTCGCCACGGGCAATCATCCGGCGGCGGCCCCGGTTGCTGCCATCGGCATCGACCGCCTGAATGGCCAGCAGGCTTTCCAGACCACTGAGTGCCTGCGGGGCTTCCAGTCCGTGGGCGCTGGCGGTTTCCTCAACGGCGGCAGCACCTTGCAAATGATCGACGAAGCCGCTGGCCGACGGGCCGGCGGATTTCGTTGTGCGGTTCGTCGATGACGGACCAGAAGAGCGACCACTGCCTGAAATCTTCATCGGGGTTCATTCACAATCACTGGAGTTTGTCTGGTTCGACCGGAACGAGTCCGAGTCTACGGGGAGTTTCCTCGCGGTGAAAGGGAAAATGAGTCCCGGGTCAGCGGCATTTTTTGCCTAGCCAAAGGGTGGAAAGTGCCGGGTGTGGCCGTGAATAACCCTCTGGCAAGGCTCGATTCTTTGTTCCCTGTTACGGGACGGGCCGGGTAAGGGGCGGGGAATGCAGGGTTTTATGAACTTCTGGTCAGGACAGCCTGCCTGGTGTAAATATTGCATGTAACTTTCTGCCAAAGTCTGGCCTGTGAAAAAGCAGGCTTTTTGATGCGGCAGTTTACTGTTTCGAGACGATTTTCCGGTTATCATCGCCGACGCTGTGGTCTGGACTCGTTGTGGTCCACCCCGGATATCCCTGCACCGACGTGCAGGAATGGCATGACAGAGGCAACGATGAGGCACACCATGACCCACCTCTCCCGCACATGGCATCAGGCAAGCCGCCGCTTGCTGGCCGTGGTGTGCGCGGTCGGGATCAGCGCTGCGCTTGCCGTTTCAACCTTTAGCTCCGCCGCACAGGCCGCGTCGCGCATCAAGGACATCGCTGCCTTCGAAGGCGTCCGCGACAACCTGTTGGTCGGTTACGGGCTGGTGGTTGGCTTGAACGGGACCGGTGACAAGATCGAAAACATGGCGTTCACCCAGGAATCGCTGATTGCGATGCTGGAACGTCTGGGGATCAACACCCGCGATGGCACCCTGAAACCGAAAAACGTTGCCGCCGTGATGGTGACCGCCGCGCTGCCGCCATTCGGTCGTCAGGGCAGCCGGATTGACGTGACCATTTCGGCGCTGGGTGATGCAAAAAGCCTGCAGGGCGGGGCCTTGCTGGTGACGCCGCTGGTCGGTGCCGATGGCGAAGTCTATGCCGTCAGTCAGGGCCAGGTGCAGATCGGTGGCTATACGGCCTCGGGCAATGCCGCCTCGGTGACCAAGGGCGTGCCGACCTCTGGCCGCATCCCCAACGGGGCGATCATCGAACGCGAGGTGCCGTTCTCGCTGGCCTCGATGCGCAGCGTCAACATCTCGCTGCGCAATCCGGATTTCACCACCGCCCAGCGCATTGCCTCGGCGGTGAATGCCTATCTGGGGATGGCCTCGGCACGGGCGCTCGATCCGGGGACCGTGCAACTGTCGGTGCCGTCCGACAAGGATGTGGTCCAGTTGATGACCGCCATCGAACAGTTGCGTGTTGAACCCGATCAGTTGGCGCGGATTGTCATTGACGAAAACACCGGGACGATTGTCATCGGCGATAACGTGCGGGTGTCGCGGGTTGCCATCGCGCAGGGGAACCTGACCATCAAGGTGACCGAAACGCCGCAGGTCAGCCAGCCGTCGCCGTTCTCGCAGACCGGCACCACCACCACCGTTGACCGGACGCAGATCCAGGTTGACGAAGGGGCCGACAAAAAGCTGGCCGTCGTTGATGGTGGCGTCAACCTGCAAGAGTTGGTCAATGGCCTGAACGCTTTGGGGATTGGTCCGCGTGACATGATTTCCATCCTGCAGGCAATCAAGGCTGCTGGTGCCTTGCAAGCAGAAATCGAGGTGATGTGATGACTTCTTCCTCCGCCCTGGACAAGGGCCTGAACGTCTCGTCTGTGTTGCAGAATGCCCAGACGCAGGCCGTGCAGGGCCAGCAGTCGTCAAGCGTCGGCAACCTGCTGACCAAAAAAGCCAAAACCCCCGAGCAGATCAAGGAAGCTGCCCAGGGGTTCGAGGCGATGTTCCTGAACCAGATGCTGAAGCCGATGTTCGATACCATCAAAACCGATGAAATGTTCGGCGGTGGTGAAGGTGAAGACATGTGGAAGTCGATGATGGTTGACACCTATGCCAAGGAAATTACCAAAAAAGGCGGTGTTGGCATCGCCGAGCAGGTGATGCAGGTGATGATCAAAGCGCAGGAGGCGGGAAATGAGTGAACGCACATCGCCCCCACGTCCGACCCGTGACCGTCCGGTGCGGGCCACCGGGACCGCCAGCCGTGGGACGCCAGCCCCGGCCGCGCCCGCTGCGGCGACGCCGGGCGGAGCCGAACGGGTCGCCCGTCGCCCCATACGGGGTGCGACCGGAACGCCGTCGCCCGCCTCGTCTGCGGCTTCCCCGGCGGCTGCGACCCCGGCTGCGGCCCGTCCGTCGCGGATGGCTGCCGTCACCGCAACACCGGAAAGTGCCGTTGCCGCCAGTGCTGCGCCTGCCGACAAGCCGCGCGACCTGATGGTGACGGTGCGCGAATTGACGGCCCTGCTGGCAGCCGAAAATGCCGCCCTGCGACAGCACGACATCGGCCCGGTGCGCGACAACATTGCCAAAAAGCAGCAACTGACCCGCGCTTATATGGAACAGATGATCGCGTTCCATAAGAACCCGGTACTGTTGCAGCAATTGCCCGCCGAGCGCCGACAGGAAATGCGTGAAGCAATGCTGGTGCTTGAGCCGATGATCGCGGAAAACGGCCAGATGCTGAGAGCCAAGATCGACACCATCAACCGCTTTATGGGGGTGGTGGTCGACGCGGTGAAGGAAGAAACGGTCAAAGGAGCGGTGGTCTATGGCGGGCAGGGTGCGATGGATGGCACGCTGGCAGACTCCCGCAAGATGGCCGTTGCCGTGAACCGCGAACTGTAAAAAAAGATAGAAAACGAAAGGGGTAAACGAGAAACGTTTACCCCTGCGATACCAGCGTAGAGCATACTGGCAGGTGACTCTGCGGACCTTGTGATTGACCCCGGTTTCCCCGGACGACAGGAAGAAAACCATGTCGCTGAATCTGGCACTAAGCACTGCCCTGACTGGGCTGTTGACCTCGCAAGAGGCGATGAACAGCGTCTCCAGCAACATTGCGAACGTCAATACCGCAGGCTATACCCGCAAGACGTATAACCCGGAAAGCGTTGTCCTGGCGGGCAAGGGTGCCGGTGTGCAGGCCGGGCAGATTACCCGCCATGTCGAGCAGGGTATTCTGGATGACATGCGACAGGCCAAAGGGGTCTTTTCCCAGCTGTCGACGACCAACGACTTCATGAGTCGCATCCAGGATATTTTCGGGACCACCTCGGACAACAATTCGCTGTCGCACGTCGTCAACGATCTGTCCGAGCAGTTCAACCTGCTGGGGCTGGAAACCGACAAGGGCAATCAGGCCGACGAAGTGGTCCGGGCCGGGCAGGAGGTCAGCAACAAGCTGAACCTGATGACCCAGCAGATTCAGGCCCTGCGCACCGATGCCGACAATCAGGTTTCTTCGGTGGTGGGGCAGGTCAACTCCATCCTCGACAGCATTGACTCGCTGAACGACAAGATCAGTCTGGCAACGGCGACCAACAACACCTCGACGGCCGATTTGCTCGACAAGCGCGACATGCAGCTGAACGCACTGTCGCAGTTGATGGACATCACCTATTACGAGCGCGAGAGCGGCGCAGTGTCGGTGTTCACCACCTCGGGGGTGACGCTGGTTGACAATCAGCCGAATTACCTCAGCCATACTCCGCTCAGCTCGGTGCAGCCGTGGGATTCGGCTACCGATGGCTTTTCCGGCATCACCGTGGCCGGGCAGGACATCACCAGCCAGTTGCGGTCAGGCAAGCTCAAGGGGCTGGTCGATGTGCGTGATGGCGAGTTGAACAACCTGCAATCCCAGGTTGACGAGCTGTCGCAGACAATGATGGACAAGGTCAATCAGGTCCATAACCGTGGGACGTCGTTCCCCAGCATGCAGTCGGAATATACCGGCACCCGCACCTTCATTGACTCGTCCACCCAGCGGATTTCGATCAACAATTCGGCTGCGGACACCGCCATCGTGGTGTTTAATTCCGATGGCAGCCAAAAGGCCTCGACCACCCTGCGCAGCGTGATGGGGGATGTGGTCAACGGCGGTGCTGCCACCGGGGGACCGGTGACTATTGACCAGCTGGCGACCAATCTGACCTCGTGGCTGCAAAGCTCCAGCGGGGCCAACCTGTCCGGGGCAACGGCGTCGGTGGATTCCAATGGCCACTTTACGGTGTCGCTGAATGGATCGGGCTATGGGCTGGCGTTCCGCGACCAGACCAGTTCCGTGCCGGGCTCGGCGACCTCGGACCTGCCGATTTCCTTTGATCCGACCAACAGCGGTGGTGCGTTCCAAGCCTATCAGAGTGACAGCGGGTTCGCCAACTTCCTCGGTCTGAACGACTTTTACACCACCAATGAACAGCCAAACTGGATGATGCAGAGCGATATCCTGCCTGCGGATTACACTCAGGTCGGTTCGTCGGTGATGAATTTCATGACCACCGACGACAGTGGGGCGGTGGTCAATCACTCGCTGACCCTGGCCAATGGCTTCTCGCTGCAGGATATTGCCAACCGCATCAACAACGACACCGTTCTGCAAGGCAAGGCCGAGATCCGGGCGTCGGTGGTGCAGGAAGGTACGGGCTATCGCCTGCGTATCCGGAACGTCAATGGCAACGAACTGTCGATCACCGGCAAGTCGGCCAATGACAACTATTTTGCCGCTCTGGGGCTTCAGCCCGCAGCCACCGGGACCGCAGGCTGGATGCAGGTCAATTCCAGCTTGCAGTTCAACCCCAGCGAAGTCAGCCGGGGCATCGCGCAGTATAACACCGATACCGGGCAGTTCTATCTGTCGGCGGGCGACAACGCCAACGCCAACGATATGTCCAAGCTGTTCAGCGGGGTGCAGAGCTATGACAGCGCTGGCGGGATGACCACCGGCTCGCTGACGTTTTCGGACTATGCGGCCTCGATCATCTCGGGCACCTCCAGCCGGGCGACGACGGTTGAAAGCACGCTGGGCTACCAAAGCAGTCTGGCGCAGTCGCTGGAGCAGAAAAATGCCTCTATTTCGGCGGTGAACCTGGATGAAGAACTGTCGCAGCTGATGGTTTACCAGCAGTCCTATGGGGCGGCGGCCAAGGTCATTTCGACCACCAAGCAAATGTTCGACATTCTGGATAGCATCCTGTAACCGATTCTGGAGAGTGTGCCATGTCCCGCGTTCCGACCTATATCAGTGGCCAGGTCCAGATCTCGCAGATGCTGGATATTCAGAGCCGCCTCAATGACTCGCAAACCCAGGTGAATACCGAAAAGAAGTCGCAGGATTACGCCGGTATTGCGACCGACAGCTTTCGCCTGATCAGCTTTGAGAACCAGAGCAGCCGTATCGAACGCTACAGCGCCAACAATGGTGTGGCCAAAATCCGCCTTGATACGATGCAGAATTCGGTCAATTCATCGCAGGCTTCGTTGCAGGAATACAAGGCCCTGCTGCTCGATTTCGCTGCTCGTGACTATAACGACATGTCACAGGAAGACACCAAGGCGCTGGATTCCATCCGTGCGCAGTCTTTCACGGCGATGAAGGACCTGCAGTACTATCTCAACACCTCGGTTGATGGTCGCTATCTGTTCAGTGGCGGCAAGACCGATGTTCCGCCGGTCGAAATGCCGTGGGGCAACGTTGACGAGTTTGCCGACGTCTATGACGGGACGAACACCGTGTTCCCGGAAACGCGGGCCGCCAATCTGGCCGATGTCGATTTTTCCGCCCGCACGGTCGATATGACCAACCAGACTGTCGGCGGAACGTCCTATGGGACGATCGAAGACACCAGCGGGGTTGCGGCTGACACCTTCATCACCGGTAGCCCGCTGACCAGCGATTCCTTTGGCAAGCTGCTGATCAATCCGACCATTCCGTCTGATTCCACCAAGGGAAGCATCGTGTCGGATCAGCCGAACGCCTTTTCCGGGCTGTCGGTCGGGATGACATTTTTCCTTGATGACGATAATGCGGTGGAAAACACCGGTGGTACTGCCGTGACCGATCGCCAGTCGGGCATCTATACCATCACCGACATTTCCAGCGATGGCAAGACGATGACCATCGTTCCGCCGCCTGCCGGAACCGGTGGCACGACGGCCCAGATTCCCAGCACTGCCGGAGCGGAAATTCGCCTGACAGCGCCGGAAGGGGCGCGTATTTCGGTCAAGAACAGTGCTGGACAGAACGAAGACTATACAATTCACTGGCCGACCAATGCCGACCTGACGGCAGCGGGCTATGACCTGACCACCGACCTGATTGATGGTAAAAAGCTGTTCGTCTCGCCGCCGTTTGCCCCCAGCAGCACCGGCTATGGGACCACCCAGACCAACGTTACCGTTAGCGCGTCGTCCTACTATCAGGGCGATACGCTGCAACTGACGCACCGGGTGGATGATACCCGCACCGTCACCCTTGGCATCAACGCCCTTGATCCAGCGTTTGAAAAGGCTTTCCGCGGGTTGGGCATCATGGCGCAGGGCGTCAAGATGGACAGTTCCGACCCGACCAAGGTTGATGCGGCCGAAATGCGTCGTCGGGTCGATACGGCGCTGGATCTGGTCAATGATGCCTTGCAGCACTCGACCTCGTCGAGCGAGGAGCCGAGTGATCTGGTCGGGTTGGGGTATCGTCTGGGCAGTAACCAAAAGATTCTGCAAAATTCCATCGACGAGGCGGCCTCGTTCCAGGCGTTCCTTGACAACCGCGTCACCGATATGGAAAACGTCAACATGCTGGATGCGGTGACCCGCATGAATGATGACGCGCAGGCGCTGGAAGTGTCGTATAGCGCGATGTCGAAGATTTCCAAACTCAGCCTGCTGAACTACCTGTAAACCTGCACCGCAGGGATAAGGTCAAACAGAAAACAGGGCGATGGAGCGCTGCTCCGCACCTCGCTGGTGCCAGTCGGCCCCAGACACCGTTAATTTGAGTGCAAAGAAAAAATGGGGGTCCGGGGGCATTGCCCCCCCGGGCAGGTGCGGACGGCAGTCCGCCATTCTCCACCAACTGTCGTGTACTGTGCCGTCCGGTTTAACGCACAATGCTTTAAACCAGCCGCAACCGCTGTTCGCTGTCCTGCGCCCACAGCCATGCCGCACCGCGCACCCCACTGGAATCCCCGTGGTGCGCCTGCTTCAGTTCGGTCAGAACCTGATCGCTGAACACCCACTGCCCCCATAACGCAGGCACCTGTTGATACAGCATCGGAATGTTCGACAGCCCGCCGCCCAGCACAATCGTATGGGGGTCCAGAACGTTGATGATGCTGGCAAGACCTCGGGCCAGCCGGTGGGCATAGCGCATCAGCGTGGCCTGACAGGCAGGGTCGCCACTGGCAGCGGCACTGGCGATGGCGGCGGCGGTCACCTCGCTGCCACTGTGGCGCTGATGATCGGCGGCCATCCCCGGCCCGGACAGGAAGGTTTCAACGCATCCCGCTCGCCCGCAATAGCAGGCCGGACCGGGGCGCTCGTCATCCTGCGGCCAGGGCAGGGCGTTATGGCCCCACTCGCCGCCGATGGCATTGGGACCGGTCAACACGCGACCATGGGCGACCACACCGCCGCCAACACCGGTCCCTAAAATCACCGCAAAGGCAATCGGGCTGCCTGCGGCGGCGCCATCGGTGGCTTCGGACAGGGCCAGACAGTCGGCATCATTGGCCAGTCGCACCGGCTGGCCCAAGGCATCGCCGAGGTCCGCGCCAAAGGGATGACCAATCAGCCATGTCGAATTGGCATTTTTCACCAGCCCGGTCTGTGGCGACAGTGTGCCGGGAATACCGATCCCGACCGATCCGGCACCAAAGCGCCCTTGCAGGCCATGAACCAGATCGCGCAGGCAGCGGACGGTGGCGGCATAATCGCCGCGCGGGCTGTCGATCCGTTGACGTCCCAGTTCGCGGCCATCATCGGCAGACAGGGCGATGGCCTCGATCTTGGTTCCCCCAAGGTCTACGCCATAGCGGACGGTGGGCGCTCGATCCTGTTCCAGAGCAACCATCGCTGAATGGCCCTATCCCGAAAACTGTTCGGACAGGATACGTTCTTCCAGATTGTGTTCCGGGTCGAACAGGATCTTCAGCTTCACATCACGGTCTTCGCGCACTTCGACCTTCGCCACCCGGCGGACTTCGGTGTAATCGGCCACCGCTGACACCGGGCGCTTTTCGTGCTCGAGCACTTCGTATTCAACGCAGGCGGTGTGCGGCAGAATGGCCCCGCGCCAGCGCCGGGGGCGAAAGGCCGAGATCGGGGTCAGGGCCATCACATTCGACCCCATCGGCAGGATCGGGCCATGGGCGGACAGGTTATAGGCGGTGGAGCCTGCCGCCGTGCAGACCAGCGCCCCGTCACAGATCAATTCGGGCAGGCGGACCTTGCCGTCAATACGGATGCGCAGCTTGGCGGCCTGACGGGTCTGGCGCAGCAGCGAGACTTCGTTGATCGCCAGCGCGTTGGTCTTGGTGCCGTTGATGTCTTCGGCAATCATCCGCAACGGATACAGCTCGACCTGCTGGGCTCGCCGCAGGCGGCGGGGCAGGTCTTCCTCGAGGTACAGGTTCATCAGAAAGCCGACTGTCCCGCGATTCATGCCATAGATCGGCCTGGACAGGTGCATGAAGCGGTGCAGGCTTTCCAGCATGAAACCATCCCCGCCAAGAGCGACGATCATGTCGGCATGCTCGGGCGGGCAATGGCCATAGCGATGTTTCAGACGGAACAGGGCTTCCTGAGCAACGGGCGACTCAGCGGCGACAAAGGCGATATTCTCAACGTCCATCAGGGGAGCCTGATCCAGGGCACCAGCGGTGCGGGTGAGCGACAAGTCAGAGCATTGTGCGAAAGGTGGGAACCGGTTTTCGCAGAATCAATGCGACAGGACAAAAGGCTAGAGCAGCGTGCCTGCGTCAGATCCAACGCACACTGGTCCAGTATAGGCGCTCACCCGCCCGGCGCAAGCCTGCTGCGTTGACGACAGCCTTACACGATGGTCACTGCGCCATGGGGCACGAACATGAAGGTGTAAAAGCCATAGCTGACCACCAGCGCCTCTTTGGTCAGGCTGTCCGGCGGCCCCTGATTGACTGTCCAGTTGGCGATGGCCGGATCAACCAGCGGCACCCCGGCAAAGTCAAAGTTGGTCACCTGATCGCCGCCGTCTTTCTGCGACCAGACATTGCAGGCCCCAGAGGAATTGTCGCAGCGGGCCCAGTGGTAGTCACCGTACCAGTGATCGGCAGACGGCGAAATCATCAGGGCAACAAAGTGACCGGACAGGGTGTCACCAGCCTTTTCCTTGTAGGCCAACAGGTCGGCGATGGTGCTGCCGACCAGAATCAGGCCGTCTTTTTCGGCATAGGAACTGACGGTCTGGCCGACAGACTCAACGGTGCCGGTAAAGTTGTCCTTGGTCAGCAGATAGCCACTGGCCCGCCCCGGCTGGGGAAAGGTGCTGGTGGCGATATTGCAGCCATAGGCGTAGCAGTTGTTGTTGATCTGGTTCTTGTAGGACATGAAGGCCCCGGCGCAGTCGGTGGCCGGAGCGTAGCCCGCCGCTGCCGAACCAACCACCGTTGGCCCGTACTGGTACAGGGTGATGGTGCCGGTATCGGGCGGGGTGGTGATGTCCACCGTGACCGTGGTCGGGGTAATCCACTGTTCATCGGGAGCCGCAGCGGCTTCGACTGCCAGCAGGCCCTCGATGGCCCGGGCGATGCGTGGCTGGTGGCGCAGGTCATGCGGAGCCGCAATACCGGAATACTTCAGCAAGGCGTGTGCGGTCATGGCGGGATGCTCCTGTCGGATCACGACTGTGAATAGAGGGTGGCGGTCACCTTGTGGTGCTGATAGTCGTACACCTGCAGGGTCAGGGTGCTGTTCGACATCGACCCCGACAGGGTCAGCACCGACGATGCCCCGCCGTAAATGCCGGTGTTGGTAGCCCACAGCGGCACAGTGTTGCGGCTGTACAGCACCAGATTGCCATCGTTCTGCATCACCAGCCGTCCGGGCAACGGGTCCGCCGGGGTCGAGGCTCCCAGCGCGCTCCACAGGACGGTGCCGGTGGACGACAGCAGGCGCGGCCCCAGAACCGCGTCATTGATCAGGGTGGCGCTGCCATCAAGGGCGCTGATCGACTGCCCCGGCAGAAGAACATCATTCACCCGGCTGTCCAGGCGGTTGACGCTGGTCATTTCGCCCAGCAGGCTGCTTTGCAGCAGGGTTTTGACGGTGGCCAGCGACCAGCCGTTATGCTGCTGGGCAGCCAGCAGGATCATCAGCTTGGCAAGGGCGGCCATCGGGGTCATGTCGGCCGGGCTGAGGGCTCCGACGGCGGGCAGCCAGGCTCCGGCGGCATAGGCGCTGTTGTTGACGGTGCCCTGCAGAACCTGCGTGCAGTCAACAATCACCACCCCGGCAGCATTGGCGCTGTCCAGCGCCTGATAGATGGCCCCCTGTGATGGCTGGTTGGGGTTGCCGGAGGGGAAATTGCCTTCGCCATAGGATTCCAGCACCAGCCCCTTGATGCCTTCGCCAACGCAGGCGGTAATCAGTTTGGCCAGCATCGCCTGCGCCGGGGATGTCTGATACCACGCGGGCACGGCGTTGAACTGCATCACCGGCATGCTGTTGATGGCGGCGGTGATGGCGGTCAACTGGGCCTGCACCTGCGCGACAACGGCGGGGGTGTCCAGACTGACGGCAGGGGCGACCGGGCCGGGCAGGATGGTGTCCGGGACCAGATCAAAGGTGATGCCACATTCCGCCAACGCCGGATAGTTGGGCGAGGAAAAGGCGGCGAACTGGTTGGCGTTGGTCTTCACCGCCCGGTTGCCACGGAACAGCGAACCGTGGAAATAGACGCAGACTTCCGGCGTGCCGGTCTGGGCGGCGGCAACAGCACCGCAGACGTTCTGGAAGGCATCGGTGTTGTACAACAGCCCCGACGGCGCGGTTTGCTCCGGCCCCTGATAGAACATCGGCAACTGCGAGCCGGTCAGGATGATCGGCTTGCTGATCACCGCCGTGGCAATGCCGTTGGCATCAAAGGCCGACAGCAGGAACGGCAGGGCGGTGCCGGTGAAGTCCATGGTGTCGGTGCCGTGCAGCACGATGAAGGCATCATAAGTGCTGTAGATGCCTAGAAGGTAACTGGCCAGCAGGCACCAGTCGGTCGGTTGCAGATTGGTGCTGTCGAGGGTGCCCGAGCTGGATTCCGGAAAGCTCAGATCGGTGACATAGGTCAAGGTCACATCGGGGTAGCTTTGGGCAATGACCGGATCAAGGTAGGTCTGGCAGGCGGTCTTGAACTGTTCGGCTGACATCGGAGCCAGCGGGGTCCCGACGCAACTGATGGTGCCGCCGGTGTTGAGAACTGCAATCTGCATGATCATCCCTGTTTGATGGAGTGCTTTTTTTACCGCATAGGGTGTTTTGACGATCAGTCTGTTTTCTCGGGTTGTATATGAGATGCCTTTAAAAGTTTTCCTGCATGACATGATTCCCGTGTAAATGGTTCTTTCGACCATGAAAAAAGCGGGAAGCGAGGAGATACCCCGCTTCCCGCCTGACTGTCACACAGGCGATCCGGCAGCCTGCACGATCAGGATTCGGTGGTTCCGGCGTCCTTTTTCCGGCGGCCCGTGGTTCCCGGCTCAAAGCGCACAACCCGCTTTTTGCCAGCCCGTTCCAGCTTTTTGCCGCCGGTCTTGTTAAAGGCCTTGTTCTTGACCCCACCCACCCGCAGGGGGGTGAAGTGCTTGCGCGGGCCTTCTTCTTCTTCGACCCGGTCGCCACGCGGCTTGCGGCCAAGGCTGGAGGGCCGCTCAATGCCGTCGCCCTCGTCATCGTCGCCAAAGCTGCGGTCGAACGGGCTGCTCTTCGGCGGGCGGGCCGCCGGGCGCATGGTGCCGTTGGGCACCAGTTCGAACAGCATGCCGCCGGTGACCGGATCGGCCTGACGCATGATCACCGTCACCCGCTGGCCGACCTGGAATTCCCGCCGTCCCTTGCGCCCGACCAGCGCATGGCGGGCTTCCTCGTGGACGTAGAAGTCATCGGGCAGGGTCGAAATCGGCACCAGACCGCTGGCGCCGGTTTCGTCCAGCTCGACGAACAGGCCAAAGCGGGTGGCGCTGCTGATGCGACCGGCAAAGGTCGCCCCGACGCGATCGGCGAGGAACTGGGTGGTATAGCGTTCGATGGCGTCGCGTTCGGCGGCAGCGGCACGGCGTTCGGTCATCGAGATGTGCTCCCCGATGGCCTCAAGCTCGTTGCCCTGCTCGTCCTGCAATCCTTCAGGCCCCAGCTTCAGGGCGCGGATCAGCGCCCGATGGACCAGCAGGTCGGCATAGCGGCGGATCGGTGAAGTGAAGTGGGCATAGCGGTGCAGGCCAAGGCCGAAGTGGCCCCGGTTTTCCGGCCCGTACAGCGCCTGTGCCTGGGTGCGCAGCACCACCTGATTGACCAGATGCTCGTTCGGGGTGTCCTTGACCCTGGCGAGAACGCTGTTGAAGTTCTGCGCCCGCAAAGCTCCGGTGGCGATGGTCAGGTTCAGGGACTTGAGGAATTCGCGCAGCGAATCCACCCGTTCCAGCGTCGGTTCGTCGTGAACGCGGTACATGCAGGGGGTATGGTGCTGTTCCAGCGTCTCGGCGGCGCAGACGTTGGCGGTGACCATGAATTCTTCGATCAGCTTGTGCGAGTCGAGGCTGGTGCGTGGGACGATGCCCAGCACTTCGCCTTTTTCGCCGATCAGCACCTTGCGTTCGGGAATTTCGATGTTCAGCGCGCCGCGCTCGTCACGATAGGCGCGCAGGGCCTTGTAGGCGCCATACAGCGGGCCGATCACCGAGTCCATCAGCGGGGCAACGGCCAGATCGGGCACGCCTTCGATAGCGGCCTGCACCTGTTCATAGGTCAGGCGGGCCACCGAGCGCATCAGGCCGCGGACGAACTGATGGCGGATTTTGCGGCCTTCGGCATCAATCCAGAAATGGACCGCCATGCACGGACGGTCTTCGTCCGGGCGCAGCGAGCACCAGCCGTTCGACAGCTTTTCCGGCAGCATCGGCACCACCCGGTCGGGGAAGTACACCGAGTTGCCACGCTCATAGGCGGTCTGATCAAGGGCGTCGCCGGTCTGCACATAATGGGCAACGTCGGCAATCGCCACCAGACAATGCCAGCCACCGTCTTCCGACGGTTCGGCCCACACCGCATCGTCAAAGTCGCGGGCGTCGGAGCCGTCGATGGTCACCAGCGGGATATCGCGCAGGTCGGCGCGGCTGCCCAGTTCAGTGACGCCCTTGGCCTGCTCGGCCTGTTCCAGCGCATCCTGTGCGAACTGGCAGGGGATGCCGTGCGAATGGATGGCAACCAGACTGACCGCCTTGGGATTGCCCATCGAGCCAAGGTTTTCGGTCACTTTGGCTTGACGCAGGCCGAAACGGCGACCGGGCAGCAGCTCGGCTTCGACCAGATCGCCCGGACCGGCGGTTCCGGCATCGCCACGGGCGACCAGATAGTCCTGCTTGTCGCGCTTGTCGGTCGGACGCAGCAGCAGGCCGTTGACGCCGGTATCGAGCATCCCCAGCACCCGCGCCGGGGCCGAGGCCAGCGCCTTCAGCACGCGGGCTTCATAGCTGTAATCGCCGGTCGCCTGCAGGCGGGCGAGGATCTTGTCGCCGATGCCAACCGCACTCAGGCCCTGACGCACCGGCAGCACGTAAATGCGCGGCGGCGGCATGTCGCGGGCTTCCGGGTCTTCCGGGTGCCAGTTCAGCGGGCGGGCCAGCAGCTCGCCTTCGGCATCGGCACCGGTGATTTCCAGCACCGCCACTTCGGGCAGCAGGCCGGGCTTGTGGACTTTACGCTTGTGCCCGCGCTGGATCGATCCTTCCTGCTCCAGGTCCTTCATGATCTGGCGCAGCATCGGGCGCTGCTCGGCATTCAGGTTGAACGCGCGGGAGATTTCCCGTTTTCCCACCTTGCCGGGGCTTTCCAGGATGAATTCCAGAACCTGAGCCTTGGTCGGCAGGGGGATGATTTTCGGGGTGTGTTTCTTCAAGGGAATTGAGCCTTACGTTATTCGCTCGCCGTTTTTTTGGCGGCAGTTTTTTTGGCAGTGGTTTTGGGGGCGGCCTTGGCTGTGCTGCTCTTGGGGGCAGCAGCCTTTTTGGTCACCGTCTTTTTGGCCGTTTTGGGCGCGGCCGCCGCCGGAGCATCATCGAGGTCAAACGGCGGCAGATCACTGTCTGCATCGTTTGTTGCCGCATCGCTGGCTGCCGCCTTTTTGCGGCTGGTGGTTTTCTTCGGGGCGGCCTTTTTGGGCTCGGCCTTTGCCTTGGCCGGGCCGCCGTCCTTGGCCACCTTGGCCGCCAGCAGGGCGACGGCCTGTTCAAGGGTCAGGGCGTCCTTGTCACTGCCACGGGGCAGGGTGGCGCGCACCTTGTTGTGTTCAACATAGGGGCCATAGCGGCCATCATGCAAGGTAATCGGTTTCTGGTCGGCCGGATGCGGGCCGATTTCCTTCGCCGGAGCCTTTTCGCGCGTTTTGGCGGCCGCCAGCAGGTCAACGGCGCGGTTGATGCCGATTTCCAGCACGTTGTCTTCGCGCAGGTTGACGTACTTGTCGCCATGCTTGAGATACGGCCCGAAGCGGCCAAGCCCGGCGAGGATCATTTCGCCGGTTTCCGGGTGAACTCCGACCTCACGCGGCAGCGACAGCAGCGACAGCGCCTTTTCCAGATCCATCTCCGCCGGAGACTGGCCCTTGGGCAGGCTGGCGCGCTTGGGCTTTTTCTTGCCTTCGGCTTCGCCCAACTGGACATAGACGCCGTAAGGGCCCTTGCGCATGGTCACCAGCAGGCCGGTGGCCGGATCGGTGCCCAGCTCGCGCTCGCTGGCCTCGTCGCCGCCGCCGTCCTGACCGTCGCCGGTGCCCAGCGGGCGGGTATAGCGGCACTCGGGGTGGCGGGAACAGCCGATGAAGGCGCCGAACTTGCCCAACTTCAGCGACAGGCGGCCTTCGCCGCAGGTCGGGCACTTGCGCGGGTCGTGGCCGTCTTCGCGGGTCGGGAACAGGTGCGGGGCGAGATCGGCATCAAGGGCGTCAAGGACTTCGGAAATGCGGAGGTTCTTGGTGCCCTCCACATAGCTCATGAAGTCCTTCCAGAAATTGCGCAGGACGGTCTTGTAGTCGAGCTGACCGCCCGAGATGTCGTCAAGCTGGTTTTCCAGATCGGCGGTGAAGGTGTAGCCGACGTATTTTTCAAAGAACTTTTCGAGGAAGGCGGTGACGATTCGGCCCCGGTCCTCGGGCACAAAGCGGCGCTGGTCCAGCTTGACGTAATCGCGATCCTGCAACACCTGCATGATCGAGGCGTAGGTGGACGGGCGACCGATGCCCAGTTCTTCCATCCGCTTGACCAGACTGGCTTCGGAATAGCGCGGCGGCGGCTGGGTGAAATGCTGTTCCGGCAGGATGGCGGCAATGGCGGTGGCATCGCCCTCGGCCAGCGGCGGCAGGATGCGGCCATTTTCGTCGTCGCCATCGCCCGCGTCGTCGAGGTCTTCGCGGTACAGCTTGAGGAAGCCGTCAAACACCACCGTCGAGCCGGTGGCGCGCAGCACCACCGCCCCGGTCGGGTCGGCAACGTCAACGCTCATCTGGTCGAGCAGGGCGCTTTCCATCTGGCTGGCGACGGTGCGCTTCCAGATCAGTTCGTACAGGCGGAACTGGTCGTGATCCAGCGCGTCGCGCACGTCGGCGGGCTTCAGGAACACGTTGGTCGGGCGGATGGCTTCGTGGGCTTCCTGAGCGTTTTTCTGCTTGGTCTTGTAAACGCGCGGGCTGGCCGGAACCAGCTTCTCGCCCCACACCTGACCGATCAGCACGCGGGTATCGTGGATCGCCTCGGGGGCCATCTGCACGCCGTCGGTACGCATATAGGTGATCAGACCGATGGTTTCGCCGCCGACGGTGACGCCTTCGTACAGGCGCTGGGCGAGGGTCATGGTCTTGGTGGCCGAGAAATACAGCTTGCGGGCGGCTTCCTGTTGCAGGGTCGAGGTGGTGAACGGTGCCGCCGGGTGGCGCTTGACGTTCTTGCGCTCGATCGACTTGACCGCCAGCGCGGCGCCGGCAATGGCCTGACGGGCGCGCTCGGCGGCGGTGGCGTCGGGCAGATCCAGCTTGTCGAGCTTCTGGCCATCCAGATGGGTCAGGCGGGCGGTGAACGGCTTGCCCTGCGGAGACAGCAGGTTGGCGGCCACGCTCCAGTATTCCTGCGTGCGGAAGGCCTCGATTTCGGCTTCGCGTTGACAGATCAGGCGCAGCGCCACCGACTGCACACGACCGGCCGAGCGCGAGCCGGGCAGCTTGCGCCACAGCACCGGCGACAGGGTAAAGCCGACCAGATAGTCCAGTGCCCGCCGCGCCAGATAGGCGTCAATCAGTTCCTGATCGAGATCGCGCGGATTGTTGATCGCGTCGGTGACGGCGGCCTTGGTGATGGCGTTGAAGGTCACCCGCTTGATGGAGGTGGTGTTCAGCGCCTTGCGCCGCTTCAGTTCTTCCAGCACATGCCAGGAAATGGCCTCTCCCTCGCGATCCGGGTCAGTTGCGAGGAACAGTTTGTCGGCCTTTTTGACCGCCTGCACGATTTCCTTCAGATGCTTTTCCGACCGGGCATCCGTCGCCCAATCCATCGCAAAGTCTTCATCCGGGCGTACCGAGCCATCCTTGGGCGGCAGGTCGCGGATGTGACCAAACGACGCCAGGACGGTAAAGTCCTTGCCGAGGTACTTGTTGATGGTTTTGGCCTTGGCCGGGGATTCGACGATCAGAACGTTCATGGACTGGGCGATGCCTTTGGTTGTGATGCCTTTGGCTGTCATGGGCGGCACCACTCGAAACCACGAGCGGCACAGGATGCTTGAACCATACAGAGGAGACATCCCCCAAGAAACAGCTCGGGGGCGTCTTCGTCAAGCCTCTGGCAACAGCGAGACCCGATGGCCGGGCAACCGTTCCAGTCGCCCCGCCAGGTCAAGCTCCAGCAGGACAAAGGAGACTATCGAGGCAGACAATTGGCATTGCCGGATGATTTCGTCAACCGTCACCGGTGCCACAGACAGGTTCGACAGCACTTTTTCTCGTGCGGCGGCCAGTGCCGCAGGGGAAGGAGTCGATGCCGGACCAGCGGTAAAATCATTGCCAGCCGGTTCCCGCAGCGGGCGATGACGCGGATTGGCGACCTGTTCCAGCACGTCATCAATCCCCCGGCACAGGATGGCACCGTCACGCAGCAACTGGTTCGGGCCTTCGCTGCGGCCATCGAGTGGGCTGCCGGGCACGGCCAGCACGTCGCGGCCCTGATCGGCGGCCAGCCGGGCGGTGATCAGCGAGCCGGAGCGCAACGAGGCCTCGGCCACCACCACCGCCCGCGCCAGACCGGAAATCAGCCGGTTGCGGCGGGGAAAATGGCGGGCCTGTGGTTCCAGATGGGGTGGCAGTTCGGAAATCAGCGCCCCTTGCGCGGCAATGGCGGCGTGCAGGCGGGCGTTTTCCGGCGGATAGACCACATTGACCCCGCCGGCCATCACCGCAATGGTGCCAGTGTTCAGGCTGCCTTCGTGGGCGGCGGTGTCGATTCCCCGCGCCAGCCCCGAGGCAACGGCAAAACCGTGCGCCCCCAGATCCATCGCCAGCTTGCGGCTGAACTGCTTGGCACCCGCCGAGGCATTGCGGGTGCCGACAATCGCCACGCACGGGCGGGACAGCAGGGCGACATCCCCCAGCACGTACAGGCAGGGCGGGGCATCATCGACTTCGCGCAGCAGGGCCGGATACTCAGGCTCGCAGGCACACAGCAGGCGGGCACCGATCGCTTGCGCGGCCAGCAGTTCCTGTTCGGCAGCGGCGCGGCTGCACAGTTTGATCGGTTTGCTGCGGCCACCACTGCGGGCAAGCTCGGGCAGGGCCTCCAGCGCCCTGGCCGCCGTGCCGAACCGGTCGAGCAGGCGGAAAAAGGTGATCGGGCCGACGTTTTCGCAGCGGATGAGGCGCAGCCAATCCAGTCGTTCGGCGGCGCTGAGGGGGCGGATGGAGATCGTCATGATGGAATTGACCATGCCGGTTCCTGTCAGGATGGTCAATGCTGCTGTGGCAGGATGGGCCGAAAAGGACAGCGGGCGTCGTGCCGGTGGATGGCAGACGCCCGCATTCCCTGGAGGTGCGAGCCTTGACTGTGACCCCACAGTACACGACAGGTGGGAAACAACAGCGGGCTACCGCCTGAACCCCCATTTTCTCTTTCACTATCAAGTCAACGGGGTCTGGGGCCCGAGGCCCCAGCGAGGTTTGGAGCGGCGCTCCATGATCCTGTTTTCTTTGTGACGATCAGCCCGCGATGGCGGCGTAATCGACTTCGTAGGAATCGTTGTGCGGAACAGACTTGACGGTCTTTTTGATCAGGTCAACCACCACCTCTTCGGACACGCCGCCGGGGACATTGACCACTTCATAGATCACCGACGACCCGCTGGTCGGGCCAGCGTCGGAATTGCGGTGTGCCTTGTTGACCAGACCTTCGCCAGCCACTTTGACCATTACAGAAGCCATGATCGAGCTCTCCCTCTCGCAAATGGAGCCTTGATGTCCTAGAGTTGTGAGCCTTGATGTGAAACATGCTCGCAACTCTAGTCTTTTGTATTGCCGCATTGTTTTTGCGAAAACCGGTTCCCGCTTTTCGCACAATGCTCTATCGCCGCAGACCTGAGAGGGGGAGCGTCCCGCGCGGGCGGGCTCAGGGCCGCGAGCCTGTCTTTCTGATTACCGCAAAACCGCACGCGGGAAAAGGATATAATGCATGAAAAGTGATCAGGTGGTGGATGTGGTTATTTCATAGGCATGCGGGCCGCCGTATCGGCGAGGAACAGCGCAACGGCGGCACAGGTCTCCCCATGCCGCCGTGTTGCCCGTATCGCGAAATGCCCGATTTCAGCTCTTCTTTTTCTTGCCGATTTTGCTTTCCTCGCCCCGCATCAGGCGACGGATGTTTTCGTGATGGCGCAGGATCGCCAGAATGGCCAGCGCCAGATAGGCGGCGGCATGGATCGGCCCGATCAGGATCAGACCATAGACTGGCGCTAGTGACAGCGCCACCAGAGCGGCCAGCGAGGAATAGCGGAACACCGCCGCCACCACCAGCCAGGTCAGGCAAGCCCCGACGCCCACCGGCCAGGCGGTCATCAACAGCACACCCAGCGTGGTGGCGACGCCCTTGCCGCCTTTGAATTTCAGCCAGACGGGGAAGTTGTGCCCCAGCACGGCGGCACAGCCCGCAGCGAGGACCAGCATCTGGTCCGGCTGGCCGGTGTGGGCGACGCTGCCCCACCATGCCAGCGCCGCCGCAATCGCTCCCTTGCCGGAATCCAGCAGCAGGGTGGCCAGCGCCAGATCCTTGCGACCGGTGCGCAGGACGTTGGTGGCCCCGATGTTGCCGGAGCCAATGCTGCGCAGGTCATAGCCAAACGGTTTGGTCAGGACCAGCCCGAACGGAACCGACCCCAGCAGATAGCCGCCGACCATCGCCACCAGCAGGGCGATGGTGAACGGGCCACTGCCCAGCGCGGTCAGGACACTGCTCTCAACCATGGACATGCACCGTCCGGCCATCAACCACCGTCCGCACGGCATGGCCTTGCAACAGGCGGCCATCGAACGGCGAGTTCTTGGACTTCGACAGCGATTGCTGGGCGACGAACTTCCACGGGCGGTCGAGGGTGATCAGCACCAGATCGGCAGCTCCGCCCACGGTCAGGCGACCGGCGCGATGGCCGTGGTTGTCGGTCAGGTTCAACAGGTCCGCCGGGGCGCAGGTCAGCAGGCGCAGGGCGCCGAGCAGGTCGAGATGGCCGTTGTGGACCAGTTCGAGAGTCAGCGGCAGCAGGGTTTCCAGACCGGTGCCGCCAAAGGCGGCCTGCGCGAACGGCAGGCGCTTGGCATCGGTATCCTGCGGCGAGTGGTCCGAGGCAATGGCATCAATGGTGCCATCCTGCAGACCTTCGACGATCGCCAGACGGTCGGATTCGGCACGCAGCGGCGGCGACAGCTTGGCAAAGGTGCGATAGTCACCGACTGCCAGTTCGTTGAGGGCAAAGTACGGTGGCGCGGTGTCGCAGGTGACATCCAGACCCTTGGCCTTGGCGCGGCGGATGATTTCGACGCTGTCCGAGGTCGAGATATGGGCGGCGTGATAACGGCCCCCGGTCATTTCGACCAGCCGAATATCTCGCTCAAGCATGATGATTTCGGCTTCGCGCGGGATGCCCGACAGGCCCAGACGGCTGGCCTGCTCACCGGCGTTCATCACCCCGCCACTCAGGCCCGGCTCTTCGGGGTGCTGGATGATCAGGAAGCCAAAGGTGGCGGCATACTGCAGGGCGCGGCGCATGGTCTGCACATTGGCAATCGCCTTGGTGCCGTCGGTGAACGCCACCGCTCCGGCGCGATTGAGCAGGCCCATTTCCGACAGTTCCTTGCCCAGTGTCCCCTTGGTGGCGGCACCGTAGGCATAGACCTTGGCCAGACCGATCTGGCGGGCGCGGCGGGCGATGAACTCGATGGCGGCTTCTTCGTCCAGCACCGGATCGGTGTTCGGCAGGGCGACCATCGAGGTGATGCCCCCGGCAACGGCGGCCTTGCCCGCGGACTTGACGCTTTCCTTGTGGGCTTCGCCCGGTTCACGCATCTGCACCCGCATGTCAACCAGACCGGGGCACAGGATCGCGCCCTTGCCGTCGATCACTTCGGCTCCGGCAGGAACGCCGCTGGCAAAAATGCCCGGACCATAGGCCGAGATGGTTTCGCCATCGCTCAGCAGGCCGCCGGTGTGATCGCAGACCACATCAAGGCCCGAGGCCGGGTCGATCAGCCGCACGTTGACGTAAGCGACCGCTTGCGGCTGTGACTGGGGGGCGGTGGAACGGGCGGACATCACTTGGCCTCCTGCTGCTGCTTGTAGACCTGATTGTTGTGCGACAGGGTGTGCAGGACGGCCTGCCGGACGGCCACGCCCATTTCCACCTGTTCGCGGATCACCGACCGTTCAACGTCGTCGGCAACATCGGAATCGATTTCCACCCCGCGATTCATCGGGCCGGGATGCATGATCAGGGCGTCGGGCTTGGCCAGCGCCAGCTTTTCCTTGTCCAGACCAAAGAACTCGAAATATTCGCGTACAGACGGAATGTAGCTGCCCTGCATGCGTTCGTTCTGCACGCGCAGCATCATCACGATGTCCACGTCCTTCAGCCCCTTGCGCATGTCGTAATAGGGGGAGACCCCCAGTTCCTCGATCCGCGACGGCATCAGGGTGCGCGGCGCGATGCAGCGGACATGCGCCCCCATGGTGTTCAGCAGGTGGATGTTCGACCGCGCCACGCGCGAATGCAGCACGTCGCCGCAGATGGCGACTTCGAGGCCGTCCAGATGGCCCTTGCGGCGGCGGATGGTCAGGGCATCGAGCAACGCCTGCGTCGGGTGTTCGTGGGCACCGTCACCGGCATTGACCACCGCGCAGTTCACCTTGTCGGCCAGCAGCTTGACCGCCCCGGAGTCCTGATGGCGGACCACCAGCACGTCCAGCCGCATGGCGTTCAGGGTGACGGCGGTGTCAATCAGGGTCTCGCCCTTGCTGACCGACGAGCCGGTTGACTGCATGTTGATCACCGTCGCCCCCAGCCGCAGGCCCGCCAGTTCAAAGCTGGCGCGGGTGCGGGTCGAGGCTTCGAAGAACAGGTTGACCTGCGTCTGCCCGTTCATCGCGTCAAAGGTGGGGGCAGACTGGTTGCCCTGCACCACATAGCTGTCGGCGAGATCAAGCAGCGAGTTGATTTCGTGGGGATACAGCCCCTCGATCCCGAGGAGGTGGCGATGCTTGTAATCGGCTGCGGTCATAACGGGCGCGGTCCTTGCGTGGGGGAAGGGTGTCCGGCATCAGAAGGAAGGCACCCGGTGGACCCGGATGCCTTTGCTGTCGGTCTGATCTCAGGCTGATTTCAGGCTGATCTCAGGCGTCGGCGATGATCGCGTCGGCTTCGATTTCCACCAGCCAGTCGGGGTTGACGAAGCCGGTGACCACCACAAAAGTGCAGGCCGGGCGGATCTCGCTGAAGAACTCGCCATGGGCACGGGCGGCTTCGCGCCAATCGTCGGCGCTGGTCAGCATGACGGTGGTGCGCACAGTGTCGGCCAGCGAGCCGCCAGCCTGCTCAATGGCGGCCTTGATGGTTTCCAGGCACTGTTTGGTCTGGGCGTACAGGTCGCCCGGGCCGACCAGCTTGCCGTCGGCCCCCATCGGGCCGGTCCCGGCAACGGCAATGGTGTTGCCAACGCGGACGGCGCGGCTGAAGCCGATCACCGGTTCGTTGGGCGAGCCAGAGGAAATCAGGGTGCGCTTGCTCATGCTGAGTGCCTTTTTCAGGGACAACGCCAACAGGCGTCTGCCGCGCCGGGCGGCGGGGAAATCTGTTGGCGGGTTATATGCCTCCCGGCGGGACGGTGCAAGCGTCGGACGGTGGTTTTTCTGTTCCGGGGTGCCGTCAGCCGGTCAGCCACGGCAACAGGCTGATCAGCGCGGGCAGGCTGATCATTGCCAGAACCGTTTGCCAGGTGATCAGGGCGGCCATCATCGGGGCATCGCCGCCCATCTGGCGGGCCAGAATGTAGGACGAGGCCGAACAGGGGACGCCCGACCACAGGATCATGGTCCCCAGTGTGGCTGCCGACAGCGACAGCGAGGAGGGCAGCAGCAGGTCAAGGGTCAGGGTGACAAGGACCGGCAACAGCACCAGCTTGCCGACCGAAGCGGCGACAAAGGGAACGATGACCGCCCGCCAGCGGCTGGTGCTGTCGTTGGCAGGCAGGGTCAGCAGCAACCCGGCCCCGACCGACAGCAACCCCATCGGCAGCGAGGCCTTGGCCAGAATGCCCAGAACCGGCTCGATCACCGGCGGCAACCCCAGCCCGCTGACATTCAGGACAATGCCGCCGATGCAGGACAGGATCAGCGGGTTGCGCAGCAGTCCCAGCGCCAGCGAGCGCAGGCGGGCGATGCGGTGCTGGCTGCTGCCTGCGGGGGGGACCAGCAGCATTAACGCCGTCACTGACAGGACGTTGACCAGCGGCACGGTGATGGCGATGCACAGGGCGGTGACGGTGATGCCATCGTTGCCGTACAGGGCGGCCGCCCCGGCCAGACCGACGTAGGTATTCGGGCGGATGGCTCCCTGAAACACCGAACTGAGCGTTGCCCGCCCGGCACGGTCCGCCGTTGGCCGCAGCAGCGGGCCACCCAGCAGGATCAGGGCGGCCAGCAGCAGGGTGGTGCCGCCGATGCAGGCGACAATCTGCGGCCATGGCAGGCTGCCCAGACGGGCCGAAGCCAGATTGGACACCAGCAGGGCGGGAAAGGTGACGTAATAGGTCAGCCGGTCGGCCTGTGACCAGAAACCGTCCTCGACAAAGTGCCAGCGTTTCAGGCCATGCCCGAGCAGGATCAGCAGAAAGATCGGAGCCAGTGCCAGCAGAACGGTCAGCATCGGCGTCAGTCAACAATCAGCAGGCGGGCACCGCCGCTGGTGGTGGAGCGATGGGCCTCGGCATTGTCTCCGACCTGATAGGAACAGCCCGCAGTCATCACCACCGTCCGGCCATCGGCCAGCTCGGTGTGCAACTTGCCCTCCAGCACGTACAGGACGTGGCCTTTGGAGCACCAGTGATCGGCCTTGTAGCCCGCCGAGTACTCGACCACCCGCACGCGGATGTCGCCAAAGGTCAGGGTCCGCCACAGGGCTTGCCCCTGCTCGCCGGGGTGGACGGTGGCGGGAACCTGGCTCCAGTCGGTCATGGTGAACGGGAAAGGGGGCATGTGCATGGGGAGAACGCCTTTTTTGCTTGTCTGTGTTCAGGACAACACTCCGCCGCAGGGCGGGCAATCCCTGTCGATGGGGATGCACCAGAAAAGGGGAGCCGGACATATACTTTTTCGTCGTGATTATCTCTTTAGGGATTTTGAATGTAATCGTAGAATAAAGGCTAATTATTCATTCTTATGCAATTAAGAGTATCTTGATGTCCCTCACTGCACCTCCCGCTACGTCCCGTCCGGGATACCATGGCTCGGGAACCTGGGCGCGCTCCCTGTTCGCCTTGACCATACTGGTGGGGTTGGCGGTTCTTGGCTTTGTTCACTTTCTTTTGTTTCATACGGTGGTCGAGCTGACAACCATCCTGATCTCCCTGCTGACGTTTGCGGTGGTGGTGGGGACATATCGGCTGACCTGTAACAATTACCTGCTGATTTTGGGCTGCGGAGCGTTCTGGACGGCCCTGTTCGATCTGGGCCATACACTGGCCTATCACGGCATGGGCTTTGCCGCCTTCAGCGATGCCAACCGGGCGACGCAGTTGTGGTTGTGCGGGCGGCTGATCGAAACTCTTGCCATGATCCTCGCCCCGGCAATTGCGCGGAATCGGGCTCCGGTGCGGGTGGCCGCTGTCTTTGCCGGGTTTGGCTGGCTGGCGCTGGCGTTGGGGATGACCATCCTGCTGGACCTGTTTCCGGTGACCTATCTGCCTGCCTCGGGCCTGACCCATTTCAAGGTTGTCTTTGAATATGGTCTGGTCGGCGGGCTGCTGCTGGCGGGTTATCTTACGTGGTATCAACGGTCCTTTCTGCCGCCGTACCTGTGGGGTTTGATGCTGACCGCCATCGCCCTGACCACCATGACGGAGTTCATTTTCACTGCCTATCTGACCCTGACCGGCCCGCTGAACATCCTCGGCCATTTGACCAAGGTTCTGGCCTTCTGGCTGATTTTCGAAGCCGTGATCGGGCCGATGCTGTTGCAGCCTTTTGGCAGTATTGCCCGGACGATCATGACCTTTGACGGGATTCCCGATCCGGTTCTGCTGGTCAGTCAGGACGGATCAATCGTTCAGGTCAACGATGCGGCAGCGGCATGGTTTGACAGTCCCGCGCGGGATCTGATCGGGAAATCCCTGCGGGAAATTCTGGTCCCGTCATCTTCTGCCGTGCCAGCCCTGCCCGGGCAGGCCGAAGTTGTCCTGTTCCGCTCCCTGAAGGCTTTTACCCCACTGTCCGGGCACCGGATGACGGATAGTCACAACCGGGCCTGCCTGCTGTCGATGAGTATCCTGACCTCGGGAGATCCGGGCAAGGCCAACGGTGTCATGCTGGTGTACCTGCGGGATATCACTGCGCGGGAGCAGGCGAAAGACGACCTGCAAACAGCCCGTTTTCAGCTTGACGGCCTTCTCGGGAACAGTGGCTATGGTGTTTGGGACTGGACGGTCACCAGCGGCGAGGTTCGTTTTTCTCCCGAAATGGAAACGATGATCGGCTACGCTGTCGGTGAGTGGGGTGGATCGGTCCGCTCATGGGAAAAACGGATTCACCCCGACGACCGGGCCGCGGTGATGAGTGATCTGCAGGCCCATCTGGAAGGGCGAACCCCGTTCTATGACAATGTTCACCGCATCCAGCACAAGGACGGGCACTGGGTCTGGATCCATGATCAGGGGCGGGTTGTTGAACGGGACGGAGTGGGACGGCCACTGAGGGCGATTGGGACCCATTGCCTGTACACGCCGCCGGTGGCGATGACAGAGGGTGCGCCTTCTGCCGGTGGTGCTGTCACCGAACACCTGGCGACGTTGGCCAGAGAGACCGTGCAGGAGCCGCTGCGAGCGGCCTCGCAGTTTCTGGCGTTGATCGTCCATCGCCATTTGCCGTCTCTGGAGGGCGACTGCCGCGAATTGCTGATCCAGGCGCAGGCCAATGCCAAACGGGCATTCCAGTCACTGGAAAGCCTGACCGCGTTCTGTGCCAGCGACGGGGAGGTGTTGCCGTCGCAAGCGGTGGCGTTGGAAAAGAGCCTGCAAACGGTTTCACCGCTGTTGCAGCCTCGTCATCAGGTGACACCATGGCTGAAGGTGCAAGGGCCGCTGCCGGTGGTTGAAATGGCTCCGGCGATGCTGGAGGGCGTGTTGCTGGCGTCGCTGCTGGCGTTGCAGAACGCGTATTCGCCCGATCAGACACAGCAGATCACCGTGCAGGGCTGGACGCGGGACAAGCATGTGGTGCTGGAGGTGTGTGCCGAACAGGGGACACTGACCCTCGAGCAGCGGGAAGCGCTGTTGAGTCCGGCCCATCCTCTGCCTGTGGTGGGGCATGCGGGGAATCCTGTCCGCATGATGACACTGGCCATGGCCCAGCGTGCCGTGGAGCGTGTGGGGGGCGGGCTGACGTTGATCGGCGAAGGACGGGGGCAGATGGTGGCTATCCGGCTGGTCCTGCCTGCGGCCCTGTCGGCATGACTGGATGCGGGAGTTGAGTGTTTCAGCAAATGCGTCGTCGCAGATGTACCATCTGCTCGGGATTTGCTCTACCGTTTCCTGATCACAGAAAAAAACATCTGGAAGGAAACGCTCCATGCCCTGTTACTCGATTGATGGCGTGCGCCCGGTGGTGCATCCGTCAGCCTATGTGCATCCGACAGCCATCCTGATCGGAGATGTGTTGATCGGTCCCGAGGTCTACATCGGGCCTGCGGCGTCCCTGCGGGGGGACTTTGGCCGCTTGCGGATCGAAAGCGGTGCCAACGTGCAGGATAATTGCTCGATGCACGGCTTCCCCGGCACCGAAACCCTGATCGAAGAGGAAGGCCATATCGGCCACGGAGCCATCCTGCATGGCTGTATCATTCGCCGGGGTGCGCTGGTCGGGATGAATGCGGTGGTGATGGATGGCGCCGATATCGGGGCCGAAAGTCTGGTGGCGGCAATGGCCTTTGTCAAAGCCGGGATGATCGTCCCGGCGCGCTCACTGGTGGCGGGAATCCCCGGCAAGGTGATCCGGGCGGTGACCGATGATGAATATGCGTGGAAAAAGCAGGGGACGGCCGATTATCAGCAACTGGCCCGGCGGTCGCTGGCATCCATGGTCGAATGCACCCCGCTGAGTGCGATCGAGGCCGACCGCCCGGCCTTGCCTGCAACGGCCAGCGAGCCGCTGTATCTCAAGAAATGACCGGGTGCCGGGCGGAGGCAGGCTCCGCCCGGACAGCCTTTGGTTTATCTGACCAGCGTTTGCTGGATAATGCTTCGCAACGCCGGGGTTACGTGCAGGCTTCCGGCGGCTCCCAGATGGTGGTCGTCGTAGTAATAGCTTTCGGTGGGGGTGCCGATCAGGCAGTGATCGCCGCACAGACTGCCGGACAAGTCTTCGTACAGGATGCTGTCCGGGGCCTGTGTGCTGGCGGCCTTGAACAGGCTGTCAACGAATGACTGGGTGGTCGCATGGGTTTCTGCCGTTACTGATGCGGCGGTCAGATAGGCTTGCTGGTCACCACTGCGCGGCAGGCGGAGGTAAATATCCGTCGGATTGCCGGGTTGGTGGGGAATCTGGCGGATCACCACCAATCGTGTCCCAATCTCGTGATAGCGACGGATGGTTTCCGCAAGCCCGCTCTGAAATGCGGCGCGCGAGGTTTCCAGAGACTTGCTGCCATCCGGGCTGGTGGCAATGTAAGAGGTGCCGCCCGCGAACACGTTGTCGGTATAGCCGGTCCAGCGAGCCACCAGATACAGCGTCTTGATCTGGCGGGCCTTGATGTACTGGAACGTGCGCTCGTTCAGGTCATGACAATTGTGCTCACCCTGATCGGGGCGCAGGGCGTGAATGCCCAAAAGTGGCGTACAGCCGGAAATGGCGGTGAATTCGCCACTCAGGTTTTCGGCGCGGGCGATGCTGTCAAAGGCATCAAGCAGGGATAGGCCATGGCTGTCTCCCAGCACGAAAAAGTCCGTCTTGTCGCCGGGAACCCCCAGGGCACATTTCCACGGCTCGACGGTGGCCGTATCGGCGAAGCCAAAGCAGACGGCTTCCCGTGCCGGGCGCTTCATTGACTCGTACACCGAGGCCGGAATGCTGAAGCGGTCGGGAAAGCCATTGGCCCGATAGCCGATAAACCCCGTCGCCACCAGTATGGCAGAACAGCCAAGCGCCAGAGCGAGCTGTCCCCAGCCGGGCAGGGGGATCGTCTGGCGACGGAATGGGGTTTCGATCACCTTCCAGCTGAGCCACGCCACCAGCAGCGATGCGACCGCCAGCCCCCCCATCACGACGGGAGAAACCGGGGCTGCAGCCTGCAGGCGGGCAAAGGCAAAAATCGGTTGATGCCACAGATAGGCGCTATAACTGATCAGCCCGATGAACACCAGCGGACGGGACGCCAGCAGGCGATAGGTCAGGGTGGTCGGGCCGGTGAAGCCAATGGTCAGCACGCTGCCCAGAATGGGCAGGACGGCGGGCAGGGCGGGCCAGCGGTCGCCATCATCAAACAGGCCATAGGAGAGCAGGATCATCCCCAGCCCAAGCGACGACAGGGCGGTGTTTTCCGGCAAGGGGCGCTTGGAGACGATCAGCGCCAGCAGGGAGCCAGCCAGCAGTTCCCACGCCCGGCTGGGGATCAGGTAAAACGTCCCGCCCGGAGCGCGGTAAGAGGCATAGTCGGCCAGCGCCAGACTGCCGATCAGCATCAGGGTGATCGCCAGCCCCAGCCAGCGGCGCCCCAGCCGCCACAGGGCCAGCAGCATCAGAGGAAAAACAAAATAGTATTGTTCTTCGACCGACAGGCTCCAGGTGTGGAGCAGGGGGTTTTCATGCGCGGACGGCGCAAAGTATCCGCTGGACCGCCACAGGAACACGTTCGATACGAAGGCGATGATCGCAATCAGGTTTTGCGAGAACAGCAGGTGCTGACTGGGGGGCATCCACAGCCAGGCACAGGGGATGCACAGCAACAGGACCGTCAGCAGGGCGGGCAGAATGCGTCTGGCCCGTCGCTGATAAAACCGCAGCAGGGAAAAGCGGCCTTGCTGTTTTTCATCAAGGATCAGGCCGGTGATCAGATAGCCGCTGATGACGAAAAAGACATCAACGCCGATAAAGCCCCCCTTGAACACCTCGAAGCCAGCATGGAACAGGATGACGGGAAGGACGGCCAGGGCGCGCAGGCCATCAATGTCGCGGCGGTACTGCATGAAATGCTCCGGGAGGGGCAGGAAAAAGCCACCACCAGAGATCCGGTGATGGCCTGATGAAAATACAGATGACCTGAACGGGAACCGGAAGAATAAAGAAGGGGCCACAGGAATGTTCCTGCGGCCCCGGATGTTACCCCAGCAGCTTTTTCTTCAGGATTTCCTGCAGCATGGCCGGGTTGGCCTTGCCCTGGGTGGCCTTCATCACCTGACCCACGAACCACGCCACCAGCTTTTCCTTGCCGTTGCGCACTTCGTCGGCCTTTTCGGCGTTGGCCGCGATCACCTGATCACAGGCCGCCTCGATGGCGCTGGTATCGGTCACCTGCTTCATGCCGCGTTCTTCGACGATCACCGACGGGTCTTTGCCCTCGTCCATCATGATCTCGAACACATCCTTGGCCAGACGGGTCGACAGGGTGTTGTCGGCCACCAGATCAATCAACTGACCCAGCTGGGTGGCGCTGACCGGGCTGTCGCTGACCGACAGGCCGCGCTTGTTCAGCGAGCCGAACAGGTTGGTGGTCACCCACGCCACGGCGGTTTTGCCATCGCGGCCCTTGGCGACGGTTTCAAAGAACGCCGAGTTTTCCTGATCCATCACCAGCACGGTGGCATCATAGGCGGTGATGCCGTATTCGCTGATGAAGCGTTCCTTCTTTTCGTCCGGCAGCTCGGGCAGGGTGGCGCGGATGGCTTCGACGTAGGCATCGTCGAATTCCAGCGGCAGCAGGTCCGGGTCGGGGAAGTAACGGTAATCGTGCGCCTGTTCCTTTGACCGCATCGAACGGGTTTCACCGCGCGACGGGTCGAACAGGCGGGTTTCCTGCCGGATGTCGCCGCCGCTTTCATAGACTTCGACGTGGCGGGCGGCTTCGTGCTCGATGGCCTGCATCACAAAGCGCACCGAGTTGACGTTCTTGATTTCGCAGCGGGTGCGGAACTCTTCGCCCGGATGACGCACCGAGACGTTGACGTCGCAACGCATCGAGCCTTCTTCCATGTTGCCGTCGCAGCTGCCGAGGTAGCGCAGGATGGCGCGCAGCTTGCGCAGATAGGCACCGGCTTCTTCCGGGGTGCGCAGGTCGGGCTTGGAGACGATTTCCATCAGCGCGACGCCCGACCGGTTGAGGTCGATCAGCGACTTGTTCGGGTGCTGGTCATGCATCGACTTGCCGGCATCCTGTTCCAGATGCAGGCGCTCGATGCCCACCGCACGGGTGGAGCCGTCGGGCATGTCGAGGATCAGGGTGCCTTCGCCAACGATCGGCAGCTCGTACTGGCTGATCTGGTAGCCCTGCGGCAAGTCGGCGTAGAAGTAGTTCTTGCGGGCGAACACCGACCGGTTGTTGATTTTGGCCTTCAGGCCCAGACCGGTGCGCACCGCCTGTTCGACGCACTTGGCGTTGATCACCGGCAGCATGCCGGGGAAACCGGCGTCCACAAAGCTGACCTGGCTGTTCGGCTCGGCGCCAAAGGTGGTGTCCGCGCCCGAGAACAGCTTGGAGTTCGAGATCACCTGAGCATGGACCTCAAGGCCGATCACCACTTCCCAGTCGCCGGTGTTCCCTTTGATAATATAGCTCATTCTGGCGCCCCTTTAGGCCAAGGTCGGCTTGGCGGTGAAGCCAGCCGCGTCTTCAATCACCCCGCCCACGCGCAGGACGGTTTCTTCGTCAAAAGGCTTGCCGATCAGCTGCAGGCCCAGCGGCAGGCCGGTGGCCGACAGACCGGCCGGCACCGACAGGCCCGGCAGGCCAGCCAGCGAGGTCGGAACGGTGAAGACGTCGTTGAGGTACATGGTGATCGGGTCGGCCATGTTCTCGCCCATCCCGAACGCCGGGGTGGGGGCGGTCGGGGCGAGGATCACGTCCACCTGTTCAAAGGCCTGGCGGAAATCCTGCGCGATCAGGGCGCGGACCTTCTGCGCTTTCAGGTAATAGGCGTCGTAATAGCCAGCGGACAGCACATAGGTGCCCATCATGATCCGGCGCTGCACTTCGGTGCCGAAACCGGCGGCACGGGTCTTCATGTACATTTCGTCGAGGCTGCTACCATCGACGCGCAGGCCAAAGCGCACGCCGTCATAACGGGCGAGGTTCGACGAGCATTCCGCCGGAGCAATCACGTAATAGGTTGCCAGCGCATATTTGGTGTGCGGCAGGCTGATCTCGACCACTTCGGCCCCGGCGTCCTTCAGCCACTGGGCACCGCGATCCCACAGGGCGGCGATTTCCGGGCTGAGGCCTTCGGGGCGGTATTCCTTCGGCAGGCCGATGCGCAGGCCCTTGATGTTGCCGGTCAGCGCCGCTTCGAAGTCCGGCACCGGCAGGTTGGCCGAGGTGGAGTCCTTTGGGTCATAGCCCGACATCGCGCCCAGCATGATGGCGGCGTCGCGCACGTCGCGGGTCATCGGCCCGGCCTGATCGAGCGAGCTGGCATAGGCGATGATGCCCCAGCGCGAGCAACGGCCATAGGTCGGCTTGATCCCGGTGATGCCGCAATAGGCGGCGGGCTGGCGGATCGATCCGCCAGTGTCGGTGCCGGTGGCGGCAATGGCGATGCGGGCGGCAACAGCCGCCGCCGACCCACCCGACGAGCCGCCGGGGACCAGACCACGGTCGTCGCCGGTGGCCTTCCACGGGTTCTTGCTGGCGCCGTAATAGCTGGTCTCGTTCGACGAGCCCATGGCGAATTCGTCGAGGTTGGTTTTGCCCAGCGACACCGCACCGGCCTGCTTCAGACGGGCGGAGACGGTGCTTTCATAGGGCGGCTTGAAGCCATCAAGAATGTGGCTGCCTGCGGTGGTCAGCACGCCTTCGGTGCAGAACAGGTCCTTCATGCCGATCGGCAGGCCTTCCATCGCACCGGCGTCACCCTTGGCCAGACGGGCATCGCTGTCTGCGGCCTGCGCCAGCGCCAGCTCCGGCGTTTCGGTGATGTAGGCGTTCAGGTCGCGGTGCTTGTCCATCGCCGCGATGTAGGACTCGGTCAGTTCGCGGGCGGTGAAGTCCTTGTTGCGCAGGCCGTCACGGGCCTGGGCGAGGGTCAGGTTGGTCAGTGTGGTCATCGTGGCTTACTCCACCATCTTCGGCACGGCAAAGCAGCCATCGAGCTTGTCAGGGGCGTTCAGCACCACCTGATCGGCACGGCCGCCATCGGTCAGTTCGTCGGCGCGCCAGCGCAGGACCTGATTGGTCACGCTGGTCATCGGGGCAACGCCATCGGTATTGACTTCGCCCAGTTGCTCGACCCATCCGATGATGCCGGACAGTTGATTGGCCAAAGGCTCGAGGTCGTCTTCCTTAACGTCGATGCGGGCGAGGAACGCGATGTTCCTGACAGTCTGCTTGTCGAGCATTGAAAAGGCTCTCCTGGTGGGAGTAAGTGTCTTAGGGCCGCTGAAAACGGCAAGATGCTCCCGCCACCGATGGCGGCGGGAGCCACTGTGTACAGAAAATCGTGCGGAAGGTAGCACCGGGCATGGATGACCGCAACCCCACCACCTGCGACCCCACCCCTTGTGGGAACGAAATTGAGCATCAGAACAGCGAAGACACACCAGACTGGACCCCGGCAACGGTCAAGGCGGCGGTCAGAACCGGCGATCGCTTGTTGGGGATTGACCTCGGCAGCAAGACCATCGGGCTGGCCGTCTCCGATGGTCTGTGGATGAGTGCCACCCCGTTGCAGACCATCCGCCGGACCAAGTTCAGCAAGGATGTGGTCGAGCTGCTGGCGGTGGTCGAAAAATACGAGATTCGTGCTCTGGTATTGGGGCTGCCGGTGGAGATGGACGGGACCGAAGGCAAACGCTGCCAATCGACCCGCCAGTTCATGGCCAACCTGAAAGGGCTGGGCAACCGGCTGTCAGAGCTGCCGGTTGCCCTGTGGGACGAACGTTTGTCAACTGCTGCCGTGCAGCGGATGATGATCAGCGAAATGGACATGTCGCGGCAAAAGCGCGCTGAAATCGTCGATAAAGCGGCGGCAGCCTACATTCTGCAAGGGTTCATGGACGCGATGAGCTTTGTGCGTTGACCCCTGTCAACGCATTTGGGGGGGGGCGTTGACAGGGGGCAACGCACTGGCTTTGCAAAATGCAATGCAGACTGAACGGGATTTCGCAGGCGGACAACGCTGATCGACAGCGGCAAACGTGTACGTCCAGAAAAGGATCCTTTTGGCCGCCAAAAATAGACTAATTTTCTCTTCTATTATCTGTTGTGCGAATTGTTCTTAATGGTCTATTGGCTGCATTGTATCCCTCTGGAAGGTGGTCAGCATCCGTTCAGAGTTCTCTCGTTACGGTGACCGCCAGCTCCGGGGTTGGCATTGGTGTCCGATGCCTTGGAAAGTGAGGCGACCATGATGACGTCAGCATTGCCGGTTCAGCAGACCATGACCGAATTGAGCGCCCTGTGTGCCGGATTGGCCCGTGACTGCGGGCAACCAGCCGCATCGCTGTTGTTTTCATCGGTGGGAATGGATTACCTCGGCGGGCGGATCGGGATTGGATTCCCGTCCGCCGAACGGGCCAGTGCCTTGCGGCCGGTAGCATCGATGGCGGTGGTCGGCAATGAGGGCACCGTCTGGGGATTGCTGTTGCTGGCCGGGGATGACCATGCCCTGCCGCACCCTGACCACCTCGAGCGGCTGCGGCTGGCGGCCGATGATGCGGCTGCCTGTCTCGACCGTCTGGCGGTTGCTGCGCTGGTGTTTTCGGCACAGGCTACCTTGGCCCCTTTGCGGCGGGCTTTTTAGGCGCGGTGGCGGGGGCCATCTGTTGCTCCAGGCGTTTGCGCAGGCGCTCGGGAACCGTACTGTTTTCGACCGTGCTGGCGATCAGGTTGCTTAAACCACCACTGATCGACAGATTGAATTCCAGCGGATAGCCATCGTACAGGGTCGGGTTGGCTCCGGCGATATGCAGGCCCAGCGCCAGTTCTCCCGCCGCCGAGCCATTGACGCTCAGGCGCAGGGCCTTGTAGCGAAAGTCATTCAGCGCCGTCAGCAACAGTTCCATGCCCATGTTGTCCGTGCCAAGGCCGGCGATGCCATCCGGTGGACGATAGCGCAGGGTGCCGGGGCGATCGGCTTCCAGCAGGCCATCGGTAATCAGGATGTCGGCGTCGTTCAGCATCAGCGGCAGCGTCCCGCTGACCGAGCCGGACAGTTCCAGCCCGTCAAGCTGGCTATAGCGGCTGAGGGTGCGCAGGCTCATGTTGCGGACCCGCAAGGGAATCAACCCTTCTGCCCGTTCGAGCGGCAGGGTGATGTTGCTGGTTTCCAGCGCCCCGCGTGCCAGCGTCAGCGAGGCCTTTTCGGTGACAATGTTGCCGCGCCCATCCAGATGAAAATCAATCACGCCATCGGTCAGCGGCAGACCGGCATCGATGGCGGCCACGGTGATCCGTTGCCCGTCCGGGGTCAGTGGCGGCCAGAAGGCGTTCAGGCGCAGTGAGCCGTTGATCCCGCGCATATTCAGAAATCCACGACTGACGCCGACATCCTTCAGGGTGATGGTGATCGCCGGGGTCAGATGGCCTGCTGCCCAGCGCACGTTCCCTCGCCCACTGATCTGGCCGCTGACGCTGGTCAGCGTTCCCAGCAGGGCGCGATGCAGGTGGCCTGGCTGCAGGCCATCCTGTGCAAAGGTCAGCGGCGGCAACTGGACCGAAGCCTGCCCTTTGCCGAGCAGCACGTCATGGCTGCCTTCGGCATGCAGCAGTTCCTGTCCCTGCGCGGTGGTGATCTGCATGGTAAAGGCCATCGGCGGCAGAGGAGAGTCTGCGGCGGCCGGATCGTCATCCTGTTGATGGGCGGTCAGCTTCAGGCGCAGCGGTTTTTGCGGCACGCCCTGTGCCGCGCTTCCTGCCGATAGTGGCGGTTCACCGGGCAGGGTCAGGATGCTGGCCCCCAGAGCCAGTTCCAGATGACCATTCTGGCGGGTCAGGTCGCTTTGTAGCTGATCGACCACCAGTCCGCCGACCGACAGTGTACCGTCGCGCAACGATCCGGTCAGGGCCACTTCGCTCAGGCTGGCATCCGCACCAAGGGACAGGCTGCCGCCGATGGTAATGCCGTCGTAACTGCTTTTCAGATGATTGCCCGATGGCAGGCGGATATCAACCGATGGCGACACCAGAATCAGCGACGGGATGATCCTGAACACTTCGTCGTCGGTCGGGGGTGAAAAGGGCGGAATCAGGCTGGGGGGGAAGGCAATGGTCAGCGCCGTCGCGCTGGCATCATTGGCGGTGACCACCCATTCCGAGCCAGCCGGAATGTCGATGTCCTGCCAGTGCAGCGGACCGTCAACCGACAGTGAGGCAACGGGATTTTCCAGAGTCAGGGTGCTGCGCCCGGCTTGCCAGTCGCTGTCGATCCGGGCGGTCAGCGGGGCGTGCTCCTGCCCGCGCAGGGTCGTCTGCCCGCGCAGGCTGATATGCCCGCTGAGGTCGCCCAGCAACGGGCCGCTGAGGGTGGCGTTGTCAAGGCTGAGGGTGATGGTGGCCTGCGGCGTGGTGACGGTGATGGTGCTGCTGTCGATCTCGAACACCAGCGCCAGCGACGGGCCAAGGGCCAGCGCCAGCTCCTGCCATGTCGGGACCGCTTCGGCGGGGACCGCCAATAGCGAGGGCAGGGGGTAAAGGTCGGGGATCCTCCAGTTGCCCTGCCCGTCCTGCTGAATGGCCAGCGACAGGCCGGATATCTGCAACCGCCCGAACGAGCGGGCCAGCGGATTCATCGACAGCGACAGACGGTCGATACGAAGGGCGGAGCCAAGATGCAGCGCGCGGATGGTCATCTTGCTCCAGCCTGCTTCCTCGATCTCCAGCGTCATCGGCGGCAAGCCCTCGGCCCGCAGCCAGTCCGGGACGCGGTGGGTGGCAAGCCAGGGCAGGGTCACGGGCAGGCTGAGGATGGTCAGAATGACCAGCAGCAGAAGGCCGCCGAGGGTGGCGGCTCCCCAGCCAAGGCACCGGTGGAGGAGGGAGCGGCGGGCGGGGGAAGGCGATGACGGGGCAGGCACGATCTGGTCTTGCACGATGGTCTGGCCTGTATTTTGTCGCACCGCGTGCGTGAAAACCGGTGCCCACTTTGTGTAGGATGCTTTAGACTATCACGGTTTTCAGCCTGACAGGAACATCATGAAGCCCCCGGTTTGTGACAGCCCGTTTGACGTTGCGTTCTGGTTGCTGCATCGCGCCACCGAAGATGGCGAGTATTTGCAGCCACAAAAGCTGCAACGCATGTTGTATCTGGCGCAAGCCTATTACGGTGTGGCCTCGCAGGGGCAAAAGCTGATGCCCTGCGTGTTTGTCACCACCGCGCTGGGGCCGGTCGAACCAAGCACATGGCGGGCGTTCGAGCGTGGCCGCCCGAACATTGATTTCCAGCCGGTGCCGCAAACCCAGCGGCATTTCCTCGACAGCCTGTGGCGGCGGTTCGGGTCCCATTCGGTTGACTACCTGACCCGGACAACGGTCAGCCATCCGCCCTATCAGGATGCGCTGGCGACTGGCGCACGGGCCGAGATCACCTTTGACAGCATGGTGGCCTATTACGGTCGTCGCCCGGATGACAAGGATGGCTCGTCACTGGCCGAAGGCGATCTGCCGGGGGCGGGCGATGGTCGTACCGCCCCGGCCCTGGAAAACGTCATCCGCCCCGAAGTGATGCGCTCGCACAAGGGCAAGCCGGTCAACGTGCGCCGCTGGATGCCGACCAAACGGGCTGGCTCGCCTTCGGGCGGGGGAGAGAAGGAGTAAGCTCCCGCCGGGACTTACCGTTCGGCGTTGGTGATGAAATAAACATCAACCCGGCGGTCCTGCTTTTGTGACCCCAGGATTTCCAGCACGGAATCATTAAAGGCCTCGCCGCGGGCTCCGGCTTCCAGCAGGCCGCTGTTCAGGCCGTTGCTGCGCAGGATATCGGCAACCGCATTGGCCCGCTTGGCAGCCAGCGCCATGTTGTGGGCGGTGTTGCCTTGCTTGTCGGCCTGTCCGATGACACAGACACGGCCCTGACTCTGGCCGTCATAGGCGGCCTTGGTCAGCAGGGCGCGGTCCTGCGCGCTGATGGCAACACTGTCGACGGCAAAGTACACGGTCACTTGTGGTTTGGCGACGCGATCGACAGCGAGACAGCTTTGGCTGAGGGTGCCGGCAGACGCCGGAGTCGCAGCAGAAAAGGCGATCAGGGCCGCTACGGTCGGGGCGAAAAGGGCCTTGAAATGAGGGAACATGGCGCTGTGCCTTTCAAAAAAAATGCAGAGAGCGGATGTGGTTTTCTTAAGCTCTGATTTTACATGAAATTACGGCGAGAGTAAGGCCCTGCCATCGCATTGGGCAGGGGTGGCGGAAAGCCGCCATGGGCAATGGGGATCGTTGCAGACAAAATTAATCGTTGACAAGAAAAGCCCCCGGCGGATGACATGGGTCATCTGCCGGGGGTGGAACGCAGCCTCTCTCTCTCTGCCGCGCCCGGTGATCGCCGATGGTTCTTCCTTACCCGTGGAACCATCGGCGATATTTTTTTTGGCTTTTTACACCCTGCTGTTACAGGCTTTTCCCGAACAGATAGTTTGGCAGCCAGGTGGAAATGATCGGGACATAGGTCACCACCATCAGGCAGACCAGCAGCAGCAGCAGCCACGGCATCACCGAGCGGACCACCCACAGGATCGAGTTGCCGGTGATCCCGGCGGTCACGAACAGGTTCAGGCCGACCGGCGGTGTCAGCATGCCGATTTCCATGTTGACCACCATGATGATCCCCAGATGGATCGGATCGATTCCCAGGCTGATGGCGATCGGGAAGAAAATCGGCGCCATGATCAGCACGATCGCTGACGGTTCCATGAAGTTCCCGGCCAGCAGCAACAAAATGTTGACGGCGATCAGGAAACCCCAGGCGGGCAGGCCCATCTGGACCAGGCTTTCGGCAATATCGAACGGGATGCGCTCGGTGGTCAGCACATGGGCGAACAGCATCGCATTGGCGATGATGAACAGCAGCATGATGGTGACTTTGGAGGAATCCAGCACGATGTGACGGACTTCCTTGTCAAAGGGAGCCTTGCAGATCCCCGCCACCGCCATCACCAGATTGCGCACCACCGCCGCCGGCAGGCCTTCACCCGGATTGCGCCAGGCGACCCCCTTCAGCGGGCCAATGTCGCGGTAGCCGATCACCGCAATCAAAAAGGCATAGACTGCTGAAATGGCTGCGGCTTCGGTGGGGCTGGCAACACCACCATAGATGGTTCCCAACACGATGACGATCAGCATCAGGCCACCCATCGCGCGGGCACCGCTGCCGATCAGTTCCATCACACCGGGGAACGGCTGCGCGGGGAAATTCTTGATCCGTGCCACAATATAGATGGCAATCATCAGAATGGCGCCAATCCCGATCCCCGGAATCACCCCGGCGGCAAACATGCGGGCAGCGGAGACTTCGGTGGCAGTCGAATAGACCAGCATCACGATTGACGGCGGGATCAGGATTCCCAGCGTACCGGCATTGGTGATCACCCCGGCGGCAAAGGATTTCGGATAACCGGCCTTGACCATCCCGGCGATCACGATCGAGCCGATGGCCGCCACGGTGGCCGGAGACGAGCCCGAAACGGCGGCAAACAGCATGCAGGCCATCACGCTGGCCATCGCCATGCCACCCCGGACATGGCCGACGCAGGCCATGGCAAAGTTGATCAGGCGCCGTGCCACCCCACCAGTCGACAGGAATGCCGAGGACAGAATGAAAAACGGAATGGCCAGCAACGTATAATGTTCAGAGACAGCGCTCAGCAGTTTGAGGGAAATCGACGCCAGACTGTCGCCGGAGAAAAACAGAATGGTCAGCACCGATGACAGGCCCAAAGAGATGGCCACCGGCATCCCCATGAACATGAACACGAACAGGCTGACGAACAAAAATGCCATGGTCATGGGTTACTTGCTCCCCTGCTCGTCGGTATCGACCAGATGCATGGCATCCTTGGCTTCATCGGCAAAGGCAAAGCCGTCGGCCTTGTCGGTCAGGATTTGCCAGGCCAGTTGCAGAAAGCGGATACCCAGCAGGATCAGGCCGATCAACAGGATGGAATGGGCAAGCCATTTGGCAATGTGCAGGTCATCGACCTTGATGCCGATCTTGTAGACCTTTTTCAGATAGAACCACGCCCCCCACGAGAACAGGGCGCAATAGACGATCGATCCGATGACGGCGACAAAGGACACAAGGCGACGGATGTGGCGCGGCAGCAGGCGGACAAAGGCATCAACGCCAATGTGGCAGCCGACCTTGACGCCATAGGAGGCCCCGAACAGCACCATCCAGGCGGACAGGTGCAAGGTGGCTTCCTGAGCCCAGTTGATACCGGTGTTGAACACAAAGCGGGCGACCACTTCGGCGACAACCAGCAGGGTGATGGTAACCATCAGAAGGGAAATAACCCCTTCTTCGATGCCATTAAGCCAGCGACGGATGGTTTTCACGATATCCCCTCACGGCAGGGAAAGGGGAAACCAGTGGCTTCCACACTTTCCGGGAGATGGCGAAAATGGGTGAAGATGACGGAGCAACCCGCCCCGCAGGACAGGGTGCTCCAGTTGGTCATCCGTCTTATTTGGCAGCGTTGGCCTTGGCGGCGGAGGCCAGCAGGTCCTTGCCAACCACACCTTCAAACTTCTGCCACACCGGCTTCATCGCATCCCGCCAGGCGGCGCGCTGGTCCGGGGTCAGGGCGTGCACCTTGCTGACGCCGCTGTCGACGATCTTTTGACGGTCGGCGAGGGCGATCTTCAGGGCTTCTTCGTTGGCAACCTTGGTGGCTTCGTCCATGCAGCCCGACAGGCCCTGACGGATGTCGTCCGGCAGGTCGTTCCACCATTCGGCCGAGGTCACCACCAGATAGTCCAGCACGCCGTGGTCGGTTTCGGTGATGTCTGACTGCACTTCAAAGAATTTCTGGCTGTAGGTGTTCGACCACGGGTTTTCGGTACCGTCGACCGCCTTGGTCTGCAGCAGGGTGAACACTTCCGAGAACGGCTTCTTGATCGCGGCGGCGCCGATGGCGTCAAACTGGGCTGACAGCACGTCGGAGGCCTGAATGCGGAACTTCAGCCCCTTGGCATCGGCGGGGGTCATCAGCGGCTTGTTGGCCGAAAGCTGCTTCATGCCGTTGTGCCAGTAGGCAAGACCCAGTACGCCCTTGTCCTGCATCGACTTCAGCAGGCCCTGACCGGCGTCGGAACGCTGGAAACGGTCAACAGCGGCCAGATCGTCGAACAGGAACGGCAGGTCAAACACCTGCATCGCCGGGTTGTAGGACTGGAATTTGGACAGCGACGGGGCAGCGAACTGGACATCGCCCAGCAGCATCACTTCCATCACCTTTTCATCATTGAACAACTGGCTGTTCGGGTACACTTCGACCTTCACCTTGCCGGGGAGCTTTTTCTCCGAGCAGGCGGCGAAGTGCTGGGCACCCAGTCCCTTGGGGGTGTTCTCGGCCACAACGTGCGAGAACTTGATCACCATCGGGGCGGCCTGAGCCGTAACGGCTGCACCCAGCAGGCCGGTGGTCAGGGCGGTGGCGGCCAGCAGGCCCTTGAACAGATGACGCATGGAACGATCTCCCTGTGGGGTCTTTTTATCGATGAAGGAGGGTTGGCAGCATCTGACTGTCCGCCGAGCCCTCCCCAGCCTTAAAGCACACAGCATGCCAGAATTCGGCAACCTACCCATAAAGGTGAAAATGGTAGGGGAGACGGTAGTTTCCAAGGCAACTAATGGCAAAAATGTGGCGAACGGGTGGCGGAATTTCGCCATATTGCCGTTTCGGGGGTGGCGGTTAGTCGCCATCATCAAGGAACGATGTCCGTTCCAGGCCATGCTTGCGCATCTTGTCATGCAAGGTCTTGCGCGGCAGTCCCAGTCCGTCGCTCGCCTGACGGACCGATCCGTTGCTCAGACGCAGAGCCTGGGCAATCAATGCCTTTTCAAAGGCGTTGACCTGATCGACCAGGGTCCCGCCCGCGCTGCCGCTGGTGGCACCGGGGCCGTCACCGGGGGGGGTGGGCAGGGCGCTGTCGATGCCTTCCAGCAGGACAAAGCGTTCAGCGACGTTGCGCAGCTCGCGCACGTTGCCGGGCCAGCGGTGGGCCATCAGGCGGGCCAGTTGGGCAGGGGACAGGGTGGGGGCATCCCGCCCGAGGCGGCTGGCGGCATCAAGGGTAAAGTGCTGGAACAGGGTTGGCACGTCTTCCAGCCGTTCGCGCAGGGCTGGAATGGTCAACACCATCACGTTCAGGCGGTAATACAGGTCTTCGCGAAAGGCACCCGTGTCGCTGGCCTTGCGCAGATCGACCTTCGAGGCCGCCAGAATGCGCAGGTTCAGCGGAATGGCGGTGTTGGACCCCAGCCGTTCAAGGCTGCGTTCCTGCAACACCCGCAACAGCTTGACCTGCAACGACAGTGGCATGCTTTCGATTTCGTCAAGGAACAGGGTGCCGCCTGAGGCGTGCTCGATCTTGCCGATCCGTCGCTGGTTGGCACCGGTAAAGGCTCCGGCTTCGTGGCCGAACAGTTCGCTTTCGATGACGCTTTCCGGCAGGGCACCGCAGTTGACCGCCACAAAGTTCCCCTCGCGTCGGCGGCTGGCATGGTGCAGCGACCGGGCCACCACTTCCTTGCCGGTGCCGGTTTCGCCCATGATCAGCACATCGGCATCGGTATTGCCAATGCTGCCGATCAGGCGGCGCAGGTCCCGCATCGGCAGCGTATTGCCGATCAGGATCGGGCCGATGGTGCCGTTGTCTTCCAGCGCGGTGCGCAGGTGGCGGTTTTCCAGCACCAGCCGCCGCTTGTCCAGCGCCCGCCGGACCGCTTCGTACAGGCGCTCGGCGGAAAACGGCTTTTCAATGAAGTCATAGGCACCGCTGCGCATGGCCTCCACCGCCATGGCAATGTCGCCGTGGCCGGTGATCAGGATCACCGGCAGGTCACGGTCCAGCCCCTGAATTCTGGGCAGGAAGCGCATGCCGTCCATGTCGGGCATGCGGACATCGGTGATGATGATGCCGGGAAAGCTGCTGGCAGACTCTTTCAGGACACTCAGCGCGTCATGGGCGCTGTCAAAGCCACGCACCACATAGTCGGCCAGCTCCAGCGTCTGTTGGGCGGCCATGCGGACATGGGGCTCGTCGTCAATGAAGTAGATCTGGTTAAGGTCCATCATGGAGGGAGACCGCTTTCAGCCATACAGTGAACAGGGCACCGCCCTGGGGAGCATTGCTGGCGGTCAATGTACCACCAAACGTGTCGATGATCCCATGGGAGATCGACAACCCCAGACCCAGCCCGTGTTCCGGTCCCTTGGTGGAGAAAAACGGCTGGAACGGTTTGTTGACCAGTACCTCGGGCAGGCCGGGGCCGCTGTCACGCACCAGAATGGCGTATCCGGCTTCATCGTTGACCGTGCGCGGCTCGGCAGTGATCTCCAGCAAGCGGCGATCGCCGTCCTGCATGGCATCAATGGCATTGCGGAACAGGTTGACGAACACCTGTTCCAGCCGGATGGTTTCGGCCTGCACCAGCAGGTGCTCGTCGGTGATGGCATTGTGAATGCTGATCCCGCGCAGGCGTCCCCCGGCCCCGACCAGCTCCAGACTCATCGCAATCACCGGTGCCAGGGCAACCGTGCTGACTTCACCCCGGGTGCGGCTGGCAAAGCGTTTCAGGTGCCCGGAAATGTCGGCAATCCGGTGGCACATCTCGAGAATGCGTTGCAGGTTGCCGTCCACATCCGGCAGACGGTTGCGTTGCAACAGGATGCGGGCGTTGTCGGCATAGGATTGCAGGGCGGCCAGCGGCTGGTTGACCTCGTGGGTGATGCCTGCCGCCAGTTGCCCGATGGCGGCCAGCTTGCCTGCCTGCACCAGTTCATCCTGCGCACTGTTCAGCAGTTCTTCGGTACGGATGCGCTCGATGATTTCGCTGCGCAGGCGCTGGTTGGCTTTTGACAGGTCTTCGGTCCGCTCGCGTACCCGCACTTCCAGCTGGTCACGGGCGTGGCGCAGGGCTTCCTCTTTTGCCGCCAGCGCGCGCGAGGTGCTTTGTTCCAGCGTGATGCGGGTGCGGTACCAGTCCAGCCGTTGCAGGACGGCGTAAACGGTCACCATCAGCAGGGCCAGCCCCAAAAGGACCATGGCGTTGTTCTTGATCACCTGATGGCGCATCGGGGTCAGGTCGGCCAGCAGGTGAACGGTCCAGCCCGCCTGCGGCATCGGTGATGACAGCAATAGATAGCGGGTTTCAGCAGGGGGATGGCTGGGGGTGTTGACCTCGACCCCCAGAATGTCCAGTTCCCGGTTTTCCGCCTGTTCGTTGCGCAGGGTCAGGATATGGTGCCCATCTGTGGTGGTTCTGTCGCGGGTGATGGGCAGGGGGGATGGCTCGATGCCCGGATAGCGGCGGGTATCCTGCAACCGTTGCCGTGTTTCGGAGGACAGCGGGGCGAGGGTGCGGAACATCCAGTCCTCGACCCCCGAGATGAAGATCACCCCGTCAGGATCGGTGACGATGATCTTTTCTTCCGCCCCGGACCAGGCCTTTTCAATGTCTTCGGGGTTGCTTTTGATCACCGTGACGCCTTCGATGCCCCACGGGCCGATCACCGGATAGGAAAAATAATAGCCCCGCTGCAACGAGGTGGTGCCGATAGCGTAATAATGGCCTGCGGTCCCGGCCATCGCCGCCTGAAAATAGGGGCGGAAGGCGAAGTTTTCCCCAACAAAGCTATCCTTGCGCGCCCAGTTCGAGGCGGCCAGCGTTTCGCCATCCGGGGCCATCACATAGCATTCCAGCGCTCCGGTCATGGCGGCAAAGCGTTCAAGCTGGGCATTGGCGTACAGGACCGCCTGCCGGTCGTGGCGGTTTTGCAGCACGGCGCGGACCTGCGCGCTTTCGGACAGGACTTGCGGCAGGGAGGAAAATTTCTCGAGATGTCCGGCAAGATTGGCCGAATAGAGGTCGAGAATGCTGGTGGTGCGGGCGTTGAGGTCGTCGAGGGTGCTTTGTTCAGTCAGGCGGGTTGTCAGCCACAGGGCTGCCGGAGCAACCAGCAGGCTGACAACCACCACGAACAGGATACGCCAGGCACGCAGACGGGCCTGCATTTACGATCCGTTGACGTAATACAGGATCAGGTAAAAGCCCAGCAGGCCAATCACCCACAGCATGGCACTCGACACCGCCCAGGTGCGCGCCAGCGTCCCCGCCGGGCCATGGGTGCGTTCCAGCGAGCCGACCAGTTGGTTCCAGAAGGTCCGCAAGCCCTGCTCGGCCAGCGACCACAGGCAGCCGCCATAGCGGTTGACCCGGCCGACCAGCCACGACAGGCCGGTGCGATAGAGCCAGTCCACATCCAGCGTAATGGTCAGGGTGCGTTTCATCATCGGCAGCAGCACAAAGAACGCCAGACCGGCAAACAGCAGCAACTGAAGCTGTTTGATCACATGCGGCAGGTCATAGGGCACATAGTCGACCGCGAACGGCAGCATGGCATACAGCGGTTGCGGATAAACCCCCAGACCGATGCAAAAGGCCGCCAGCAGCAGCATCGCCGCCTGCATCGAACGCGGCGGGTCTTTAGGACGCAGGCCGCTGTCTTTCTGGAAGAACACGAACCACGGGAACTTGATGCCTGCGTGCAGGAACACCCCGGCCGAGGCCGCTTCGAGGGCGTACCACACCAGCGTCAGATGCTCGTGCCCGGCGGCGGCGGTGACCATTGACTTGGTGGTAAAGCCCGAGGTCCACGGGAACGCCGAGATGGCCAGCGCGCCGATGATGCCGCACAGGGTGGTCAGCGGCATCGACTGGAACAGCCCGCCCAGATCGGTGCATTTGGTCTTGCCAGTGCGGTACATCACCGCTCCGGCGCTCATCAGCAGCAGACCCTTGTAGATGATATGGGCAAAGGCGTGGGCGGCGGCGCCGTTGATCGCCAGCGGCGTTCCGATCCCGGCCCCGACCACCATGAAGCCGACCTGATTGATGATCGAATAGGCCAGAATGCGCCGCATGTCGTTTTCCAGCAGCGCATAGAGGATGCCATAGAACACCATGTACAGGCCGACCCAGATCAGGATCTCGTTGCCGGGGAAGCAGCGCAGCAGGACATAGACGGCGGTTTTGGTGGTAAAGGCCGACAGGAATACCGTCCCTGACCACGAGGCTTCCGGGTAGGCATCGGGCAGCCAGGCCGACAGCGGCGGTGCTCCGGCGTTGATCAGCACCCCGATCACCATCAGCCAGGTGGCGGCCGTGTCAAGGCGCAGGCTGACCACATCAATGGAGCCGGTCTGCACGACATGGGCGGCAATCCCGGCCATCAGCACCACGCCCCCCAGCAGATGCACCATCAGATAGCGCATCCCGGCCCGCTGCGAGCCGGTGGTGCGGTTGGCCCACAGGACAGTGGCCGAGGCGATGGCCATCACTTCCCAGAAGGCGAACAGGGTCAGCAGGTCGCCAGCAAAGGCCACCCCGATCGCGCCGCCGGCATAGGCGAGGGCGGCGGCCAGTTCCATGGTGCGGGTCTGTTTCAGCGAGAACAGCGCCCCGGCAAAGGCCATGATGCTGAAAATGCTGCCGAACAGGCGGGACAGGGAGTCCCCCTGCACCGGCTCCAGCGCATAGCCGAGCCAGTGGGTGGACACAACCACCCCATCGGGGATGGTCCACACCGCCAGCAGCCCCAGCAGGGGCACCAGCAGCAACCAGCCAGAGCGCAGGGCCGCCGGGATCAGCGGCAACAGCAGGCCACCGGCAATCAGGATCAGGCCGGGGGGGAACGGCAGCGGCGGCAGGGCCTCAATCATAGTACGTTTCCTTCCGCTTCAGCACGATCCCCAGACCCTTGGCAACCACCACCATCGCCACGCAGGTGGCAAAGCCGTACCAGGCAAAGAACCCGAAGGTGCCATCCAGACCAAACAGGGCATGGCCGCCGTCCAGCCAGACATCCGCCGCGACGGTGGCGGCCAGCACCAGCAGGAACACCCCCCACAGCAGGCGGATGGTAGACGGACGGACCAGCCAGTGCGGCTGGTCGGCAGCAGGACGCTGGCTCATCGGGGGCCTCCGAGCATGGCTTGGGCCAGGGACAACGGACCATCGGGGAACAGGAACAGCGCCAGCGTCCCGGCGGCGGTCAGGCACAGGGCCAGCACCATCGGGAACGGCGCTTCGCCGTGGTCATGAACAGGGGCGTGGGCGGCGGGATGGTGGTGCCCATGGGCCGCCGGAGCATCTTCCGCCTTGAAAAAGGCGCGGTAGAGGATCGGCAGGAAATAACCGGCATTGAGGAGGGTGGACAGGGCCAGAACCACCACCACGCCCCACAGGCCGCTCTGCCAGGCCCCTTGCAGGATGAACCACTTTGACAGGAAGCCAGCGGTGGGCGGAAGGCCGATCATCGACAGGGCGCCGATGGCAAAGGCCCCCATGGTCCACGGCATCCGCCGCCCGATGCCGTTCAACTGGCTGACGTAATCCTTGTGGGCGGCGGTATGGATGGCGCCAGCGGCAAAGAACAGGGTGATCTTGCCAAAGGCATGGGCGGCGATGTGCAGGGCGGCGCCGACCAGCGACAACGGGGCCAGAATGGCGGCGGCCAGCGTGACATAGCTCAACTGGCTGATGGTCGAATAGGCCAGACGGCGTTTCAGGTGGTCTTGCTTCAGGGCGATGGTCGAGGCCAGCAGGATCGAGGCTCCGGCGACCCACACCAGCCACGTTGCCGCTCCTTGCGATTGCAGCAGGGTCGGGCCGAACACATAAACCACCACCTTGACCACCGTGAACACCCCGGCCTTGACCACCGCCACCGCGTGCAGCAGGGCCGACACCGGGGTCGGGGCGACCATCGCGGCGGGCAACCAGCGGTGCAGCGGCATCAGCGCTGCCTTGCCGGTGCCGAACATGAACAGCATCAGCAGCAGGCCGGTCTGCACCCCGCCGATATGCCCGGCGAGAATGCCGCCGGGGCGGAAGTCGAGGGTGCCGGTGCTGGCCCAGGTCCAGACAATCGCCAGCATCAGCATGCCGATCGACGAGGTGAGCAGGATACCGAGGTAAATCCGGCCTCCCTTGCGGGCTTCCGGGGTGCCGCTGTGGGTGACCAGCGGGTAGGTGGACAGGGTCAGAAGTTCATAAAACACGAACAGGGTCAGCAGGTTGGCCGACATCGCCAACCCCATGGTAAAGGCAATCGCCAGCGCAAAGCACAGGTAAAACCGCGTCTGGTTCTGTTCATGGTTGGCGCGCATGTAGCCAATCGAATAGATCGAGTTGACCACCCACAGCGCCGAGGCCACCAGCATGAACAGCATCCCCAGCGGCTCGAGGTTGAGCGACAGGCTGAGGCCGCCGAGCATCGGGGCAAGGGTCAGGGTCGGGTGCGCCCCCTGCACGTACAGGCCCAGAACGTGCAGCACCGCCAGCAGCAGGGCGGCAGCCGTTGCCAGCGTCACGGCTTCGCGCAGGTTGGGGCGGCGGTGGCACAGGACGATCAGCAGGGCACCGATCAGCGGAAGACACAGCACCAGCGCCAGCGGGTTGAGGGTGGTCAGCAGGTCGCTCATTGTGCGCCTCCGTTCAGGCCGGTGACCGGCTGGAACAAGGCCGAGGCTGCCGCCTGAGCCAGATCAACGGTGAATCGGGTATCAATGCCAAACCAGATATTGGCGGCGACCAGCAGGTACAGCGGCAGCAGCATCGACAGCGGGGCTTCGCAACGGCTGGTGTCACTGCCGGGCAGGGCCGGACGCAGGTAGGCCGCTTCGACCACCCGCCAGATGTAGACCACCGCCAGCAACGATGACAGCACGATCAGCACCGCCACCAGCCACCAGCCTTTTTCAAAGGCCGCCATCATCAGGTACCACTTGGAGACAAAGCCGGTGGTCAGCGGCACGCCGATCAGGCTGAGACCAGCCAGCACAAAGGCAAACATGGTCAACGGCATCCGCCGTCCCAGCCCTTGCCAGCTTTCCACCCGCACGGCGCCGCTGGCCGAGGTACCGATGCGCAGGACGGCGCAGCCAACGGCCATGAACAGTGCGCCCTTGATCATCGCATGGTTGATCATGTGGATGATCCCGGCGGCCAGCCCATTGACGGTGCCAAAGCCCAACCCCAACGCCATGTAGCCAATCTGGGCCACCGAAGAATAGGCCAGCATTTTTTTGATGTTGGTCTGGAAAATCGCTACCAGCGAGGCCGAGAACATCCCGGCGATGGCAAACGGCACCAGCATTTCCGCCCACAGATGGCTGGCCAGCAGCGGGGCACCGTTCAGGACGGTGAAGAACACCCGGATCAGGATGTACAGCGACACCTTGGTCGCGGTCGACGCCAGAAAGGTGGTGACGGCGGTCGGGGCATGGGCATAGGCGTTGGGCAACCACTTGTGCAGCGGAAACAGTGCCAGTTTCAGGCCGATGCCGACCAACAGAAAGGCGATGGCGACCACTTCGGTGCGGTTGACCGGCGCGGCCTGCATGTGCAGGGCAATGTCGGCCATGTTGAGGGTGCCGGTCACCATGTACAGCATGCCGACGCCGATGATGTAGAACGTCGCGCCGATGGTCCCCAGCACCAGATAGTTATAGGCGGCGGTCAGCGCCTTGCGGCCCTTGCCCATCGCAATCAGCGCGTAGGACGACAGCGAGGAAATTTCCAGGCAGACGAACAGGTTGAAGGCATCGCCGGTGATCACCATCCCCGACAGCCCGGCCAGCGCCAGCAGATAGCAGATGTAGTAGAGGTACTGGTGGCTGGCCTGAATTTCGCTCTGCACGCTGGCGCGACCATACAGCACGGTCAACAGGCCGATGCCGTTGATCAGCACCAGCATCAGCGCCGACAGGATGTCGAGCTTCAGTTCGATCCCCCACGGGGCCGGCCAGTTGCCGACTGCATAGGAAACCGGGCCATGGTCGAGCACGGTGACCAGTGTCACCACGGCCATCAGCAGGGTAACTGCCGACACCACGGCAGCCCAGCCCCACGCCAGAACCGGACGACGCCACAGGACACCGATCGGTGCGGCCATCAGCGGCACCGCCAGATGCAGGGGCGGAAGATGAAGGGGCAGGTCTGGAAGCATCAGGCGTGTCCTTGCTGGGCGGCTTCGGTCTTGGCGGCCTGTGCGGCGCTGGCGGCGTACTGGGCCTGTTCCTTGGCATCACTGGCGCGGTCGGCGGCGAGAATCTCGTCTTCCTCGATCGAGCCATAGGCTTCCTTGATCCGCACCACCAGCGCCAGCCCCAGCGCACTGGTGGCGACACCGACCACGATGGCGGTCAGCATCAGCACGCTGGGCAGCGGGTTGGTATAGACCACCGGTCCGCTGACCTTTTCCGGGTCCACCAGAATGGGGGCGGTGCCGCCGTCGATCTTGCCCATCGAGATGTAGAACATGATCACCGCAGTCTGGAACAGGTTCAGGCCGATGATCTTCTTGATCAGGTTGCCGCTGGCGATGACGATGTAAAAGCCCAGCATCATCAGGACCACACAAACCCAATAGTTATAGTGTCCGATGGCGTGGTCGATCAGGGATGTCCAGCTCATGGGCGCCGCCGTCCGCAGAAGGTGAAGAACAGGGTCATCATCACGTTGGAAACGGTGATGCCAACGCCGAGTTCAACCAGAAAAATCCCCAGTTCCTGCCCGTGGGCCGGGTGATGGGGGTTGAACGCCGAGTAGCCGAGGAAGTTGCCGCCAAAGAACAGGGTGGCGACGCCGGTTCCGGCATAGATCAGCACGCCGAGCGCAATCAGCGGGCGGGTGACGGTCGGGCGGAACAGGGCGCGGGCGCGGTCCATGTCAAAAATCAGCGCATAAAGGATCACGCCAGCGGCAAAGATCACCCCGGCCTGAAAGCCGCCCCCGGGGCCAAAGTCGCCATGGAACTGCACGTAAAAGGCAAACAGCAGGATCGGGCCGATCAGCAGCTTGGCTCCGGCGCGCAGGATCGGGCGGAGTTCCATTGCACGGAGTGTCGCCGGGCGAGGGGGAGTCGGAGTATCAGACGTGCGGGCGCTGCCCAGCAGGATCAGCACCGCAATGGCGGCGGTGAAAATCACCGTCGTTTCCCCCATGGTGTCATAGCCGCGATAGCTGGCCAGCACCGAGGTCACGATGTTGGGCACGCCGGTTTCTTCCCCGCTGGCGGTGATGTAGCGATCCGTGACCGGCGAGTTGATCGGCGAGGCGGCATCGCCAAAGGCGGGCATGTCCACCGTGCCATACATCAGGGCCGCGCCAGTGACCAGCACGATCAACAGCGCCCCCCACGATTGGCGGCGCGGGGTTTTTTCCCTGGTACTGGTCAGGGCGAGGGTACCGAGCATCAGGATGGTCGAAATCCCGGCTCCGACCGAGGCCTCGGTAAAGGCAACGTCCACCGCGTCAAGGTCGGTGAAGATCACCGCCGACACCAGACTGTAAATGCCCGACAGCATCACCACCGCGAACAGGTCGCGGATGCGCAGCATGGCAATGGCGGTGATCCCCAACAGGGTGAACAGCACCAGATCGATCAGCGTAACCATGGTGATCATTGCTTGCGTCCCCGCTTGCGACCGGCTTTGGAGTCTTTTTTGACCGGCTGCTGTTCGGGCAGACGGTTTTCATGCAGAACGGGAGCATGGCCGTGACTGAGGGCGGTGCGGGTCAGGGCGTGGGTGGCAATCGGACCGGTGAACAGGATAAAGACGATGATCAGCGACAGCTTGATCACCGACATCCAGTGGCCGCCGTTGACCCCTTGCAGGATCAGGCCGCCAAGGATACCCATCACCCCCAGGGTGTCGGGCAGGCTGGCGGCATGGGTGCGGGTGTAAAAGTCCGGCATGCGCAGCAGGCCGATGCCGCCCAGCAGGCAGAACGTGCCGCCGGTCAGGATCAGCAGCCAGCTCAGGCAGTCAAGGAGCAATGACATCGGCCGGTCCTTACAGGTCGCTGAGCGAGTTGCCCGAGCGCGGGCCACCCAGATTGGAAAACTTGATGAACTTCATCACCGCAATGGTGCCGATGAAGTTGATCAGGGCATAGACCAGCGCGATGTCTTCCCATTCCGGGCGGTCGGTCAGATAGCCCAGAATGGCAATCATCAACACGGTGCCGGTGCCGAACGAGTTGATGGCCAGAATGCGGTCCCACAGGCTGGGGCCAAGCAGGGCGCGGGCCAGAGCCATCAGCATGGTGATCAGGACCGCTCCGGCGGCCACGGCGTACAGGATCATGGTGCAGTCTCCAGCCATGCGACCTTGCGGTCCATGGTGCCTTCCTCGGTGCCGTCAGCGCCATCAGTGGTCAGGGCGTGGATGGTGATCTGGTCGCCGTCCAGTTCGACCGAAATTGTCCCCGGTGTCAGGGTGATCGAGTTGGCATAGATCGCCCGGCCCAGCTCGGTTTTCTGCGAGGCGGTGACGCGGGCCATGGTCGGGCTGATCGGCAGGCGCGGATTGGCGATGATCTTTGCCACATCCCAGTTGGCCTTCAGGATTTCCCGGATCAGCCACGGCCAGTAGCGCAGGCCCCGGCCCAGCAGGTGCAGCGGCATTGCCTCGGCGTCGGCAATCTTCAGCGCCCGCAGGACGAACACCGTCAACCCGATCGACAAGGCCCCCAGCGCCAGCAGATAGGGCTCTGTATGCCCGGACAACAACAGCCACAGGGCCGCAAAGACCGATGTCAAACCGATCAGGTGCACCATAACGCCTCCTGATTCCCGCTGCGCGACGCAGGCCGGGGACCGAAACCAACGGGGATACTGCCTGCAAGGCCCGACCTTGCGGCAGAAACAAGGCAGGAAAATAGACCCATGCCCGCCATCCAGCCAACAAAAAACGGCACAAAGAACACTCTCCGTGCCGTCATTTGGGGATGAAAACGCCTTTTGTTTGCGTCTGTTGCGACGCAATATTCCGTTCTGCTGTATCAGCGGACGGTGACGGCGTATTGTTCGACCGGCAGAATGTCCTTGATCAGCCCGCGCTGCTTGAGGAATTCGGCAAAACGCTGGTAGCGACCGCTGTCGAGCGCCGCCGGGCGCAGGGCCAGACGCGGCAGGGTGTCAGCCCACGCCCGCTTGTTCAGGTCGTCGTTCAGCTCGGGGTAGGCCTTGACGAAGGCGTCCCACGCCTCGCCCGGGTGGTTCAGGATGTACTGAACGGCCCGCTCGCTGGCCGCCAGAACCTTTTTCAGCGCCGGAGCGTTGGTGCGGTCCTTGCGGGCGATCAGGATCAGCTCGTCATAGGCCGGGACGCCGTTTTCTTCCGGGTAAAAGGCGACCCCCGGCTTGCCCGCCAGATCCATCTGGTTCAGCTCGAAATTGCGGAAGGCTCCGATCACCGCATCGACCTGACCGGCATAGATGGCCGGTGACAGCGAGAAGTTGATGTTGACCAGCTCGACATCCGACAGCTTCAGGCCAGCGCTTTCCAGCATCGCCCCCAGCACGGCGTCTTCAAAGCCGCCGACCGAATAGCCGATCTTGCGGCCCTTCAGGTCTTTCAGGCTGGCAATCGGGCCGCCTTTCAGTGCCACCACCGAGTTCAGCGGCGTGGCCACCAGCGTGCCGACCCGCACCACCGGCAGGCCTTCGGCGGCTTGCAGGTGCAATTGCGGCTGATAGGAAACGGCCAGATCGGCCTTGCCCGCCGCCACCAGCTTCGGCGGGTCGTTGGGGTCGGCGGGGGCCTGCAGGTCAACATCCAGCCCTTCGTCGGCAAAAAAGCCCTTGGCCTTGGCGATCACCAGCGGGGCGTGGTCCGGGTTGACGAACCAGTCGAGCATGATGGTCACTTTTTCCGCCGGGGGGGCGGCGCTGGCCTGCGGCAACAGCGCAGAGGTGGCGGTCCACAGGCCGATACCGGCGGCCAGCAACAAGGATTTCAAGCGCATGGGGTAACAAGCTCCCTGAAAAAAGGTGGTTTATCCATTGGTGGTGGCGCGCCATGGCAACAGGCGGGCCAGCAGGCGATCGGTTACCCAGAACAGGGTGATCGCCAGCCCGGCCAGCACCAGCAGGGCGGCAAACATCAGATCAACCTGCATGCGGGCATTGGCGTGCAGCATCAGATAGCCCAGTCCGGTCGAGCTGCCGACCCATTCACCGATCACCGCCCCGATCGGGGCGACACCGACGGCAACCTTCAGGCCAGCCCCCAGCGACGGCAGGGCAGCGGGAATACGGATATGGCGCAGGACCGTCCAGCGGGAGCCCCCCATCACTTTGGCGAGATCGAGCCAGCCGGGGGCGGTGCGGCTGAGGCCATCCAGAAAGGCGGTGGTGATCGGGAAATAGATGATCAGCGAGGCCATGGCGACTTTTGATGCCATGCCATAGCCCAGCCACAGCACCAGCAACGGGGCAATGGCAAATACCGGAATGGCCTGACTGATCACCAGCACCGGCACCAGCCAGCGCCGCAAGGGGGCAAAGCTGGCCAACAGCAGGGCCGAGGCCACCCCGACGAGTCCGCCACCCAGCAGACCGAGGAGGATTTCCGCGCCGGTGGTCAGCGCATGGCGGGCCAGAAGGTCGGCTTTCAGCACGGCGGTGGTTAGCGTCTTGAGGGGCGATGGCAGCAGATAGTCCTGCTGCCCGGCAGCCAGATAGGCGATCTGCCACAGCAGGGCGATCACCACCATCGATACCAGGATGTGTATCAGCCGCCGGATCATGAGACGGCTCCGGCCGGACGCTGATGCACCAGCCGGGCCAGCAAGGCCCCCTGCTGGCTGGTCAGGCGGGGATCGTCAACGGCACGCGGGGCGGGCCAGTCTGCTGGAAGAGGGTGAGGGGCCAGCGATGCCGGGAGGCCGGTCAGCACCAGTACCTGTTCCCCCAGCCTCAGGGCTTCCAGCGGGTCATGGGTGACCAGCAGGACCGTCCGCCGGTCGAGCAGGGTTGCCGCCAGATCCTGCATTTGCAGGCGGGTGACCGGGTCGAGGGCGGAAAACGGCTCGTCCATCAGCACCACCGGGCGGTCTTCCATCAGGGTGCGGGCCAGTGCCGCCCGTTGACGCTGGCCGCCTGACAGTTGATCCGGGCGGCGGTGGCGAAAATCGGCCAACCCGACCTGCTCCAGCAAGGAGGCCGCGCGGGCGGTCTCGGCAGGCTGGCGGCGCAGGCGGGCCCCCAGCGTGATGTTGTCCAGCACGCTCAGCCATGGCAGCAGCAAATCCTGTTGCGCCATATAGGCAACCCGGTCCGTCAGAGGGAGGTTGTCTGAGGTCTGAACGTGATAATCGCTGCCCGCCGGGGCCAGATCGGCCAGCAGGCGCAACAACGAAGACTTGCCGACCCCGCTGATGCCAAGCAGGCAGGTCCAGTGTCCGGCTGGCAGATCAAGGGTCAGATCCCTGAACAGGGTGATGCCGTCATAGGTCACATGACGGGCGGTCAGGGTTAAACCCAGTGGAGGGGGCGAGGCCACGGAAGCGACAGTCATTCCGGCAAATCATGCAGCGATCATGCAGGGATACGGGGGGCCACTATGGCAGCCCGCGCCAAAAAAGCAAACGCCGAGCGATGGGGTCGCTCGGCGTTTTCTCAACGGAAGGCAAGGGGGGCAGTCGGGGGGCGCCTTCCGTTGGCTTTCAGGCCCGCATATGGGGTATGATCAGGCCCGAAGAGAAATCCGTGTCAGCACAGGCGATGGCAAAGGGTATAGGCCCTGAAGGCGCGCCTCTGCAAGTATATTAGCGGATGCGAGAAATTCTGGAACAGCGTTCACAGGGTTATCTTAACGCTGTTCAGTCTTGCCTCTAAAAACTATACGGCTGAATTGTCTCTCTCCTATCTTGGAAAAGGTATAATTCTCTCGTGAGAAAGGACGTGTGGATGTACCAAGGCTGGGAAGTCTTGTCTAAGACGGTGGAATGCTACCAAAGGTCTATAGTCCGACAGGGTGCCAAACGGCAGGGGGGGCTTTGGTTCCTGGTGCTGGCCTTGCTGTTGCTGGGAATGCCGGTGCGTGGGGCGCAGGCTCAGCTTCAGGGGGGGGTAACCTTTCCGGTGGGAACGGCGACGCTGGTCGGGCACGATGGCCGTCAGCACGACCTGACTGTCGAACTGGCCTTGACGCCCGAACAGCGGATGCAGGGCTTGATGTACCGCACCTCGCTGCAAGAGGGGCGCGGCATGTTGTTCGATTTCGGGGAAACGCTGGTCGTGCGGATGTGGATGAAAAACACCCTGATTCCGCTCGATATGGTGTTTTTTGCCCCGGATGGCCGGGTGGTCGGGCTGGTGCGACAGGCTCAACCCGGAGACCTGACCCCGGTCGGACCGGCCGAGCCGGTGCGGGCCGTTCTCGAATTGCCCGGCGGGCAGGTTGATAAATGGGGGATCACGGTCGGCGACCGGCTCACCCAGCCGTCGCTGACGCTGGCAAAGCCGTAAGGCGTGTTTATGACAGCAAGGACGCAAGGACGTGGAGCGCTGCTCCACACCGCGCTCTAATCCAGCGGGTACGGCGGAGCGTTGCTGGCAAACAGAACGGCTTCGTCCGGAGATTGCCGGGCCATCAGCATGGCTTGTGACGCCCGGTTTTTCAGGTCTTCCGGGCTTTCCCCCGCCTTGAGGGTGGCCACGCCGAAATAATGCTTGTGGGGGAGCGGCGAGGGGGCACCGGCGTATGCCGCCGGATTCAGGGTGCTGCGCAAGCGGTCGGCGCAGGCCATGGCCGCCCGTGGTCCGGCGTTGGGCAGCAACAGGGCAAACAGCTTGTCTTCCAGCCGACAGACCATGTCGCCGGGGCGAACAATCGGGCGGCACTGCGAGGCGACGTGCGACAGATAGGCGTTCTGTTGCTCGGTGTCCAAATGCTCTGGCCAGTCAAAAGAAAACAAGGTGAGGGAAATCTGGCGTCCCGGCTCGCGGTTGGTTTGGGCGACCATTTCATCCAGTCTGGACAGGAAATGGATCTGATTGGCCAGACCGGTGATGGTGTCGCTGGTGATCTGGCGGTAAAGCTGCTGAAGGGCGGCCGGGTTGGTGGGCAGCGGGAAGGGGCCGGCCTGCTCCTGAGAGGGGCCTTCCGGCGATGCTGTCAGCGGAAACGCCGAGGCGGGGGGCGATGGTGCCGCTATTTTTGCCGGGCGGATATGCAACAGCGCCAGCAATGCCGCCGAGGTGACGCCCAGGCCCGTTGCCACCGCTGCCAGCCCACCATGAACATCTGCCAGTTCCAGAGCCAGCGCCACTGCGGCTGCAACCAGACCAAGGGTCAAGGCAAGGAGCGGGTTTCCAAACGATGGGGTGGACACGGCATGATCCTCTGACGGGGTACGTGGCGCCCTGGCGGCCCATGGCAAAGGAGCCATCAGCGCCGAAGATGCATCCAGGGGCTTGGGGGGCAACGACATTGCTGTTGCGTATCCTTTTACCGGCAGAGAACTGAAAAAAACATCCTGCATCAGGATTGCATCATGAAACCGGCGAGGAACAGTGCGAAAAGGTGCACTGCAGATGTCTTGGGTATGTGCTCCGATGGCGTGATCCATGTCAGGGGTGGCGTGTCCTGTGTGACGTCTCCGGGCGATCGGAGTGACCGGAGACGTGCGGGGGAATGTCTCTTGATGCTGTTTGCTTCGCTGCATCACGGTATCGGTGTCGGCCCTACCTGAGTGTCATTTATCTGTAATACACTGTAAGCGTCGTTTGACGCCTTAATACTCAAGTGGATATTCCCTTGGTTGTATATGACTTTCAAAGATTATTAAGGGTTTTCTCTCTTGCCAGTAGCTTGGGCAGCCGGTTTGGTGGATGGCGTACATTTTTGATCTGTTCGATTTAGAGTGTGCGTTGCAGCAATTGATGCATTTTTCATTATAAATGGTGCACTGCCTGTGGTTTCTGCTCCGTCCGGAAGTCTGTTTTTTGCATTTGTCGATAATTTGGTCGTTTATGACTCCGCATGGTCACATGCATAAAAAGAATGCAGATTTGACGATCTTCCTTTGCGGAAATGGCTGAAAACGGCTATCGTATTGGGGTGGCAAGTCCACTTGAGGGGCGGTTGAGGTCATGGTCGTAAGGGAGTTCAGCCCCGGCAGACCTGGATTTCAGACCGTTCCCACGATAAAAAAAGCAAAGCTCATGAAACAAAAAGTGCAATGAAATGAATCATTGCGTTTGAATGCGTGGAACCAGGGGATCAACCGGACACCGCAGGAGATGCCCATGCGCGGTGACGATGTGGGAAGCACAGAGCTGTCCCTTATCAGTCTTTATGAAATCTCGAAAATCCTGTCATCGTCGCTGGATATCGAGAAAACATTCCATGACGTCCTGAATCTGCTGTCGTCGTACATGCAGATGCGACGGGGTGTGGTGGCACTGGCCGAGGGGAACGGTGACGTTCGCCTCGCCGCAGCGTCCCACCTGTCGCGGGACGCCTTGAAACGGGGGGCGTGTCGTTTCCCGTTGCAAATCCTGGAACGGGTGGTCAGCACCGCAATGCCGGTGGTGATGGGTAATGCCCGCGAGGATGCCAACTTTGCCGACTATCTGGCGGATCACGAGGAAGATGACGTTGTGTCGGTGATTGCCGTTCCGATCAAGGGCGCCGAACGGACCTATGGGGTTCTGTCGATCGAACGGGAATGGGATGGCGGCGTACAGTTCAAGTTTGAATCGGATGTTCGTTTCCTGACCATGGTGGCGAACCTGATTGCCCAGACGGTTCGCCTGCATCAGTCGGTGGCTTCTGACCGCGAGCGTTTGATACAGGAACGGGCCAGACTGCAAAAGGCGCTGGAAAAAGAAGCCGATGATCTGGCCCTGTCGGCCATCACCGACATTGTTGGTGAAAGTTCGGCGATGCAGCGCGTGTTCGACGAGGTGCGGCAGGTCGCCCCGCTGAAATCGACGGTTCTGCTGCGCGGCGAAAGCGGTACCGGCAAGGAACTGGTGGCGAGGGCGGTCCATAGCCTGAGCAACCGCAAGGACAAGCCCTTTATCAAGGTCAATTGCGCGGCTTTGCCGGAAACCCTGCTGGAGTCCGAACTGTTCGGCCACGAGCGGGGGGCCTTTACCGGTGCGACGCAGGAGCGCAAGGGGCGTTTTGAAATGGCTTCGGGCGGGACGTTGTTCCTCGACGAAATCGGGGAAATCTCGCCATCGTTTCAGGCCAAGCTGTTGCGTATCCTGCAAGAGGGCGAATTTGAACGTGTTGGTGGCAACAAGACGATCAAGGTTGACGTCCGCCTGATCTCGGCCACCAACAAAAACCTCGAAGAGGCGGTCTCAAAGGGCGATTTTCGCGCCGATTTGTATTACCGCATCAATGTTGTTCCGGTTTTTCTGCCGCCATTGCGGGAACGGGATGGAGATATCCCGCGTCTGGTGCAGTATTTCCTGGGGAAATTCAACAACGAGAATGGCCGCGACATGCACATCTCGGCCGATGCCTTGCATATCTTTTGCCGTTGCCAGTTTCCGGGGAATGTCCGCGAGCTGGAAAACTGCGTCAATCGGGTGGCAACGATGGCGCGGGGCGAAACGATTTCCGCCGTCGATATGCCCTGTCAGCGGGACCAGTGCCTGTCGGCGGTCCTCTGGCGACTGGATGCGCAGGCCAAGCCGGTCGGTGGGCTGGGGAACGCGGCTCTCGATCCACGGACTGCGGCGCGGGAGGCGGTCAACCGGACGCATGGGCATGATCATGACGAGGACGTCTATGCACGGCGGGCCCGTGAACGTGAGCTGGCCGAAGCACACGACCATGACCATGATTTCGACGATCAGGACATCTTTGACGGGGGAGACGGAGAGCCGTTGCTGGGATCCGGTGGCCTTCCTCAGCGGGATCGTCTGGTAACGGCGATGGAACGATCCGGCTGGGTTCAGGCGAAGGCCGCCCGTATCCTGGGGTTGACGCCCCGTCAGGTTGGGTACGCACTGAAAAAGTACAACATCGAGATCAAACGCCTGTGATCATCGCACGAAAAGCACGTGCCGTTTTTCATGCGCTGCACCACAGGTATCTGTACCCTGAAAGTTACGCCACTGACGAAGGACGGGCCTTGGCCTGTCCTTCTTTTTTGGGGGAGGGCGTGGAGGGGGGATCATCCATGGCCTTGCCCGATAAACAGGGTCATCCCTTTCTGCATTCGTTATATCTCGATGAATATAGCATCGATCGTCAAAAAGCAACGGAAAAGATCGGGACATCCAGTAGAATGTTGCCTTTAACCATGAAAATTAAATGGTTACCTTGAGGGAGGGAAAGGTCATCTGAACCGCCAGTCCGTGCGTGGGGGCGGTGGTGCCCGCTGGCAGATTGTCCTGTATCGGCGATTCATCAACCGAGCCCAGCAGCAGGCTGGCCCGGTGCAGACGGCAAATGGCGGCGACCAGACTGAGGCCCAGGCCATTGCCGGGGGTGGTACGGCTGGTGTCGAGGCGGACAAACCGCTCCAGCACCCGGCCCCGGTCTGACGGCACAATGCCGGGGCCGCTGTCGGCCACGATCAAATGGACACTGCCTGTCTCGTTGGCACGCAGCCACACCGCGACATCACCGCCGTTGGGGGTGTATTTGATGGCATTGTCCAGAATGTTGGACAGGGCCTGAAACAGCAGCTCGCGGTTACCGCCGACCCACAGTGGAGCAGGCAGGTTGGCGGGCTGGGCGGTGTGCAGGGTCAGCCCCATGTCTTCGGCGACCGGGCCGTACAGGTCTACGACATCTTCGATCAGCGCCCGCAGGTCCACCGGAGCAATGTCGGTCAGGGTGCTGCCGGCCTCGGCTTCGGCAATCGACAGCAGGGCGTTGAAGGTGGCCAGCAGGTTGTCGGCCTCGCCAATCACCTGTGCACAAATGTCGCGCAGATCGTCTTCGCTGGCGGGGCTGCTGATCGCTCGCTCCAACTGGGACCGCATGCGGGTCAGGGGGCTGCGCAGGTCGTGGGCAATGTTGTTGGTGACGGTGCGGATGCCGGCCATCAGTTGCTCGATCTGGTCCAGCATGGCGTTCAGGGTTTCGGCCAGGCGGTCGAATTCATCCTTGCTGCCGGTCAGGGCAACGCGGTGCGAAATGTCACCCCCCATGATCCGTTCGGCGGCGCGGTTGATGTTTTCCAGCCGGGTGAGCACCTGTCGGGTCAGCACAAAGCCACCACCGATGCCCAGTAGGGCGGTGGCGGCAAAGGCCCAGCCCATGGCTTCGAGCATCAAGGCCTGAAAGCCCTCGAGCGCCCGCATGTCGCGCCCGACCAGCAGGTGATAATTGCCGGACAGGATAAAGGTCCGCCCCCGGCCAATGGTGGCATCTTCGCTGACGCTGCTGCCGTTGCTGAGCGAGAAGTCGAGCCATCCCTGGGTATCGGGGATTTCGGTCGGCCAAAAGGCCAGATTGCCAGCGATGGGACGCAACTGGTTGTCGGTCAGCAGGTACAGGCCACCGGACAGATTGGGCGAGCTGGTGCGCTCGGCGATCGAGTCAATCAGTCCGCGCAGGCCTTCGGTATCGTAATGCTGATAGAGGGCGTCGATTTCGGCGCTGATGGTGTCTTCGGTCTGGTGCGAGATGGATTGCGCCGTGGTCATGTAAATGAACAGCAACAGCACCAGAACAGACAGCCCGAACAGGGCCATGTAACTCATGGTGAGCCGGAAAGCGGTCGATTGCAGCATCGAACGGGACATCGATAAAGCCGACCGCCCGTAACGGCCGAGGCCCTTCAGGCCGTTGGTTACAAAGCTCGGCACCATGGGAACGCAGACTGCCTGTTTAAAGAAGGGGGACGACTCCCCCCACTATAGGCCAGCCCGCAGGCTATAACCAGCGCCACGGACGGTGTGCAGCAGGGGCTGGGTAAAGCCCTTGTCAATTTTCTGCCGCAGACGGGAGACGTGGACGTCGATCACGTTGGTCTGCGGATCAAAATGATAATCCCACACGCCTTCCAGCAGCATGGTGCGGGTGACAACCTGACCGGCGTGGCGCATCAGGTATTCCAGCAGCTTGAATTCACGCGGTTGCAGGTCAATGGTCTTGCCGTCGCGGCGAACGCGGCGTTCGATCAGGTCCATTTCCAGATCACCGACCTGCAGGCGGGTCTGTACCTTTGGCTCGACCCGGCGACGGGCGAGGGCATCGACGCGGGCGTGCAGTTCGGAAAAGGCAAACGGCTTGGCGAGATAGTCGTCGCCGCCAGCGCGCAGTCCCTTGACGCGCTCGTCAACCTGACCCAGTGCCGACAGGAACAGGACCGGCGTTGATACCGATGCCGCCCGCAGGGCCTGAACCAGCGCCAGACCGTCCAGCTGGGGGATCATGCGGTCCACCACCAGAACGTCATAATCCCCGTCCATGGCGTGGAACAGTCCGCTGCGACCATCGGCGGCGCGATCAACGGCAAAGCCAGCCTCCGAGAGGCCCTTTTCGATGTAGGATGCCGTCTTATCATCGTCTTCGACAATCAGGACACGCATGGATAACCTGTTCCTTGGTGCTGTAACAGAAGCGGTGCTGACAGAGCTGCTGATATCATGGGATGCAGACGTCATTGGATACCATACCTAATTTCGGCAGCCCCTGAAAGGCTCTGTCCCCGGTGCGACGGGGTGGGGAGACTCGCACCGGGGACGCATGGCCCTGTCCGGTGAAAGGGCAGGCAGGACCACCACGAGCACGGGCGGACAGAACAGCAGGGGTGACGCCGTAGTCTGTCCGCAGGCCGACAACCAACAACCGGCCATGGAGCCAAGCATGCCATTGCAAAACTAACCCCGGCCTTGCGGGGGTATGAATTCTTGGTAATAAGGTCTGTTGCCTTGCATCTGATCGGGGTTAAGGACCAGTCCGGTTCGGGCTGCGGGACCATTCCCGTGGAGCCGGAGAGGATTCTTTTGCCGCTGAATTGCCAAATTCAGAGGGGCAAAAGCTGTACACCGGTTGACAGCGCACACCATACGCCTATTATCCGCCACAATAACGCGCCGATAGGGCTTTTCCGGTCCTGCCAGAGCAAGTCGCCCTGGTGCATCAAGCGCACATGAGCCTAGGCAAACGCACTTTCCATGAACTTTTCCGATCTCGGACTGAGTCCTGAAACCATTAAGGCCGTCGAAGACGTTGGTTATTCGACACCCACTCCGATCCAGGAGCAGGCGATCCCCTATGTCCTGATGGGGCGCGATGTCTTGGGCATTGCCCAGACCGGAACCGGCAAGACGGCCAGTTTCACTCTTCCGATGATCGACGTCCTGGCGCAGGGCCGGGCCAAGGCGCGGATGCCGCGCTCGCTGATTCTTGCGCCGACTCGCGAGCTGGCCAATCAGGTGGCGGAAAATTTCACCCTGTATGGCAAGTATCACAAGCTGACCATGGCCCTGCTGATCGGCGGCGAAAGCTTCAGCGAGCAGGAAAAGGCGCTGGAACGCGGCGTCGATGTGCTGATCGCCACCCCGGGTCGCCTGATGGACCTGTTCGACCGCGGTCGCATCCTGCTGCGTGATGTCAAGGTGCTGGTGATCGACGAAGCCGACCGCATGCTGGACATGGGCTTCATTCCCGATGTCGAGCGGATCGTGTCGATGTTGCCGCCGCTGCGCCAGACGCTGTTCTTCTCGGCGACGATGGACGAGCCGATCCGCAAGCTGGCCGATGCCTTCCTCAGCAATCCCAAGGAAGTGCGCGTCGCCCCCACGCAGTCCACCGCCAGCACCGTCTCCCAGCACCTGCTGGTGGTTGACGAATTCGACAAGCGCGAAGCCCTGCGTCACATCCTGCGGACCGAAGAGGTGCGCAATGCATTCATCTTCTGCAACCGCAAGCGTGACGTGTCGGTCCTGTACCGCTCGCTGAACAAGCACGGTTTCGATGTCGCCCAGTTGCACGGCGACATGCCGCAGCAGGAACGCACCGCGACGCTGGCCACCTTCAAGGCCGGGAACGTCCGTTTTCTGGTCTGCTCTGACGTGGCTGCGCGCGGGATCGACATCGCCGATGTCAGCCATGTGTTCAATTTTGACGTGCCGACGCACAGCGAAGACTATGTGCACCGCATTGGTCGCACCGGTCGCGCGGGCCGCGAGGGGCGGGCGTTTACCATCGCCACCCCGGGTGATGCCAAGTACGTTGGCTTTATCGAGAAACTGATCAACACGGCGATTCCGCGCCTGGAGATCGAAGGTATCCCGCCGCTTGAGTTGAGCGAAGAGGCAGCCAAACTGGCCCGCAAGGCTGGCAAGCGCCCCGCCGACAAGCGTCGTGATCGCAAGCGGGACGATCGCCCCGTTGAAGCTGCCGTTTCCCCTTCCATCGAGACAACCCCGGAAAGTGCTGCTGTGATGGCCGTTGAAGGACGCTCTGAAGCGCGGGCGGAAAGCCGCCAGGATCCCCGTAACCGTCGTGATCGTGATCGCGACCGTGGTGGACGCAGTCGGCGCAATCATCCGGCGTGGGAAGTCGAGGAAATGGATCATGCCGATGATGTGCTGGCCTTTGGCAGCCACGTCCCGGCCTTCATTCTGGTCGATCCCGGCGATTTCTCCAGCACCGAAGAAGACCTGCTGAGCGACGAGGCCGCCGATCAGTTGATTGACGAAGTGGTGGTGGTGATCGACGACAGCAGCGATGCTGACGACGAAGAGCTGCCGCCGGAAATGGTGACGGTGGTTGATGCTGAAGAGCAGTCGTCGCGTGGTGGCCGTTCGCGCCGTCGTCGCGGTGGTCGCAATCGTGGCCGTGGTGAAGCCGCTGCCGTTGTCGCTGGCGACGATGTGGCCCCCGAGGCGGCTGCCAACGATGACGCCGAGCCGGTGGCTGTGGTGGCGGACGCCGAAGAGAGCGTGGCCGACGATGCCGAAAGTGCCCAGAAGGGTCGCCAGAAGCGGACCTCGCGCCGTCGCAGCAAAAAGGTGATCACCCCGCAGGCAGCCGATGTGGTTGCGCAGGATCAGGCACCGCTGAGCGCCGAGGCGGTGAGCGAACCGGCTCCGGTGGTGACCGAAGAGGCTGCTCCGGCTGCCGCTCCGGCCAAGCCGAAGCGGACCCGCGCCAGGAAGGTCGTGGCTGTCGAAGAGGCCCCGGTGGTTGCCGAGGTTGCTCCGGTGGTGGTGAGCGAAGAGGCTGCCCCGGCTCCGGCCAAGCCGAAGCGGACCCGCGCCAAAAAGGTGGTGGCGGTCGAAGAGGCTCCGGTGGTGGCTGACGCTGCTCCGGTGGTGGCTGACGCTGCTCCGGTGGTGAGCGAAGAGGCCGCCCCGGCCAAGCCGAAGCGGACCCGTGTTGCCAAAAAGGTCGCGGTGGTCGAAGAGGCTCCGGCTGTGACCGAAGAGGCTGCCCCGGTTCCGGCCAAGCCGAAGCGGACCCGTGTTGCCAAAAAGGTCGCGGTGACCGAAGACGCTCCGGCTGTGACCGAAGAGGCGGCTCCGGCCAAGCCGAGGCGGACCCGGGCCAAAAAGGCCGCTCCGGCAGCGGATGAGTAAAAACAACGGGGTCAGCCGACAGGCTGGCCCCGATTGCTTTGCAGCGTATGGTGAACAGAAAACAAGGTCATGGAGCGCTGCTCCAAACCTCGCCGGGGCCTTGAGGCCCCGGGCCCCATTGATTTTATATTTAAAGGAAAACGGGGGATCGGGGCCTCAGGCCCCGAACGGGGTCGGGCGGTAGCCCGCTCTTGTTTCCCACCTGTCGTGTACCGTGATGTAACGCAAGAACACGGCTCTAGACCAGCGTGCGTTAAATCCGACGCAGGCTGGTCTAACCTTTTGTTCTGTCGCATTGTTTTTGCGAAAACCGGTTCCCACTTTTCGCACAATGCAGGTTTTTCCATGTCGCATTGTTGTTGTGAAAACCGGTTCCCACTTTTCGCACAATGCTCTAAAACAGCGGGTGTACCGGCTGACTGAGCGTTGCGGACAGCAACAGCAGGCCAAAGGCCGTTACGCCCAGTCCCCCTACCACTCCGGCAACCAGCATCAGCGCTGCCTGCCGTCGAGTGGCCTCCGGGGATCCTGATCCGATCAGCCGTACCACCAGTCGCCGCGACCCGTGGGCCAGCGTGGTCAGCCCGGCCACGGTCAGGCCAGTGCCGACGGCCATGGCAAAGGCGGCGGCGATGCCGGTGCTCCACAGGCCAAGGCCATAGGCCAGCGCCAGAACCAGAAGAGAGCCGGTGCAGGGGCGTAAACCGACCGTCACCGCCATCAGGATTCCTTGCTGCCAACTGGCGGTCAGGGCACGGGCATCGGGCAGGTGCTGATGGCCACAGCCGCAGTCTTCGCTGTGCTGATGGTCATGATGGTGGTGCTCATGCCCATGGTGATGGTGGTCATGATGGTGATGCGGAGATGCCATCGGGCCAGCCTGCCGCCGCCAGATCAGGATGCTTCGCCCGGCCATGATCAGGCCGACCACGGCAACAGCCGCAAAGCTCACTGGCTCCAGCCAGCGATCTGCGGTCTGCATCGCCCAGCGCATCCCCTGCGCCATCACCCAGGCGGCCAGTGACACCAGCGCGATGGCAACCACCGCTTGGGTCAGGGCGGAAATGGCGGCGAGGACCACCATCCGCCGCCAGCGGCTTTCCTGCGTGGCAGCGTAGGCCGACAGTACGGCCTTGCCATGGCCGGGGCCGAGGGCATGGAACACCCCATAGCCAAAACTGATGGCAATCAGGGTAAGGCTGGCTGCCCAACTGTGTTGATCGCGCAGGGTATACAGGGCGGCGGTCAGAATGTGGTGAAAATACTGCTGCTGCTCGACCACCCAATGGGCCAGCCCCGGCCCGAAAATCAGGCCAGCCAGCGTCGCCAGAGCAATGGCTGTGGCACAGGCGAGAACAAGACGTACCGTCATGGGGTGCACTCCACGCTCAGACTGGCGGCATATGCCAGACCAATGCTGCCTTCGGTTTCCGGGGTGACCTCTTGCCGGAACATGCTTTCAGACATCAGCATGCTTTCCTGCATGGGCGGCGGAGGGTGAAAGGTGGCCTGACAGCGGCCCGTAGGATCAAAACGGACCGGATCCTGCTCGGCGGGGGCGACATCCATGTAAAAGCTGGGATCATACAGACGCAGGGTGGCGCCCTGCGCCGCCACGGGTGTTGCAAGGGGCAGGGTAAAGGTAAACACCAGCTTGCCATCCTTGACCGAGGCGACGGCATCACGGGCATGGGCAAAGGTGGCGCGGGTATTCTGGCTGTCGCGGATATCGGTGAAATAGCGCCATTCGACCAGCCGGTCCATGGCACCGTCGATCAGGTCGTGCAGCTCTTTTGGCTCGTAGCGACCATTGCGATTGCGGTCGCGGCCTTCGAGGGTATAGGCGCTATAGGCGTCATCAAATACCCATTCGACTGTGACGCTGTCAATCATCGTCTGTGGGGTCAGGTGGGCGGTCAGGGTCCCGTCGACCCAGACATGGGGATGGGCCGTTGCCGCAACAGGGGCCAACAGGCCAAGACCGATGAGCAGGGGAGGGAGAACGCGCACAGGCAATGGTCCTTGCAGACAGCGAAGCCACACAGTGTAGCAAGCCATCCAGACGACTGATAGTGAAAGCCCGGTTATCACCCAGGCCTTTTCCCAAACAGACCTTTCCAAGGACGAGGCGAGCCGTTAAGACTAACGCGCCGTCTGCCCCCTGTTTTCCCGGAGCCCCCATGCCGCGCAGCGATTTCTATCACCTGTTACGGTTCAGGCTGGAAGAGGCGTTGCCGCGCCTGCTGGAGCGGGTTCTGGCCAGTGGCCAGCGGGCCGTGGTGGTGGCGGGCTCTGCCGAACGGGTCGAAGACCTGACCCTGATGCTGTGGGACCAGCGTGATTTGTGGATTCCGCACGGATCGGCGCGGGATGGTTATGCCAGTGACCAGCCGGTCTGGTTGACGGATGATCCGCAGGATTGCCCGAATGGCGCGCAGGTGCTGGTGCTGTGCGATGGCATGGACAGTCCGCTGGCGGCGGAGATGGCCCGGACGCTGGACCTGTTCAATGGTCACGACGAGGCGGCGGTGATGGCCGCCCGCGAACGATGGAAAGCGCGGCTGGCGGCAGGATTCTCTCTCTATTACTGGCGTCAGGATGAGGCGGGGCGGTGGACGGAGCAGGCCCGGCGAGTGCCGGAAGAGGATGCGGTGAAAGAAGTATAGTTACAAAGGACTAATTTCTGTATTTATAAAACCTTTAATTGATGAAAAACGGCGTTTAATTATTATTGTACGGTCAAATATACAGAATTCCTGCTGACAGAATGACAGAAATTCGGGATGATTTGATTTCCTGATCATACATTCAAATTCCATCTTGTGCGGTCGGGGTTTTATATCCTTTCGTCAGGTCTGAAATCCTGGGGCTGGCTGCTCTCGGGGTTTGTTTCCGGGTCTGGGGCGAGGAAACGATACGGGGCTCTTCTGTCAGGAATGTTCGAACAGAAGTGAAGACGCAACAGAAGGGCGTTGCTGTCCGCTCGTGGGCCCAGAACGGGCATCGGAGTGGTCGTTTTTAGTTGGGGAGGCCGGAACGTGCCCCATTTTACGTTCGAGGTGAAGACGCTGGCAGAAAAGCGCTGGCTCGTCGATACCGTGTTTGAGAGCGAGACCCTCGCCCTCAAACGTGCCAATGAACTGGTCAAGGCCAATCAATGCGAAGGGGTCGAGGTCACCCGCGAACGCATGAAGGCCGATGGGACCTTTAGCGAAAAGGTCATCTTCAAGCAAATGCTGGCGGGTCCGGGTGATCCGCAAGTGCAGATCGTGCCGATTGAAGACGCCAACGATTGTCAGTCCCTGGAAGACGTCTATGGGCTGGAATCCCGTCTGACCATGTGGAAGGTGCTGCGCAAGTATTTCGAGCAGATGGGCCTGACTCCCTCGGAAGTGCTGCACAATTACGGCGCGCTGGCCAAGCTGATGGACAATGACCCACCGGTCTATCCGGCAGCGATCGACCGCATTGCCACCATCCAGGCCCGGCGATCGGGGCAGGATGCGCGTGAGCGGCGTGACGAGCTGTATTCCTGGGCCAACATCATTGCATCGCGTGCGCGTGAGGCGGAACTGGAGCGTCATCTGCGCAAGTTCAACCTGACCGACTACCCGGCCTTGTTGCAGGCCTGTGAGGACGAAGGCGGACCGGCGCGGCGCGATCATCTGGTGCGCTGCATGATCGCCCGCCAGTTCTATGTCGAACGCAATTTCCTCAGCAAGCTCGACTTTCTGCTCAAGGCGGCAACGCCGACGCTGGATCGCGGGGCACTGGCGATTCTGGATGGCTATATCGCTGACGTCCTCGGCTCTGCGACGGTGATTCAGGAACTGCTGGGCAATCGTTCGAACCTGTGTTCGGCCCTGATTGCGCTGATCGACCTGATGGAAGGCAAGGAAGAAGACAAGCCCTGCTCGGCAGTGCCCGATCTGGTCGAGGTGCTGCGGCGGCTGTTTGCCGATGGCTGCCTGCCGAGCGGAGCACAGGTGTTGCTTGATCGCGTCAAGGTGCAGATCGAAGGCCGCCAGCCGTTGAACCGGGCCAACCCCGAGCAGGAAGAGGCCGCTTTCAGCCAGTTGCTGAACCGCCTGTCCAGTCCAAAGGGCATCACCGGTGGCCCGAAAATGGCCGAAGCCCTGACCACACGCTGTGGCTTGCGCTTCCCGGAAGGCGGCGCCCCCGGACGGCGGCGGGCTGTCTCGGCGATGTTGGGGATGATCCGTGACCCCATGCAAAAGCTGCGCTATCTGATCAATATCGCCGAAACGCAGACCGGCGAAGTGACGATGGATGTGGTGACCGGGGCGATTGATTATCTGTCCGCGCAGGCGCTGGATATTCACGGGTTCATCAATCCCCGCCTGCCATCGACCAAAAAGATGCTGATGGTCAGCGATTTGCAGCGAGCCTTGCTGAATTCAGCCATCCCGGCGGATTTGCGGACCCGGGTGGTTGATCAACTCGATGAAATGCTGGCGCACTTCGTGCAAAAAGACGGCTTTATTGATCGTCTGGACGATCCGGTGTTGTCGCTGCATGAACGGGCAACCCGACTGGTGAAATTCTGCTCGTCGGGCGTACTGCTGGAAGGTCGTGCCTTGCAGATCGCCCGTCGCCGTATCGCCGAGCACCTGCGGCAGCCCAACTTTGTCGAGAGGTTGACGGAAGGCTGTAACAACCCGGCGGACGCCGAGCGCATGGTGCGTGATTTCCACCAGCAACTGGCTGCGGCGGGCTTTGCTGCCTGATAACCCTGATCGTGCGCAACCTGACCAGACAGGCCCGGGGGATGGTTCCTCCGGGCCTGTTTGTTTCTGGACTCTCTCCTTGAAAGGCTTCTCCGCAATGACCAGCTTCAGCGACAGGGGAGAGTCCTGCGCGTCCGGTATTGTGGACGATAGTCTTATAGACGGCAGGATTTCTGCCCGGAAAGAATGAAACTGGATCACCAGACCTATAGGTGACTGGACGCCCTTTAGAGTATATGTATATTTATGTATTATAACCGGCGCTTATCGACCTGCCATGGCAGTCGGGAAAGACGCTGGAGCCCTGGAAACAAATCCTCGAGAGGTTGCTGTCATGTTTTTCCGCCACAAGGATGATGTTGTGCCCTCGTCAACCGCCCAGGCTGTCCAGCCTTCTCTTGCGTCTGCCACTGCCCCCACCCTGTCCGATGCAGCGTCGCCGTCAGGAGCTTTGCCGCCGCCGGTGGTTGTTGTCCACACGGATGCATCGCTGGCTGGCGTAACGGCTGACCTGTTCCGTATCAATGCGCAGTCAGCGCCTCTGGCGGTGGCGTTCATTTCCCCGAATGTGGATTTTGCGTCGGTGGCGACGGCGCTGAACAAACTGGCGGGGCAAACGCCCCTGTTGGCCCTGTCGACGGCTGGCGAGTTGTGCAGTGGATCGCAATCGGCCAAAGGGGCCAGCCCGCTGTATTGTCCGACGCAAGGAAAATGGTCGTCGGTGGTGGTGCAGGTGTTTGGTCCTGAGCTGATTTCCGAGGTCAGCCTTCACACCATCCCGTTGCACACCGACATGCCGCAGTCCGGGGTTGCCCATGTGGATCGGGAAGCCAGGGTAGCCAAACTGATCGAGACGCTGCGCACCATCAAGCCACCGTTCCATATCCGGGCGTCGGATACCGTGGCGCTGACGTTTGTCGATGGTCTGGCCGCCAGTGACCATTATTTGATGGAGGCGGTCTATTCCTCGGGGCAGTTTCCCTGCCTGTTCATCGGTGGTCTGGCAGGGGGAACGCTGGATTTTCAGAACACCTGGCTGTTCGATGGCAAACGTGTTCTGCAACACCATGCAGTGATTGCCTTTCTGCGCATTCATCCATCCAAACGGTATGGGGTGCTGAAAAGCCAGAATTACGAAAAAACCAGCACATCGTTTGTCATCATTCAGGCCGACCCGGCCCGTCGCACGGCATCGTCGGTTCTGGACACCACCACCGGCGAGGTCATCACCATGGTCGATGCCCTGTGCCGGGCCTTGAAGTCTTCGCCAGCGGATATCGAGCGCAAGCTGGCAGGCTATGCGTTCGGGATTGAAATCGATGGGGAAATGTTCGTTCGCTCGGTGGCAACCCTGAATGCCGAAAGCGGTGTGGTGACCTTTTATTGTGACATCAATGCCGGGGATCAGTTGTTTTTGCTCAAGGCAACGGATTTTGCCGCGCAGACGCGCAAGGATGTGACGGCTTTCATGCGCGGGCGCGGAACGCCGGTGGCGGCCCTACTGAACGACTGCATTTTACGCCGCCTGAAGAACGAACCGGCGCTGAAAGACCTGAATGGCCTGTGGACCTGTCCGACGGCGGGATATTCGGCCTTTGGCGAACTGTTCGGGATTTCGATCAACGAATCCCTCAGTGCCCTGGTGTTCTTTGAAGCCAAAGACGGTTTTTCCGACCCGTTCATCGAAACGTTTCCGGTTCATTACGGGCGTTACCAGAACTATTTCAGCAAAAGCCAGTTGCGGCGGGCCGAGCTGATGAACTCAATGCGCAAGGATTTGATTCTGCGCTTGATGGATCAGTTGGCGGTGACGCAGGAAATGGAAGGCATGGCGGCGCGGACCCATGAAATCCGGCAGGCGATGGACGAGGTGCGCCATACCCTGACCAGTGGTCGCAGTGGCAGCGGCAGTGGGGCGGGTGTCGATGGGGATGCCGAAGCCCTTAGCCAGGAATTCGCCACGCTGGGAGAAGCCACCTCGGAGCTGCGGACGGTGGTTTCGGTGATCGACGGCATCACCAGCCAGACCAACCTGTTGGCCCTGAACGCCACCATCGAAGCCGCCCGTGCCGGTGAGGCTGGAAAGGGCTTTGCGGTGGTGGCCGGGGAAGTCAAAAACCTGGCGGCCAGCACCAAGCAGACTTTGGGGCGGACCCAGCGGGCGATCAACGGTATGGATGGCTCTCTGGATACTCTGGGGACGATCATCGACACCATCCGTAGTCGCTTTGCCGCCGAAGAAGCCCTGTATCAGCAAACGGTAACCCAGATCGAGACGGTGTTCTCGGGATCAGGCGTGCTGGATACGACGCTGGCGGAACTGGCGTCGGTGGCCGAACGACAGCAACAGGCGATGGTCAGCATCAATCGTGATCTGGATACGCTGAAAAAACTGGATTGACGAAAGTATCAGGCAAGACTCTGGGACCGGTTTGATGACGGGACTGTGCGGGTGTTCTCAAAATGCCCCCGATTCCCTGATCCGCCGGTCCCTGCAGAGTTTCCGGGCGGGTGTGGATAGGTTGTAACGGCACGCTGCTGTTTGTTTTTTCGGAAACAGCAAGGAGGGTTGATAATAATCCTTGCTGATCCCGCTGAAATACCCCATAATCCAGCCATCGAATTTAGTGGGCTTTTTCCCGCAGGCCACCGATACAGGCGGTTCCTGGACATCCCCATTCTTTATTTGATGCTCTTTCCGATGTTCGGAAGGAGCAAATCTGCCTATTGGAGGGACTATGTCCACTACCGGCACCGTGAAGTGGTTCAACAGCACCAAGGGTTATGGCTTCATCCAGCCGGATGATGGCTCGGCTGATATCTTCGTTCACATCTCTGCTGTCGAACGCGCTGGCATGAACGGCCTGGGCGAAGGTCAGAAGATTGCCTACGAAACCGAGCGTGGTCGTACCGGCAAGCTGGCCGCTATCAACCTGCGTGATGCCTGATTTCTGTTGCCAGTGAGGGCCTTCCTCGCTGGTCATGAAGCCAGACAAGACAACCCCGAGGCTGTGGAAACACGCCTCGGGGTTTGTTTTTTTCAAGATCAATACGCTTGAGCGATCAAATTAGAGTAGTGAACGCAAAAGCGGGAACCAGTTTTGCGAAAAATAACTATTATAAATCAAAATATTAGACTTGCGTGCCTGTGTCCACGCACAGTACACGACAGTTAGTGAAACCAGTGCAGGCTGCCGCCTGAACTGTTCGGGGCCTGAGGCCCCGAACCCCCATTTTTTCTTTTATGATCAAAGGAATGGGGCCTCAAGGCCCCAGCGAGGTGTGGAGCAGCGCTCCATGATCTTGTTTTCTTTGTGTCGTGTACTGTGGTATCCACGTCTCGCACAATGCTCTATCGTGCGACCCCATGTAATGGGCGGTGATCAGAAACGGTAACTCAATCCAGCTCCGCCAGAGAACTGGTTTTCTGATCCGGCATCCTTGACAATCGGGCTGTCGGCGGCGTCGCCGATCAGGCGCCCGGCTTCGGTCCGGACAAACATGTTGAGCGATGGACTGATCGCATACCCGACCGTCATGCCGATTTTGACATCCTTCACCCCCGCTCCGGCATCGTGGATTGCGTAGCCTTTCAGGGATCTGGCGGCCTGCTCGGCGCTGATCCCGAACATGCTGCCCATGTAATTGTCATCTGCCAGAGTGGTTGATGCGTCGGCGCTGATCTGAAAGCCAGCCCCTTGATAAACCATGTATTTCCCGCTGAACGTCAAGGCCGTCCCATCCCGGTCGCCGCCGACATCGCGGGCAATGGTCAGGCCGGCAGACAAGGCCCCGATCTGGTATTCGGCCCCCAGACGGGCGACGGCGTTGCCCGAGATGTTCCCCAGTCCGCGCAAAGCGTCGTCATTGTCCTTGTCAGCACCTTCTTTCCGGCCCTGCCAATAGCCGAGGCTGCCGCTGACCGAGAGCCGCTTGTCCTGCAAGGGGTGCATCTGGACCTTCAGGCCATCTTTGACATCCAGCGATACGGTGTCGCGCCACGATACTCCGATCAAGGGAACCGGAGAGACTTCATAGTGTTTGGAGCCTTCATAGGTCGGCTGGACCATTCCGGCGGCTCCCAATTGAAAAGCCCAGTTGGATACGCTGCCTGGCTCGGCAGCAGTGGCGGGCATGCTCTGGAACAGGCAGGCTGTCAGGCTCAGGGAGACCAAAAAGGGAAAGCGCATGATCAGGTTTATTCCGGTCCAAGGGATGCGATACCGACACGATGCGGTGCCCGCATTACGGTGGCATTACGAAGGTATGTAATGTTGTGGTAATCCGCCGGGGCGATCATGGTGCACATCGTCGTGCCCCTTGTGTGTCGTCTCTCTGTCCCCCTTTTGCCGTCAAGGTCGCAGTGAATGAAGATTCTGCTGATTGAGGATAACCGCAAGCTGGTGGAATATGCCGCCCTGGGGCTGGGAAAAGCCGGGTTTGTGGTGGATGCGGTAAGCACGGCAGGGGATGGCTGGGAGGCGCTGGCGGTGGGCTCCTATGATGCCGTTGTGCTGGATCTGGGCTTGCCGGACCGGGATGGCATGGACCTGCTGGAAGATATGCGTCGGAACGGTGTTGCCTGCGGCGTGCTGATCCTGACGGCCCGTGATGGCGTGGAAAATCGGGTCAACGGCCTGACCGCCGGGGCCGATGACTATCTGGTCAAGCCGTTTGCGATGGCCGAGCTGGTGGCCCGCCTGCGGGCGCTGGAACGCCGTCAGGGCAAGGGGCTGGAGATGACCCTGTGCTATGGCAATGTCAGCTTTGACCCGCGGACGCGGGAAGCGCGGGTTGGCGCAATCGTGCTGACCTTGTCCCGGCGCGAGCGGGATGCCCTCGAATATCTGATCCGGCGCGGTGGCCGGGTGATCACCCGGACGGCGCTGGAAGAGGCGCTTTATCCGATGGGGGAAGAACTGGCATCGAATGCGATTGATGTTCTGATTCATCGGTTGCGCAAACGGTTGCAGGATGCTGGCGCCGCTGTCGTGATCGTCACCATGCGCGGTGTTGGTTATATGCTGTCGGTGAAATTGTGATGTTCCGGCCTGCATCATGGTCGCTGTCGGTGCGGGCATCGGTGGTGCTGTTGGTGGTCAATCTGCTGGCAGCAGCCCTGATTGTCCTGCAATTTTATCTCAGCTTCTGGCGAAGCGTCATCCCTGAAGATGATGTCGAACAGCTCGAGCCCCTGAAAGAACTGTTCCGCACCTATGATGCGGAGGAAAACCCCGCCATTCCGCCCCAGATGACGGCCTTGCTGTCACGCTATCATCTGCGTTTTGTCGCCGTTGATGAACGCGGGCAGGTTCTTGCCGCGTCGGAGGGCGTCACCGGCCTGTTTTTCACCCAGTCCCAACCATGGTTCAACGAGTCATTCCGCATTCCTGCGGCGGGGGATGATCCTGCCCTGTATGGCTTTTCCGCCCACAAGGGGGCGGCGACGTTGCAGGTGGTGACGCCGGACCCAACCCTGTTTTACGGCGGCATGGTGCGCCGCCTGTCTCATCATCTGGCGGTGATTTGCTGGGGATTTCTGAGTCTGACGCTGGTGGCGAATGCCTTGGTCCTGTACTGGTCCCTGCGTCCCTTACGTCGGGCATCAGAGGAAGCGGCGGCCATTGGTCCGCAGACGACGTCGGCCCGGTTGTCCGAACGCGGTTTGCCGCCGGACGTGATGCCGTTGGTTCAGGCGGTAAACCGGTGTCTGGACCGGCTGGAGCAGGGATATCTGGCGCAACGCAATTTCATCGCTGATGCCGCCCATGAGTTAAGGACACCGCTGGCGGTGCTGAAGACCCACCTTGAGGTGCTGGATGAGCGGGATATTGCCGCCTCCCTTGCCGACGATCTGGGCAGCATGGAGCGGCTGGTGTCGCAATTGCTGGCTCTGGCACGGCTGGATGGTTTGCAGGGCGGGGTTTCTGATCCGGTGGATCTGGCGGCACTGGCGATTGATGTTGCTCGCCACATGGGGCCGATTGCCTTTGAGCAGAACCGCGAAATAGAAGTCATCGGGGCCGAGTACCCCTGTCTGGTGGCGGGCTCGTTCGATTTCCTGTTCCGGGCGGTGCGCAATCTGGTGGAAAATGCCTTGCGGCATACGCCCGCCGGGTCGGTGGTGACCATCCGGCTGGCGGCTGAGGCACGGGTGATCTCGGTCGAAGATCAGGGGAGTGGGGTTCCATCAGCGTTGCGCCCGTTGATTTTTGAACGCTTTTGGCGGGGCGATGGCGACCGGCTGGGCGACAGCGGGGCCGGGCTGGGGCTGGCCATCGTTGCCGCCACCATGCGCCTGCATGGCGGCCGGGTCGAAATTGGCGATGCCGTCGGGGGAGGCGCGGTCTTTTCCCTGATCTTTATGGGTGACGCCTGATGGGGTCATGACGTTGGCCCGACAAGCCATACTCTGGCTTCCGGGCAGATCATTCTCTGGATTTTTGATGAGAGATGGTGGGCGATACAAGGATTGAACTTGTGACCCCACCCGTGTGAAGGGTGTGCTCTCCCGCTGAGCTAATCGCCCATCTCTCTGATACGAACCTCTGTTCGTCTTCCTACCCCTTGGGGTAGGGTGCCTCGCGGGGCGGAGGCAGTCGATGCAGGATGGTGGGCGATACAAGGATTGAACTTGTGACCCCACCCGTGTGAAGGGTGTGCTCTCCCGCTGAGCTAATCGCCCATCCTGCTCGGGTATCGTCGCCGTGTGCAGCCGGGCTGCGCGGGCTTTCGTTTTTTTGCGGCGGCGTCTTGCGTCTCCGTCGCTTGGGAGGCCAGTTTCTATAGGCTTGGCCCCCCTCTGTCAACAGGCTTTTTGAAAATTTTTATGACAGTGCCGACAGTGCCGCTGGCAGTTCGCTGATGTGGTCAATCAGGCTGTCGGCCCGCAGGTCTTCCAGCGTGCCATGGCGATAGCCAAAGGTGACGCAAACGGTCGGAATGCCTGCTGCCCGGGCGGCATCGGTGTCATTCTGGCTGTCGCCGATCATCACCGCCTGTCCGGCATCGGCGCCCAACTGGTCAAGGGTGGCCAGCAGCGGGGCCGGGTCCGGCTTGACCTGCGGAATCTGGCCTGCGCCCCAAATGACCTCGAAATGATCGCTCAGGCCCAACAGGTCCATGATCTGCAGGGTGGCGCTGTGCGGTTTGTTGGTGCAAACCGCCATCCGGTATCCGGCCTGCTTCAGCTGGGCCAGCGTTTCGGGAACGCCGTCATAGACATGAGTCATTGCCACCGGCGAGCGGTCATAGTGGACCAGAAAGCGGTCAACCACGGTTTGCACCGCCTGATCATCTGCCAGCGGCACGCCTGCGGCGGTATAGGCGCGCTGCATCAGCACGCGCGCGCCGCGCCCGACCATGCGGGAAACTTGCTCGTCGGTAAAGGCTGGCAGGCCGTCATCGGCCAGGGTGGCATTCACTGCCGCCCGCATGTCGGGGATGCTGTTGATCAGCGTGCCATCAAGGTCAAACAACAGCACGGACCGGGAAAGGGGGGGCATGAACGGGGCTCCTGTTAACAAAGTGCAACACGTTTTGATTTGTTGTGCAGATGGTGCTATGGCAGTGTCTTCGCATCATTCCGCAACGCAATAGTGCATCGGCTGGCCCCTCATGTCTTCCCTTTCTTCGTCTTCGCTTCCGTCTTCGGCCGCTGCCATTGTGCTGGCTGCCGGCATGGGAACCCGTATGAAATCGGCGCTGCCAAAGGTGATGCATCCGGTGCTGGGGCGTCCGATGGTCAGCCATGTGGTTGCCGGGGCCGAGGGACTGGGGCTGTCGCCGGTGGCGGTGGTGATCGGGCCGGACATGGCCCCGGTGCAAAAGGCGGTGGCGCCACACCCGACCGTCGAGCAGACCGAGCGGCTGGGCACGGCCCATGCGGTGCTGCAGGCGCGGGCGCTGATGGAGGGTGTCAACGGCACCATCCTGATCCTGTACGGTGACACGCCGCTGATCCGCCCCGAGACCCTGCACAACATGATCACCCTGCGGGAACAGAGCCGGGCCGGGGTGGTGGTGCTGGGGTTCCGTCCCGATCAGCCGGGGGCCTATGGCCGTCTGGTGACCGATGCCGAGGGACACTTGCAGGCGATTGTCGAAGCCAGGGAAGCAACGCCGGACCAACTGGCCATTGACCTGTGCAATTCCGGGGTGATGGCAGTCGATGGCGCGGCGCTGTTCGGCTGGCTGGATCGGGTCGATAACGCCAATGCCAAGGGCGAATACTATCTGACCGACATTGTGGCGTTGGCCTGTGCCGATGGCCGTCTGTGCTGCGTGGTCGAAGGCGATGAAGACGAGCTGCTGGGGGTCAATTCCCGCGTCGAGCTGGCGCAGGCCGAATATATTGCTCAGGACCGCATGCGGACAGCGGCACTGGAAAACGGCGCGACGCTGATTGACCCGGAAACGGTCTATTTCAGCCATGACACCGTTCTGGGCCGCGATGTGATGGTCGGCCCGTTCACCGTCTTCGGGCCGGGAGTGACGGTGGCCGATGGCGTCGAGATCAAGGGATTTTGTCATTTCGAGCAGTGTACGGTTGCGTCCGGGGCCACCGTTGGCCCCTATGCCCGCCTGCGTCCGGGGGCCGAAATCGGTGTTGACGCCCACATCGGCAACTTTGTCGAAATCAAGAAGGCGGTGGTCGAAACCGGCGCCAAGGTCAATCACCTGACCTACATCGGCGATGCTCGCGTTGGCAGCAAGGCCAACATCGGCGCCGGAACCATCACCTGCAACTATGATGGCTATAACAAGTCGCACACCGACATCGGTGCCGGGGCCTTCATTGGCTCGAACAGTTCACTGGTGGCCCCGGTGGCGATCGGGGATGGTGCCATCGTCGGAGCCGGGTCGGTGATCACCGGCGCGGTCGAGGCCGATGCGCTGGCGGTGGCGCGTGGCCGTCAGGAAAGCCGCCCCGGCTGGGCTGCCCGCTTCCGGGCGGTGATGCAGGCCAAAAAGAAGTAATTTCCATCTCCTCCCCTTGATGCTCTTTCCTGAAGGATGGCTGACCCATGTGCGGCATCGTTGGCTTGATTGGTAACAAAGACGCGGCCCCCCTGCTGGTGGATGCCCTCCGCCGGCTGGAATATCGCGGCTATGACAGCGCCGGTCTGGCGACGCTGGTCAACGGCTCGATCGAGCGTCGCCGGGCCGAAGGCAAGATCGTCAATCTCGATGCCTGCACCCGGGCGCAGCCGATTGGCGGCACGGTCGGGATTGCCCATACCCGCTGGGCGACCCATGGCGTGCCGGTCGAGCGCAATGCGCACCCGCACACCGATGGCCGGGTGGCGGTGGTCCACAACGGCATTATCGAAAACTTCGCCGAGCTGCGCGCCGAAATGGAAGCGCAGGGGCGGGTGTTCCAGTCCGACACCGACAGCGAAGTGGTGGTGCACCTGATCAGCTCCTACTGGACCGATGAGTGCGGCCCGGTCGAAGCGGTGAAAAAGGCGCTGGCCCGTCTGGAAGGTGCCTTTGCGCTGGGGATCATCTTTGCCGGTGAGCACGACCTGATGATCGGGGCGCGGCTGGGCAGCCCGCTGGCCATCGGCTATGGCGACGGCGAAATGTTCCTTGGCTCCGATGCGATGGCGCTGGCTCCGATGACCAACCGTCTGTCCTATCTGGAAGAAGGCGACTGGGCCGTTTTACGCCGTGGCGGGGTGGAGATTTTTGACCGCGCCGGTCAGCCGGTGCAACGTCCGGTGCAGGTGTCGGCCCTGTCGGCGGCGGTGATCGGCAAGGGTGGCTTCCGCCACTTCATGCTGAAGGAAATCTACGAACAGCCGCAGGTGCTGGGCGATACCCTGCACAGCATGTTCAACCCGGTTGAACGCACCCTGACCCTGCCGGAAATCCCCTTTGACCTCAGCGCGGTCAAGCGGGTGACCATCGTGGCCTGCGGCACCTCGTTCTATGCCGGGTCGGTGGCGCGCTACTGGTTTGAAAGTCTGGCGCGGGTGCCGGTGGATATCGACGTGGCGTCCGAGTTCCGCTATCGCGAGCCGGTGATGGAGCCGGGCGGGCTGGCGTTGTTCATCAGCCAGTCGGGCGAAACCGCCGATACGCTGGCGGCGCTGCGCTATTGCAAGGCGCAGGGGCAGCATATCGTTTCGCTGGTCAACGTGACCGAAAGCTCGATGGCACGCGAAAGCGATGCCATTCTGCAGACGCTGGCCGGGCCGGAAATCGGCGTGGCCTCGACCAAGGCCTTCACCACCCAGTTGATGGTGCTGGCCTGCTTTGCGGTGGCACTGGGCCGCGCCCGTGGCGTGCTGTCGGCGGCGGAAGAAGACCGGTTGTCGGCGGCGCTGGTCGAAGTCCCGGCGCGGGCCTCTGAAGTCCTGAACCACGACGAGCGCATCCGTGAAATCGCCGAAGAGGTGATGCACGCCCGCGATGTGCTGTATCTGGGCCGTGGGTCCAGCTATCCGATTGCGCTGGAAGGCGCGCTGAAGCTGAAGGAAATCAGCTACATCCACGCCGAGGGCTATGCGGCGGGCGAGATGAAGCACGGCCCGATCGCCCTGATCGACGAGAAAGTGCCGGTGGTGGTGATCGCCCCGCACGATAGCCTGTTTGAAAAGACCGCCAGCAACGTGCAGGAAGTCGTCGCCCGTGGCGGCAAGGTGGTGTTCTTCTCGGACGAGCACGGGGTGAAAAAGATGGGCCAGAATGCCGTCTTCACCATCAGCCTGCCGACGGTCGATCCGTTCGTCGCCCCGATCCTGTACGCCATCCCGGTGCAGTTGCTGGCCTATCACATCGCGGTGCTGAAGGGCACCGATGTCGATCAGCCGCGCAATCTGGCCAAGTCGGTGACGGTAGAGTAAGGGGACGGGGGGGGCATCAGTGGATGCCCCTTTTTTGTACTCGCAATGGTTGGTGAAAGGCACAGGAGTCGCACCCTTCTGCACGGCTCGTTCGCGTGAGAAACGCCAAAAAGTGTTTGTTGCCGTTTGATCTGTCCGCACTTTTAAGGTGCTCTGTGTGAGAATCCCGTTTGGCATCGTTGGGTGCCGGGCGGGATTTTTCTTGTTTTAAATCATGAAGATAAATATGGATTTCGAGGCAGGGCAGCCACTCCATATTGGCTCATTGAGCTTGATCGCTGCAATTTTAAGCAGAATTGATGTTTTAAGGTTATTCAATCGGAGTGTATATTCTGTGTCATGCAATTCGGGATTGATGTTTCCGGTTGGTCTGCTTGCGGGGGTGAGGGGGCATGCTCAATATGTTCAAGAGGGGCGAGCGAGCAGGCGATGATGCAATGCGGTCGTTTCTTGACACCCTGATCAATCATGCAACGGGTGAGGTCAAGGCTGACCGTGTTGATGAGGACCGCTGGCGTCTGCTGTCGCTGGTTTCTCTGGTTCTGGGAAAGGAGCACTGTGCGGCGCTGTTGTGGCAAATAGATGATGGCGTCGACGGGCCTGAATTGAGGCTGGCATACGCTTATGATGAGGCAGATGAAAACAACAAGCGGCCTCTTGATTTGTGCGATATCGACATGCCTATGCCCGATGGGCAGTTTCCCGTCATGCCGCCTGCTGTAAAGCAGAAGTTATCGCAATGGTTTGGTCGTCAGCACCCAAACGAAAAGGTTGATTTTCATGCGGTGCGGGTTCGCTATCGTCATCGTGGCGATCAAAATCCCGAACAATATGAAGATTTGGGATTCCTGCACATTATTGCTCCACTGGACCGGTTGTCCAATCTTGATGATACTGCCCGATGGCAACTGGACACCATTGCGGCGGCCCTTGGTGCACGGATTTTTACCGGGCGGCAAATCCGGCCAATGAAGGCCATGCTGGAGCTGCAAGAGCGCGTTAATTCCAATTCCGCACCCGGTGATATTTTCACGTCTGCTGCCGAGGTGTTGCGGCGGGCGATTGGGGCCGAGCTTTGTATGATTTATCGCCTGAAGGCTGGTGATGCTGATCGCCCGTTACGGGTGATCAGCTGGAACGCAAGGCAGGGATTGGAGTTGGCGGAGGAGGATCTGGATAGTCTGGCATTGCCTGCGGAGTCTTTGACGCATCATGCCTTCGAGCGAAAGCAGGCGGCCCGCTTGAATGACCTGCATGACGCTCATGAAATTCAAAGTCGTTTTCCCGATGCGTGCCCCAATCCGAATGGGCGTGCTCAGCTGGATCGCCTGCTGGGTAAAACGACGTCATGGATGTGCGAGCCGGTAGGGGTGCCATTGGCCGGCGGTGGTACAGCGGAAGCCGCTACAGCTCTGATTAAATTGTTAAACAAAAATAAAAATTACTATCTCCATGGAGGGTTTACCAAAACAGATGTTGAGATTCTGAAGAAAATTTCATCGTACATAGGGATTATTATTCCAGATGCAGAAATTAATGCGGCAATAAAAGGTATATCTACAGTTTTATCTAAAATGCCGTTTGATTCTCCAGAACGGAAGGCACCAATAGCAGAAGCTTTTTATAATTCATTGGATGGTTGGGTCGATGGTTTATCGTCTGTCATTATAGAATTTGATGATCTTGATATTATCCAGAGTTATTCAAAATGCAATAATAACTTTTTAATTAGTGTCATGATGAGGTATTCTGTTGTTGGAAAAATTTCAGAAATACCTCCAATGAATAATTGGTGTTATACTTTAAAGCTGGATAATGTCCCTGCTTTATTGCGTATTGGTTTGGAAAAGCCGTCACTGTCTCGGCATCAGGCCGAAATCATTCTTCGGGCAGGTCGTGAGTTTGGGCGTTTGGCCTATGACATGGCAGCTTATGAGCAGGCGTTGGTCCAGATGATCGAGATCCGGCACGCTATCCGTTCCGGTATTCAAGGGGTACTTGGTCATATTGATGCTGCCTTGGGTGAACTTGAGCTGGTGAGGGCGGTAAATAATCCGCAGATCAGTCATCGTGAATTGGTCGAGGCAGCATCGTTCCGAAAATCATTGGAAGCAGGATTTTTGTCGGCACGGCAAACCCAAATCTTGCTGGAAGAGGCTCGCTATGCATACAGTAATATTAATCACAGTAATCTTCAGTTAGGTGAACATAGCCTGCGAGCAGTTTTAAGAGAAATGCGACGTATTGTTGCTCCTGAATTTCATGTTCGGGATTTGAGGCTTGAATTTGATAATAAAATTCCAACATCTATTGATAGAATGGTTTTTGATAGGAATGCAATTTGTATTCTTATATTGAATTTACTTGATAACGCAGCAAAATATGCTTTTCGGGGAACCGCGGTTATCTTGAGTGCGGGTGTTTCCAGAGAAATGTGGTGGGTGTCGGTCACGGATGACGGGGTCTATATCGATCCCAAAGATCACAAAGCCATTTTCGAGCCATTCCGTCGTATTGCCACCCATGATCCGGCGGCGCGGGATGGTATTTCCAGCCGTCCTGGCACTGGCTTGGGGCTCGCTGTTTGCTTGCGCATTGTCAAGGCGCATTCCCCCGAGGCGTCCTTGGAGGTGAAGTCCGAGCGACCAGATGATGGTCAAATTCGCGCCCGAACCACGTTTACCCTCACCATGCCCCGTCGTTTATAGGATTGGAACCATGCCAAAGCTGATCCGTTTTTTTCATCTGGATGACGAAGTTGTTCGTATCTCGTGGATTCCATCGGCGTTGCGAACATTCTATTTCCAGAAATTTCGGCACCTTTATCCGCAATCGACGCCCTTGCAGGAGCCTACTAAGGGAGGAGATATGATCTGGACGTTCATCCTGCCTTCGGAGACAGAAGAGAAGGCTTTTGATGTCCGCTATCAGATTTTTGACAGGCAGGAAAAGCTGCTCGCTCTCCCTAATGACGAGTTGCAAGACAGTGTCATTATTCTTGATTTGATGGGTCCGGGCTCTGACAGACAAGATAAACGTCTATCTGGAGTGGTAGTGCTAGATGAATTAAAAAATAAATGTGTTAGTGTTGATCATATTTTAATGCTTACTGCTTTTGGTGCATCTGCAAGGATAGAAATTGATGAAAATTTTTCTAAAAATATTCTGGAAAAACCTATTGATGCAAGGTCTTTGTCTAAAAGACTTCTTGTTGTTTCGGGAGTGTTGGATGATGTCGAATAATTATGTTGATAATATTACGGCATGTTATGCAAATCTGAAGAAAACGGCGTTAGGGGCTTTGCATAGGGATTGTCACTCTGATGGTGAGCCAATTAATGATCAGAAAATATATTATGATTTACAAGATTGTCTCTTGTTGGTGAATGCTTTAGGTGTTGTATTCTGCCATTATGGCAATGGTAATATGCAAGCTTGTATGTCTATGGATTATCAAAAAGATGAATATTTGATTAAGAAAAAAATTATTGAGAGAGGTAAGATAGGAGAGAATGGTGTTATGGTATGGAATCTCGATTTGAATGGGGATAATATATTATGTGTATCTGTGTATATAAATAGTAATAGTGTTGAGTCTTTTGGTTCTGTGTTTAATGATGAAATAATAATTATTGATCCATCGCGTAATATATTCGGTGATCTGTCGATTAATAAAAATAGTGAGAATAGTGAAAAATGGTTCTCTATCGCTGCAACATTTCGTGAAATTTTTATACAAAGAAATCGTGCCTATCATCATTTCCCGGTTGCCCTCTCTATGATCTATTGGAATAATGTGTACTTGCTTGAAAAGGCATCCTTCCTACCTCCGTGGAGAAAGCTCTCTGCTGTAAAAACGATCACTCTGTCTCTTGATCTCCGCAAATCTACGTTGGCTATGGAACAGGCGCGCGACCATCAGAAATTTGCCACCTGGATGCATGATCTCCTCAAGAAATTGACCGATACCGCCCTGAATCATTTTGGTGTTTTTGACAAGTTCACGGGCGATGGTGTTATTGTCCATTTTCTGGTCGATGATTTGAAAGGCCTTCCCGGCCAGCCCACGGGCATCGAGGTCATTGAAAGGGCGGTGTGCTGTGCTGCGGCGATGATACGGGAAGTCGACGACATGTTGCCGCGATTGCGCGAGATATTGCTGAATGACTGTGACCAATTTGGTGCCGGGGTGGGGCTGTCCGTGGATGGAGCCCGTTGGCGCACCGACCATACCGGCAGCCCGATTGTTGTTGGTCGTGGGGTTGTTACGGCCTGTCGTGCGGCGGATAGCGCCAAAGCCGGAGTTATCCGGCTGATCAACTCGGCCTATCAGGATTATCGGACAACTATACTGGGTATGGAAGTGCCTGCCCGCCAGCAAATCTTTGAGAGTAAGGAGTTCCCGAAAGAAAAGGGCATGCGCGTGTGGGATTTGTACGTGCCCCGGATTTGTTCTGCGAGCCGTTTCGGTGCCATTCGGCCCTCGGCCACGCCACAGAACGTGTAGGCACGTAACGGGGCGGCCCCGGCGAGGTGTGGAGCAGCGCTCCACGTCCTTGTTTCTCACCGCTTGCAATAAACAAAACCCCCGGAAAGGGCCACCTCTCCGGGGGTTTATTCGTATCAAGACTGACCCGGCTTACACCGACCCGCCCTTTTCGCTCGCCTCATCGGGCTTGGTGCGCAGCAGGGAAACAACCACCCCCGCCGCCAGCAGGCCAAAGGTGACGCCGAGCGAGATCAGCGCCGGGACCTTGCCGACAAAGCTGGCATAGAAAATCTTGCCACCGATAAAGATCAGTACGGCGGCCAGAGCATACTTCAGGTACTCGAACCGGTGGACCATCGCCGCCAGCGCAAAGTACAGGGCGCGCAGGCCAAGGATGGCAAAGATGTTGCTGGTGTAGACCACAAACGGGTCGGTGGTGATGGCAAACACCGCCGGAACGCTGTCAACCGCAAACACCAGATCGGAAATTTCGACCACCACCAGCGCCAGAAACAACGGGGTGGCCCAGCGGATGGAATGGCCGGTTTTCGGGTCCGGTTGGCGGACCCAGAACTTGTCGCCATGCAACTGGTCGGTCACCCGCAGGTGGCGGCGCAGAAAGGCGATGACCTTGTTTTTCGACATGTCGGGTTCGTCGTCACCGCTGGCAATCAGCATCTTGATGCCGGTGATGATCAGGAAACCGCCGAACAGGTACAGGATCCAGTGGAATTGTTCGATCAGGGCAGCCCCGGCCCCGATCATGATCCCACGCAGGAAAATAACCCCTAGAATGCCCCAGAACAGCACCCGGTGCTGGTACAGGCGAGGGATGGCGAAATAGGTAAACACCAGCGAGATAACGAACACGTTATCCAGCGACAGGCTTTTTTCGACGAAATAGGCGGTCAGGTAATTCATTCCCGCCGTATCGCCAAGGTACCACCACACCCAACCGCCATAGGCAAGGGCGACCGCGATATAGAACGCGGACAGCTTCAGGCTTTCGGGAATGGAGATTTCATGGGTCTTGCGATGCAAGACGCCGAGGTCAAGAACCAGCAGCGCCACGACCAGAGTCATGAACGCCGCCCACGCCCACGCAGGTTTCCCCATCACGGGCATCATCAGAATATCAAGGAGTTCCACCAGGAACCTCCGGCTGTCTCTGCGCCGCGTCAGCGCGATGACATGCAAAGGTCCGACATCACGACAACCGCCGTCGTCGCCAGAGGGGCCCGGACCCGGAGAAGGCACCTCTTTATTTGGTTAAACGGCGCTATTCGTCAATGGAGAAAATGTAACCCGAGCCCCGAAAGTTGAAAATCAGGCCGGAACGGCGTCGGGCTGCGGGTCTTTTGGCGGTAGCGTCAGGCAGGACAGCACGCCTTTGGCGATTTCCCGTTCGCCCATGATCACGGCGGACACATCCAGCTCTTCCAACAGGCTGACTTCGCTGTCGGAATGGGCACGGGCGATGATGGTCAGATGCGGGTTGAGGGCCTTGGCCTTTTTGATCACCTGTGCCGCTTCAAAGGCGTTGGGAATGGCAAGGATCAGTGTTGCCGCCTGGGCGACATTGGCGGCGGCCAGCACATCGTCGCGGACGGCGTTGCCGATGATGGTTTCCACCTCCAGCGCCATCAGGGCCGAGGTCACACGGGTGGCGTCTTCGATCACCACCAGCGTCTCCTGCGCCTCTGCCAGCCCGGCAACGATCAGGCTGCCGACCCGCCCACAGCCGACCAGCACGATGTGATTGCTCTTGCTGGTGGTGACCGGGGCGTCTTCGAGGACAGGGGCAGGAGCCGGAGCAGATTCGCTGTCTGCGATGGCATCGGTGGTGATGCGGGCCTGTTCGGTGGCAACAGGGGCGGTGGGCGGGGTTTTTTCCAGCTTGCGTTCCAGCCACGGGCGCAGGCGCTCGGCACCGTGGAAGGCCAGCGGGTTGAGCAGGATCGACAGGATGGCTCCGGCCAGGATCAGCGAGCGGCCTTCGGGGGGCAGCACGCCCAGATTGACCCCCAGCTCGGCGAGGATGAAGGAAAACTCGCCAATCTGCGCCAGACTGGCGGAAATGGTCAGGGCGGTGGCGACGGGATGCTTGAACAGGCGGACGATGACAAAGGCGGCGACGGACTTGCCAAAAATGATGATGAACAGGGCGGCAAGGATCGGCAGCGGGTCATCAATCAGCGCCAGCGGGTCGAACAGCATCCCGACCGAGACGAAAAACAGCACCGAAAAGGCATCGCGCAGCGGCAGGGAGTCCTGCGCGGCCTGATGGCTGAGTTCGGACTCGCTCATGATCATCCCGGCAAAGAACGCCCCCAGCGCCAGCGATACCCCGAACAGCTTGGCGGCGCCATAGGCCACCCCCAGCGCAATCGCCAGCACCCCCAGCCGGAACAGCTCGCGCGAGCCGGACTGGGCGATCTGGTGCAGCACCCACGGAATGACCCGCCGCCCGACCACCAGCATCACCACCACAAAGGCGACCACCTTGCCCAGCGTCAGGGCCAGCACACCAACCCAGTTCAATTGAAAGTAATCGGCAATCGGGTCGTGGGTGGCAACGCTGTCGGTGCCGCCCATCGCTCCGGCAAAGGCGGGCAACAGCACCAGCGCCAGCACCATTGCCAGGTCTTCGACCACCAGCCAGCCGACGGCAATCCGCCCCCGGCTGGTATCGAGAATGCGCTGATCCTGTAAGGCGCGTAGCAGCACCACGGTACTGGCGACCGACAGCGCCAGCCCCAGCAACAGGGCGGCTCCCCAGCCCCAGCCCAGTGCCATCGCCAACAGGCCGCCCAGACAGGTGGCGGCGGCAATCTGGACCACCGCACCGGGAATGGCGATGGCGCGCACCGACAGCAGGTCCTTGACCGAAAAGTGCAGCCCGACGCCGAACATCAGCAGGATAACGCCGATTTCGGCCAGTTCCGGGGCAAGGGTCTGGTCGGCAACAAAGCCCGGCGTGTGCGGTCCCACCAGCACACCGGCAAACAGATAGCCGACCAGCGGAGGGATTTTGAGCCTGTTGGCGATAGCTCCAAAGATGAATGCCAACCCGAGACCGGCAACGATGCTGCTAATCAAAGGGGCATCGTGGAGCATGAGCATATCCTTTATGAATCAAATGGGTGAGGAAAAGAAATCTGTTTGTTGTTATTGGGAATAAAAGCGGCTTGCCGCAAGGGCAGGATTACGTATTTTTCATATATTCACATTTATTTCTGAAGCATTGCCCCGGACCTGCGCCAAAACAAAACCGCCGGAGGTTCCCCGTCCGGCGGTTGAATGATTTGGGTTAACCTGAACAGGGGTTATCCCACCCGGCGCGGCATCAGGACGGTGTAATCAAAGTCCAGCACCACGTTCGGCAGATACTTGCCGTCGGCATCCTTGTAGGGGAAGTCGGCGCAGGGCAGGTCCTTGGTGGCAACAGTGCGCAGACGCAGGGCGCCCAGATCCTGCCGCTCGCTGAATTCCACCTTGTCCAGCACTTCGGTCCAGGCGTGGATGGTGTCGCCGCTGAAGGTCGGGTTGCAGTGGCTGCCCGCGTTGATGGCGACGATCTTGAACGCATTGGCCAGACCGTTGAACGACAGCGCGCGGGCCAGCGAAATGATGTGGCCGCCATAGATCAGCCGCTTGCCGAACCGGCCCTTGGCCTGCTCGAACTGGTTGAAATGTACCTTGGCGGTGTTCTGGTACAGGCGGGTGGCCATCATGTGTTCGGCTTCTTCGATGGTCATGCCATCGACGTGGTCGATTTTCTCGCCGATTTCGTAGTCGTCCCACAGATAGGGCGAACCGGCCAGAACGGTATCGTAATCTTCCAGCGACAGCCCGACCGGCACCCGCAGGGCACTGGCATCGACCACCGCCGGCAGGTCAGGAACCACCGGTTCCGGGGCGGGCTTGCTGGTGTCGCGCTTGTTGACCATCACCCAGCGGACATAATCAACCACCATTTCGCCGCGCTGGTTGACCCCGGTCGAACGGACATAGACCACCCCGGTCTTGCCGTTGGAGTTTTCCTTCAGCCCGATCACCGTCGAGGTGGTGGTCAGGGTATCACCGGCCAGCACCGGTTCGCCAAACCGGCCATCGGCATAGCCGAGGTTGGCGACGGCGTTCAGCGACACGTTGGGGACGGTCTTGCCAAAGGCGATGTGGAAAGCCAGCAGGTCATCAAGCGGCGCGTCCTCCAGCCCGATATCCATCGCAAAGGTGGCCGAGGAATTGACGGCAAAGCGCGAGCCGTACAGGGCGGTGTACAGGGCAATGTCGCCTTCGGTCACCGTGCGCGGGGTGGCGTGGGCCAGAATCTGCCCGATGCGGAAATCTTCGAAAAAGTTGCCGGCGTTGGTCTTGGTGCTCATGGGAGAAAACCTTTTACGGGACAGATCAGGCGGTGGCGAGGTCGGCTTCCAGCACCTTGATCGCTTCGGCTTCGGCGACCAGCTGGCGGGCGGTGACAACGTGCAGGTTTTCGATCAGCTTGCCATCGACCACCACCACACCCTTGCCTTCTTGTTCGGCAGCGGCATGGGCGGCGATGATCGTCTGCGCCCAGGCGACTTCTTTTTCGGTCGGGCCAAAGGCGGCATTGGCGGCGGCAATGGTCTTGGGGTGGATCAGGGTCTTGCCGTCAAAGCCCAGTTCGCGGCCCTGGGTGCACGAGGCGGTAAAGCCTTCGTCGTCGGACAGGTCCAGATGTACGCCGTCCAGAATGGCCAGCCCATAGGCGCGGGCGGCCATCACGCACAGGTTAAAGGCGGCGATGAACGGCAGGCGCAAGGTGGTGTGCAGGCAGCGCATGTCTTTGGCAAGGTCCGAGGTGCCCATCACAAAGCCGCCCAGACGCGGGCTGGCCTTGGCAATGTCCTCGACATGCAGGACGCCGAGCGGGGTTTCGATCATGCACCAGATTTTCATGCTGTCGGGTGCGTTGTTGGCGGCCATGATCGCTTCGACCTGCCGCACCATGTCGGCGCTTTCGACCTTGGGGATCAGGATGCCATCGGCCTGCGAGGCGCAGGCGGCCACCACGTCGGCCTGTCCCCACGGGGTTGCCAGCCCGTTGACCCGGATCAGCACTTCGCGCTGGCCATAGCTGCCAGCGGCGGCCACCACGTTGCTGCGGGCTTCGACCTTGGCATCGGGGGCAACGGCGTCTTCCAGATCAAGGATCAGGCCATCGGCGGCCAGCGACCTGGCTTTTTCCAGCGCACGCACGTTGGAGCCGGGCATATACAGGACAGAGCGACGCGGACGGGCGGTAGCAGCCATGGGGAAACTCCCTGAGTAAAGACGGAAAGCCAAGGTATGGTGCAACGCACGGCAGAACCTCCTTGTCGGGTAGGGCCGGAAGGGGGTAGGCTGCCGCCTGCGTTCCGCCTTTGGGCGGTTGGCAGGAGAAGAGGACGCAATTTCAGGGCTTATGTGCACTGTCATTGCGCAATAAAGTTACTTATTTTGCGGTTGCGGGATACTATAATTAATTCTCACCCCATGCAACCGCTTTTCCGGCGATGATACAGGCAGACGGGGCAGGGGGCGCGACCATGGGCCGGGGGCGGTGATGAGCCGGGGAAACATCGTATCAATTCAGTCGCACGTCGCCTATGGCCACGTCGGCAACGCGGCGGCGACATTTCCGTTACAGCGACTGGGATTTTCCGTCTGGCCAATCCATACCTGCCTGTTTTCCAATCACACCGGCTATCCGCCGATCGATGGACGCCCGACCCGAGGGGTGGTGTTCGAGCCGTCGGTAGTGGCCGAGGTGGTGCAGGGGCTGGCGCAGCGGGGCGTTCTGGCTGCCTGCGATGGCGTGCTGTCGGGCTGGCTGGGCAAGGCCGACATCGGGACAGCGGTTCTGTCGGCGGTGGCTGCAGCCCGGCACGCCCGCTCGACGGTGTTCCTGTGTGATCCGGTGCTGGGCGATGATACTCCGGACGGGCAGGGCCGGTTGTATGCGGCGGCCGATATTCCCGACTATATCCGCCACCAGATGCTGCCTGCGGCTGACGTGATCACGCCGAACCGGTTCGAGCTGGAAATGCTGAGTGGACAACCGGTACGCGATGTGCCGCAGGCTTTGCGGGCGGCGCGCAGCCTGTTGCGCCCGGCAGGGCAGGGGCCGACAGCCTGCATCGTCACCAGCCTGCCGGACGAGCGGGTGCAGGACCAGATTGCCTGTCTGGCGGTGACCACCGCCGGGGCGTGGGTGGTCTCGACCCCACGGCTGTCCTTTGCGCCGAACCCGCCCCCCAACGGGACCGGGGACTGTCTGGCGGCGCTGTTGCTGGGCTATATCCTGCTGGATCAGGATATCCCGCAGGCGCTGGGGGATGCGGTCTCGGCACTCTATGCGATTTTACAGCACACGCAGGTGCTGGGCGTCGGGCCGGGTGGGCGTCCCGAGCTGGCGGTGATCGAGGCGCAGGAGTCTTTGCTGAAACCGGCGCAGCGGTTCATTCCCGCCGTGGTTGATGATGGCCTAGGTGTCTGATCTGTCAAAAGAGAGAATTTTCTGTTCTACCACGGCGACATTTCCCCCATGATTCGGGGTGGGGCAAGGCAGTCATAACCGCTTTACCGCTTTTTCACACAACGTGAAAAGGGCGATGGGAGTGCTTTTGATGGCCGCGATCCAGTCTTTGTCGGTAACGGTGGTCGAAGACAATCCGAACATGCGCCTGATGCTCTGTCAGGTGCTGCGGGTGATCGGCGTTTCGACCCTGGTGGAAGCCCGCAACGGGCATGAAGCCATCGATGCCCTGCGCCAGAGCAGGCCGGATGTGCTGATCACTGATTGCAACATGGCCCCGGTGGACGGGCTGGAGCTGACCCGCTGGGTTCGCACGTCCGAGGACAGCCCGGACAGTTACATGCCGATCCTGATGGTCTCGTCGCTGACTGATCCCCGCGTCCATCAGCGAGCCCGTGACGTGGGGATCAGCCATTTTCTGCCCAAGCCGTTTCAGCCGCGCGAATTGATCGAGGCATTGTTTCAGGTCATCCGTCAGCCGCGCCCCTTTGTGCGGACCGACAGCTATTTCGGACCAGACCGGCGACAGGGCGAACGGGGTGGCATGATGTTTGACGGGCCGGACCGCCGCCTGTTCGGGAGTGATACGGAGGTCATCCAGTAGGGCGAAAATTATATTTAAATGCTATTATGAGGGGAGTATTGTGGCCGAATAACTCATCAGGAGAGTCGGCCATGCCCATAGCGACGTCTCAGAAGACCTCACACCCCGTCACCGTGGGCGGGCGCAAGGTCAATGCCCTGCCGGATGTGCCGGATATCCGGGATCGTTATTACGAACCATCCTTGATTCCGTTGAAACGGGCCGTGGGTCCGCTGAAGGCCCCGGTGATTCTCGATCAGGGGCGGGATGGTGCCTGCACCGGCTTTGCGCTGGCGGCGGTGATCAACCTGTTGCTGGCCGAACGGGCGCGGCTGGCGGACGAGGATGATTGCGAAACGGTCAGCCCGTGGATGTTGTACGACATGGCCCGCCGCCACGACGAATGGCCGGGCGAAGACTATGACGGTTCCAGCCTGCGCGGAGCCTTGCGCGGTTGGTACAACAACGGCGTTTGCCGTTCGTCCCTCTGGCCCCGGCCCCAGAGCGGAGTCAGCGTGGCTCAGGCCAAGGATGCCCGCTCGGTCAGTCTGGGGGCCTATTACCGCCTGCGCGCCAGCCTGTCGGATTTTCACGCTGCCCTGAACGAATGCCAGACCATTCTGGTGTCGGCGGCGGTGCATGACGGGTGGGAAACACCGGAGGTGCATGGCGAGAGAGCGGTGATTGCCGCCGGTCAGACGCAGCTGGGCTATCATGCCTTTGCGGTGGTTGGGTATGATGCCGATGGCTTCTGGGTGCAAAACTCGTGGGGGCAAGAGTGGGGGAACGGTGGAGTGGCCTTGTGGTCCTATGAAGACTGGGCTGCCAATGTGCAGGATGCCTGGGTGGTCCGGCTGGCCTTGCCGACGCCGCAGGTGTTTGGCCTGACCAACCGGAATAGCTCCTCTGGCCCGGTCGGGCTTTGGGGCCGGTCGGCCCCCACCCGCAGCGACATTGCTGGTCATTTCGTCCATATCGATGACGGCACGTTCTGCGACCGCCAGCCCTATTGGAGCACGGCGCAGGATGTGACCGAAACGGCGGCACTGATCGCCCAACGGTTCACCGACAGCCGCCGTTACCGGCATTTGTTGCTGTACGCGCACGGCGGACTCAACAGCCCCGATGCCTGTGCCCGGCGGATACAGGCGATGACGCCGGTGTTCATGGCCAACGGTATCTATCCCTATGCGGTGATGTATGACACCGGCTTTGCCGAAACGCTGAAGGACATCATTGTGGCGGCAGCAACCCGCACCAGTGACCGCGCCGGAGCCAGCTTTGACGGCACCGACATGCTGATCGAGCAGGCGGTGAGCGGGGTTGGCGGGGCGATGTGGCGGGAAATGAAGCGTAATGCCGGGCAAATGTTTGAACCGGGCGGAGCGGGCAGCGCGACGCTGGCGGCTTTCCTGTCCGCCCTCGGCCCTCACATGCAGGACAGCGGTATCAAGGTCCACTTGATCGGCCATAGTCTGGGCAGCGTGCTGATCGGCCATCTTCTCGATGCCCTGCGAACCACGGAGGGCACGGCAATCCCCGTTGCCAGTTGTTCCCTGCTGGCCGCGGCCTGCCGGGTGGATTTTTTCCGCCAGCATTACGGCCAGAATGCCGGTCTTGATGGCGCGACCCCGTCCCGGATTGCCGACTTTGCCATGTACTCTCTGTCCGATGAGTTGGAACAGGCCGACACGGTAGGGGTTGTGTATCGCAAGTCCTTGCTCTATCTGATTTCAAACGCCTTTGAGGGCGCGCGTGGAACGCCGCTGGCGGGCATGGCCGACAGTGCCGACGACCTGGGGTTAAAGGTTGGGGCTGTACACATCGCCGACGCTGCATCGCCGGTGACGCGCAGCCGGTCGCATGGCGGGTTCGATAACGATCCCTTTACCATGAACCACATCCTGCGCCGGATTCTCGGCGGGGCCTCGCCGGTCAGGGAGTTCACCGCCCGCGATCTGGATTATTGAATGGATTGAAAGGTCTTTGCCGTGTTGCCTCCGGTTCTTGATATTTATCTGGTTTGGCATCCTGACGACGACCACAAGGCCCGTCCGATTGCCGAGGCGATCATTGACCACTATCAGGGCGACTGCTTTTCCGGCTTGCTGGGCGGGGCGGTCGAGGTATTCGTGCGTTCTGCCGGGTGGCACGGACCGGGGTCGGCGCCGCGTCCGGTGCCGCTGCCGGGGGATGCCGGGCCGGTGCGTTCGGCGGCCCGTGTGGTGGTGCTGGCGTTGCTGGGGCCGGGGCTGGCCGCCGCCACCAGCAGGCCGGGGCCTTGGTCCGACTGGCTGCAACGGGTGCGTGATGCGGCCGAGGCCCGGCCAGCAGAGGTCCGCCTGTGGGGGCTGGCCCTGTGCCGCAGTGCCGTGACCTCGACCGGCTTGCAGAGCCTGTTTGCTGACCGGCAGTTGCTGGCCTCCCCCGATGTGATGAACGATGCCGACGACACCATGCTGATGCGCGACCTGTCGCAAAGCCTGACGCAATTCCTGAGGGGCTCGTCACAGCCGATTAAGGTGTTCATCAGCCACAGCAAGCACATGGACCCCGGCACCGAACAGGCGATCAAGGCGCTGGTGGCGACGGTGCGGATGGAGGTGCTGAAAACCCGGCTGGCAGAGTTTTTTGACTCTGCCGCGATCCAGACCGGCGACGACTGGGCGGCGGTGCTGAAACGGAATGCTGCCGAGGGCGCGATGCTGTGCCTGCGCACCGACAGTTACGCCGGGCGCGAGTGGTGTCACCGCGAAGTGGTGACAGCCAAACTGAACGGCGTGCCGGTGGTGGCGCTTGATGCCTTGCAGCGGGGGGATGGTCGGGGATCGTTCCTGCTGGACCACATTCCGCGCGTTCCGGCCCGGCGCAAGAAAAAACGCTGGAGCAAGCACAGCATCCGCGAGGCCCTGTTGCGGCTGGTCGATGAGTGCCTGAAACGGGCGCTGTGGCAGCACCAGGAAATATTGGCGCGGGGCCTGACCCCGGTGTCGTGGTGGGCCCCGCACGCCCCCGAGCCGCTGACGCTGGCCGACCGGCTGACCACTCATCGGCCTGTGGCGGGGCAGCCGTTGGTGATCCTGCACCCTGACCCGCCGTTGACCCCGTGCGAGCGGCAAGCCCTTGGCACGGTGGCCGCTCTGGCTGGCATTCCAGCCGACACGCTGGATATCCTGACCCCGCGCACGCTGTCGGCGCGGTCTTAGAGTATCCGTGATGGGCAAGGCTTTTCTTTCTGCCACAGTCGATCGGCTTTAAGGAGAGCATTTGCGAGCAGGACGAGCTTTCTCATGATGGCGACGATAGCCACTTTCGGAGGCTTTCCCGC